>ENA-OUQH01001881-OUQH01001881.1-human-gut-metagenome-genome-assembly--contig:-NODE-1881-length-13596-cov-4.646555_pt1 | contig 13596 bp, 10 predicted proteins | sample MGYA00237948_ERZ548828 | MGnify/ENA primary metagenome ERZ548828 (study PRJEB26490, sample SAMN05194711) | human gut metagenome | biome: terrestrial biome; feature: human-associated habitat; material...
CATTCTTGCTGCGAGGTGCGCGTCATGCAATTGCATGACATACTTCTACTGCGCAGCTGATATATATAATTCACATAGGAGGTTTGTTATGTCAGAGACAATTACAGAAGAAAATACAACTACAGAAGAAAATACAACTACAGAAGAAAATATAACTACAATAGATCATGCATCTGCTACAGAAACTATATCTGGTCAGAAAGATACATCTGCTGCAGAAAATGCATCTGGTCAGGAAGATACATCTGCTTCTAGCAGCACAACTATCCAGAAAGATACGTCTGCTTCTAAAAGTTCAACTATCCAGGAAGATACGTCTACTTCCGGTAGCACAACTGCCCGGAAAAATGCATCTGTCATCAATAATGCTACTGCTCCAGGAACGGAATCTGCTTATGACTTGGATTCTGAGATGGATCCGTTTGACAAAGCTGAAAAAGAGCGTGATTCCTCCGGATTTTTTGCCCGTTTTTCTGCTAAAATTGCAAATATCCACTCCCGCCGCGAAGCCAGACTTGTTCGCGATGAAATTATACTTTCCCGTATTCCGGACAAGGACTTGATGGAATACTTAAAATTAGAACAGAAGCGTCTGGAATCCCAGCAGCATGCCAGAGAAATTCGTGAAAAAAGAATCTGGATTGCATTCCAGATGACCATTGCATTAATTGCCGCTGTTCTGGTAATCTATTTCTTAAAAGACAGCCCGGCAATTCTGATCAGCATCTTATACACAGCAGGTCTTTTAATTGCATTTAATATCTGGAATAAGCACAAAGATGGACGTTCACCAAAAGATCAATAATTCAAGAAAAAATCCCATCCGGTATTCTTCAATGCGAGAATATCCGGATGGGATTTTTTCATCATTAAATAACTTTTATTCTTCCTCAGCTACTACTTCAAGTCCCAATTCATCAAGCTGTTTCTGATCAACTTTTGTTGGAGCCTCTGTCATAAGATCCGAAGCATCTTTTACCTTCGGGAATGCTATCACGTCACGAATGCTATCCTGTTTTGCCATGAGCATAACAAGACGATCCAGTCCATATGCAAGTCCTGCGTGTGGCGGTACTCCATACTTGAATGCTGTCAGGAGGAATCCGAACTGCTCCTGTGCCTGCTCTGGTGTAAATCCAAGCACCTCGAACATCTTGCGCTGGATCTCAGGGTTAAAGATTCGCACACTTCCTCCACCAATCTCATTTCCATTCAGAGTAATATCGTATGCTTTTGCACGGACTCTTCCCGGATCACTGTCGATGTACTGAAGATCTTCTTCCATTGGCATTGTAAATGGGTGATGCATTGCTGTGAAACGGTTCTGTTCTTCACTCCACTCAAGAAGCGGGAACTCTGTGATCCACATAAATTTGTACTCATTCTTATCTAAAAGATCCATCTGGCGTGCAAGTTCCAGACGAAGCGCACCTAATACATCCCATACAACTTTATTCTTATCTGCTGCAAAGAGAAGCAGATCACCATTCTCACCGTCCATAGCCTGAATCAAGTTCTTCTGCTCATCCTCTGTCATGAATTTTGCGAAAGAAGATTTTACAGTTCCATCTTCATGGATTGCAATGTAAGCCAGTCCTTTTGCACCGTAATCCTTTGCATAATCAACCAGCTTGTCAATCTTCTTACGTGCCATTCCTCCCTGGCCTTTTGCGTTGATACCACGAACGGTACCACCATTCTCTATAGCACCCTTAAATACAACAAACTCGCTGTCTTTTACGACATCTGTCACATTGACAAGCTCCATGCCGAATCTTGTATCCGGTTTATCGGAACCGTAACGATCCATAGCCTCCTGCCATGTCATTCTCGGAATCGGAAGCGGAACTTCCACACCAAGAACTTCTTTAAACAGCATCGCAAGGAATCTTTCATTGACATCAATGACATCATCAACATCTACGAAAGACAGCTCCATATCCATCTGTGTGAACTCTGGCTGACGGTCTGCTCGAAGATCCTCGTCACGGAAACATTTTGCAATCTGGAAATATCTGTCATAACCAGAACACATTAAAAGCTGCTTAAATAGCTGTGGTGACTGTGGAAGTGCATAAAAATGTCCCTGATGAACGCGGCTTGGTACAAGGTAATCTCTTGCTCCCTCCGGTGTACTTCCGATGAGTACCGGTGTCTCAATCTCAAGGAATCCTTCATTTGCCATAAACTGACGTGCAAGTGTAGCCACCTTGCTTCTCATCATCAGATTGCGCTGCATATCCGGTCTTCTAAGATCCAGATATCTGTATTTCAGACGGACTTCTTCTTTTGTCTTAGAATTCTCCTCAATCTGGAACGGAGGTGTCTCTGACTCAGAAAGTACACGAAGCTCCTCTGGGATAATCTCAATTTCACCTGTTGCAATGTTCTCATTGACTGCACCAGATCGTTTTGCAACTTTTCCTACAACTGCAACAACATATTCACTGCGAAGCTTTGCAGCCTTCTCGATCAGTGCTGCATCTACACTTCCTTCATCAAATACAACCTGGATAATTCCGGAACGGTCTCTTACATCTACAAATACGAGACCTCCTTTATTACGATTTTTCTGTACCCAGCCCATAATGGTCGCTGTCTCGCCTACGTTAGCTGCTGACAGTTCCCCACATCTGTGGGTTCTCTTTAAGCCCTGCATTGACTCTGCCATTTTTCTATATCTCCTTTTTCACTTGTGCGTTCTATTCTCTACAGCCTGTCTACGGAATCTGCATAACAGTCTGCAATTTCTGTATATCCATCTTCTATTAGCTGCTCTTTCTGAAACTTCTTATTCTTCTTCATATTGACGATCAGCACCTGTCGTCCTGCCTCCCGGTCAGCTTTTGCAAGAGCAAGGACCTTCAACATGGCCTCTTTTGGAAGCTTCTTCTCCAGAAGATATGCCTTTTTCTGGCGTCCTCCCGGAACTTTATATCCATTTTCCAGAAGCAGCATGACAATTCTCTCAAATCCAATGGAAAATCCGCATGCCGGTGTATCCTGCCCTGTAAACTTGCCGATCATCTTATCATAACGTCCGCCTCCGGCAACAGAACCGCCAAAGTCGTCCATAGTTACCTCAAAAATTGTTCCGGTATAGTAGGACTGTCCTCTTACGAGGGTCGGTGTGAACTGAAGTTTAAAATCACACTCTTTTGCAGCTTCTACACTTGACATAATCAATTCCAGACCGTCAGCTGTCTCATCGCTCAGATAATCTCCAAGCTTTTCTTTCAGGTAACGGACTCCGGATACATCAGAAGCAACCTCATCAAAAAGAGAAAGGTAGGTCTTAACACTTTCACTGGTATATCCCATCTCAATAAGCTCTGCCTCGACACCTTCCGGTCCTATCTTATCCATCTTATCCAGAACAATGAAGACTTCATCATAGTCTTCCTCTTTAAAACCACTGTAAGCAGCCATAGATTTCAATATATTACGGTCATTAATACATACAGTAAAATTCTTAAAGTCCAGTTTCCCAAGCATCGCCGTTGTGGCAAGAATCAGCTCGATCTCGGCAAGATTGGAAGCCTCTCCTAATATATCGATATCGCACTGCACAAACTGGCGGAAACGTCCTTTCTGCGGGCGGTCTGCTCTCCATACACTTCCAATCTGAAGTGCTTTAAAAGGAGACGGCAGCTCATTTGCATGATTAGAATAATATCTTGCAAGCGGAACCGTCAGGTCATACCGAAGTCCTCCATCCACAAGATCATTTTCCTCTTTTGCCTCGTCAATTTTTAACTTTTCTCCACGTTTCAAAATCTTGAAGATCAGTTTTTCGTTATCTCCCCCCTGCTTGCTGCACAGGTTCTCGATATGCTCAACACATGGAGTTTCCATAGATTGGAATCCAAATGTTTTATAGGTGTCTTTAATCAGGCCGATCAGGTAATCCCGGATTTCCATCTCTGCCGGCATTACATCTTTCATACCGGTTACTGGTTTCTTCTTTAACGCCATAGCCATTCTCCTTTTCGTTCTATCATCTCGTCCACCCGGCTGATGTAAGCATCGATTGCTTTTACATTCTCCTGCCGGATCAGACTGGTTTTTTTCTTCTTTTTGCTTTCAGGATTTATGACAGGTTCTTTCAGTACGATTTTTGTAGACGCACCTGCACCTGCTGCAATAATGGATTGCTTTTCCTCCATAATTAGTATATTGTATATTCCTGCTTTGTCAACCTTTGCATAGCCCACATTTTCAAAATTTCCGGCAATATTCTTCTGACGATACAGATAATACGGAAAAAGTCCCATCTGTCGGGCTTTATTTCCTGCCATCTCTACCATCGTACCTATTTCATCTTGTATGATCGTTAATCGTTTCCCTTCTCTCTCTTCCTGGCCCATTTTAGCTGCACGTTTAATTGCAAGGGAATGTACCGTCAGATTATCAGGTCCAAGTAACGCAATCTGTCTTAGAGTGTCCTCCATATCCTCCGGTGTCTCTCCCGGAAGTCCTGCAATAATATCCATATTGATATTATCAAATCCCAGCTTTCTCGCCATATGAAATGCTTCATACACTTGTTCTACAGTATGCTTACGTCCAATTGTATCCAAGGTCTTCTGCTGCATGCTCTGAGGATTGATAGAAATTCGATTAATACCGTGATTTCGAAGCACCTGAAGTTTCTCTTTCGTAATACTGTCCGGTCGTCCGGCTTCCACCGTAAACTCCAGAAGTCCTTCCCTTACAAAATGTCTATCAATGCATGTAAGCAGCCGGTCTAACTGATCCGCATTCAAAGTTGTCGGTGTTCCACCGCCCATGTAAATGGTGTCAGCTTTTCTTCCTTCAGACATTTTCGCAATTGCTTCCAGTTCCTTCATAAGTGCAGCCAGATAGTCTTCTACCCGGTGCTCCCAGTCACCTAAGGCACCCGAACTAAACGAACAGTAACTGCAAACCGTCGGGCAAAATGGGATTCCCACATAAAGACTATAGCCATTTTCATAATCCAACTGATCCAGAAGCTTTTTTTCTCTCCCTGCAATCTGCCATGCAAGATGTGCTTTTTCTTCACTCACCAGATTTTCCTTCTGGAACCACGGGACAAACGTCTCCTGTGTCATACCTTCTTCCAGTTTTCTCATAGCAATTTTAGTCGGTCGTACTCCCATCAGGATTCCCCATGCAAGAGTTCTGCCACTTTGCTCTGACAACTTTTTGTATAACATCCGGTCGAGATATTTTTTCATTGCAGATTTCTCCGCTGGCATGTCATTTGTCTGCCTGTCTGCAATTTCAATCATCGCCTCTTTCTGCCCGTCTGTACCATCTTCTGCAAATTCCACAGTTACATAATTAGAGGCTTTTTCGTCCACTGAAGACGCAACTGTCTCCGATGGATAAAAAGCCTTCACCATATGATATGCATTATATACAAATGTCTCCTGATTGCATATAACCCGGATCATTCTTAGCCCTCCTGTACATATGGGTTGTGAAGCTTCTCATACTCTATCTTTGTCTCACCCATATGTCCCGGATAAACAATCGTATCATCCGGAAGTGCGAACAGTCGTTCTCTTACAGATCGTACGATTGCATCCTGACTGCTGTTCGGAAAATCCGTACGTCCGACAGAACGCTGGAATAAAGTATCTCCACTAAATACTGCATGTTCTACAGGCAGATAATAGCAACAGCCTCCCATCGTATGTCCCGGTGTATGAATGACTTCTATCGTCTCACCTGCCAGTTCCAGTTTTTGTCCGTCTTTTAACGGTTTTGCACCATCAAAGGAATAGCCGTTCGTGTAAGACGAAGACAGATTCAGCTCTGGATCCGTCATAATCGGAAGATCCTCTTCCTCTACATAGACCGGAATATTCCAGTTTTCCAGAATAGAATCAATTCCCATAATATGATCGAAATGTCCATGAGTCAGAAGAATTGCCACAAGGTTAAGTTTTTCTTCCTCAATGTATGCTGTAAACTTCTTAGAATGTCCACCTGGATCCACTACAACTGTATCCTTCGTCTCTTCATTTATCAAAAGGTAACAATTTGCCCCCAAAATCCCAAGGGGAAATTTCTCTATCTTCATTGCTTTTTCTTTCCTCCTAGCCTGTTGTTCTCTCAATATCGATCACGTCATCAATCTGACGCAGTTTACCAATTACTTTTGCAAGTTCCTCTCGGCCATGCACAATAAATCCAGCCTCGATAGTCGCAGTTCCCTGCTTGCTCGTGCGGATATTTAAGGATTTGACATCCATCTCCATCTCCGTAAATACTTTGGAAATACTCATCAGAAGTCCCTGCTGATCTCTTGCATACATCTTGATCTCAGCCAGATACTGACCTCCTGTCTCTTCTGCCACATTTCCTTCCCACTCAGCCGGAATCAGTCTTGCACGTTCTGCTTCTGTCAAATGTATCATATTAACACAATCCGTGCGGTGAATCGAAAGTCCTCTTCCTCTTGTAACAAATCCGACAATCTCATCTCCCGGTACCGGATTACAGCATCTGGAGAACCGGACTGCCACATCATCAATTCCTTTCACAACAATTCCACTCTTGGACTTGGCAATATGGACTTTATTCTTAGCCGCCTCTGCAACTTTTTCAAGTACAATTTCATCTGTCAGTTCCTGCTTGTGATCCTTGCCATATTCTTCCGCCAGACGATTCACGACCTGTCCTTCTTTTAAGCCGCCATGTCCGATCGCGGCAAGCACAGAATCCCAGTCCTTAAATCCATATTTTCTCTGTACGATCTCTTCATATTTTGGCTGGAGCAGATTAGAAAGGTTGAGAGATTTTGCTTTGCAATAGGAAGCCACCATCTCTTTTCCTTTGATAATATTGCTCTCTTTAAATTCTTTTTTGAACCACTGATTGATCTTATTCTTTGCCTGTGTGCTCTTGACAAGATTCAGCCAGTCACGGCTCGGTCCTTTCGAATTCTGGGAGGTCAGAATTTCTATTCTGTCTCCATTCTGGATTCTGTAATCAATCGGAACAAGCTTTCCATTCACTCTGGCACCGACCATCTTATTGCCGACTGCACTGTGTATGGAATAAGCAAAGTCGATTGGAGTGGACCCCGTCGGCAATGTCTTTACATCCCCCTGCGGTGTAAAGCAGTACACATCATCTGCAAACAGATCCAGATCTCCTTTGATGAGGCTTAAGAATTCCTTGTTGTCAGACATATCTCTCTGCCATTCCAGAATCTGTCTGAGCCAGCTCATTTTCTCTTCTTCAGCCATAACACCTTTCTTGCTGCCGCCGGACTCTTTATACTTCCAGTGAGCAGCAATACCATATTCGGCTGTCTTATGCATCTCCTGTGTACGGATCTGGATCTCAAACGGCTGACCGATCGAACTCATCAGCGTTGTATGCAGAGACTGATACATATTCGGTTTCGGCATGGCAATATAATCTTTAAATCTTCCAGGAATTGGCGTATAAATCTCATGGATAATTCCCAATGCCGCATAACAGTCTTTGACAGAATCCACAATGATACGGACTGCAAACAGGTCATAAATCTGATCTACTGTCTTATCCTGATTGACCATCTTCTTATAAATACTGAAGAAATGCTTTACACGTCCATTTACATCTGCTTTAATCCCCGCATTTTTCATATGCATGGACACTTCATCCACAATCTGTTGGACAAATTCCTCACGCTCTGTTTTTCTGGCATTGATCTGATTTACAAGATCAAAAAATACATCTGGTTTCAGATACTTCAATGACAGATCGTCAAGTTCTGTCTTAATTTTAGAAATACCAAGCCTTCCCGCGATCGGCGCATAAATATCCATTGTCTCACGAGCCTTTTCCTGCTGTTTGGCCGGAGTCATGAACTGCAGTGTACGCATATTATGCAGACGGTCCGCAAGTTTAATGATAATAACCCGGATATCCTTTGCCATAGCAAGGAACATCTTTCGCAAATTCTCCGCCTGAAGTTCCAGTTTGTCCGCAGAATAAGCTACACGGCCAAGTTTCGTAACACCGTCTACCAAAAGAGCTACCTCTTCTCCAAACTCTTCTTTGATATAATCCTCTCCAATCCGAGTATCTTCCACTACGTCATGAAGAAGAGCTGCGATAATTGTCTCCTTATCCATCTCAAGATCCGCAAGAATAATTGCTACCCAGAGCGGGTGGATAATATACGGTTCTCCCGACTTTCTCTTTTGGTCTCCATGCGCTTTTTTTGCCAGATTATATGCCTTCTCGATCTGAGTAACATCCGCAGACGGATGATACTTTTGAATACGGGCAATTAACATGCCATAAAGCTTATCCGGATCATCATAATCTGCCTCCTGTTTGATCCCGTGCCCATCTACCATCTGAAGTTTCCCTCTTGTGTCTTTTAGCAATGCTTCCGGAGCAATCTTGCCGTCCAGTGACTCATATGTTGTTTTATTCTCTGACATATTAACGCCTCCTTCCCTCTCTAGTCTCTCAAATGTATATCTTTTTCTATTTTCCAGGATATACAATAACTGAATCTATATCATATCCCTGTAATCTGTCACGTCCATGAAGTCCTGCCAGTTCCATTAAAAACACAGTCTTTACAACCTTTCCGCCAAGACCTTCAATCAAATGGATCATTGCCTCATTCGTTCCGCCTGTCGCGATCAGATCATCAATGATCACAACTCTCTGCCCTGGCTTGATCGCATCTTTGTGCATCTCGATAGTTGCTGTGCCATACTCTAATTCATACTCTGCAGAAACCGTCTCTCTTGGAAGCTTTCCTTTTTTACGAATCGGAATAAATGGCTTTTTCAGATTATATGCGATCGGTACCCCGAAAATAAATCCTCTGGATTCCGGTCCGACTACTACGTCAAAGTCAAGACCTTCTAATTTTTCCTGCATCAGATCAATTGCAAGATGCAGTCCTTCCGCGTCCTGTAATACACTTGTCACATCACGAAATATGATCCCCGGTTCTGGAAAATCCGGAATACTTACTACATAATCTTCTATCGGTTTCATAATTATTCTCTCCTTCTTCTCTTTCAAGGTAAAGTATATCTTTTAGTATAGCATTATTTGTTCCATTTTTCAAAAAAAATCTATCGATAATGGGTAATTACAATCTGAATTTGTCTTTCTCCCCGGAATTCATTGATTCCAGGGTAAAATGTAATGGACATTTTACCATTATTTCTTTCACATCGTTCTGCAAATTCCTGTGCATCATGAAAACAGATGGCTTCCATCCGGTTTCCCGCCGCATCGATTGCTGTTGCTTTTGCAACATTTTTATTTTTCCCGATGATCTTCACATGCTGCATGACGACGCCTCTTGCCGCAAAAACCGGTTTTGTATTACCTTTTCCAAATGGTTCCATGTATTCAAGTTCTTCTATAAACTGTTCTGTAATAGCAGCAAATGGCAGTTCCATATCGATCACTACTTTTTCTGTCAGTTCTTCTTCTGAAAGCGTACACTGATCATTTAGTCTTCTTTTGAATTTCTCAACATTTTCTTTATCAAGTGAAAGTCCTGCCGCCATCGGATGTCCGCCGAATTTTGTCAGAAGATCCCCACAGCCTGTCAGTTCTTCATACATGGAATAGCTTTCGATCGATCTTCCCGATCCTTTGACTCCATCTTCGGAATCCGTCAATACAAATACCGGACGATAGTAATTTTCTCTCACACGTCCAGCCACAAGGCCGGCAAGGCTTTCATGACAATCCGGCAGATAGATAACAAGCACCTTATCCCCCCGGATATCTGTCTGTTCCACTTTCGCCATTGCCTCATCTACAACGCGGTCTGTCATATCTCTACGGCTTTCATTCAATGCTTTCAGATCACCTGCCAGCATATCTGCCTCCCGCTCTGTCTTTGCCCGAAGCAGTGCCAGTGCTCTTTTTGCCGTATCCAGCTTACCACTGGCATTCAGACACGGAGCAAGAATAAATCCGATGTGATATGCCTGAATCTTTTTTCCCTCCAGCCCGATACACTGGATCAGGGCACGTAGTCCTAGATTAGAGGTCCTCTTTAGCATCTCAAGACCCTGCTTCACCAGAATTCGATTTTCCTCTGTCAGATCCATCACATCTGCCACTGTTGCAATTGCAACATTTTCCAAAAGATAATCCAGATCCGCCACATCCTGACCATTTGCCTCACAGAGCGCCTCTACAAGCTTGTATGCAACCGCTGCACCACATAATCCTTTAAATGGATATTCACATCCTTCCTGCCTTGGGTCAACAACTGCATCTGCCGGCGGTAAAATATATCTTCTTCCCGCTTCATTTTCCTTGTACGGCACTTCATGATGGTCTGTTACGATGATCGTCATACCAAGCGCTTTTCCATACTCAATTTCTTTCGCTGCCGCAATTCCGTTATCGCAGGTAATGATCGTATCAATTCCATCTTCATGTGCCCGGTCGATCAGATGCTGATTTAATCCATATCCGTCTTTGATACGATCCGGGATGTCGCTGTCCACCTTTGCGCCAAGCTTTTCCAGACCTTCTAAAAGAATATATGTCGCATTGATCCCATCACAGTCATAGTCTCCAATGACACGGATTTTTTCCCGGTCCCTGATTTTTTCAGTCAGAATTTCCACCGCCTGTGGCATACCCTTCATCTGCATTCCATCGTAGAGTTCCGCAATTGTACCGTTCAGATATTGGTTGATTGCTTCATCTCCAATAACATCCCGGTTACGGATCAGACTGGCCAGTCTCGGACTAATATGAAATTTCTTACTGATAGCCTCAAAATCAGCACCTTTTCTTAAAAGTACCCAGCGTTCCATAATTTTCGTCTCTCCTGTTTTATCCAAATAAATATTTGCAAAGTAAATACTACACTTTCGACAGGAATCTCCAACATCATTTTATTTACTTTGCAAATATTTACTTTAAGAAAAGAACAGCCTCGCCATAAAATATGACTTTGGCTGTTCTATAGTATTTAAAATTACTTCTTGAAGCGTTTCATTACATACCACAGCGCTCCTGTGATACATACAGATGAGTAAGCTCCGCATACAACTCCGACCATCAATGGAAGTGCAAACTCCTTGATAGAACTTACACCCATGACGTAAAGTACTGCTACCATGATAAATGTTGTAAGAGATGTATAGATACTTCTTGTCAGCGTCTGTGTGATACTCTTGTTTACAACTGCTGCAACATCACTGCTCTTTGTCTTACCACGCATTTCCTCTCGGATACGGTCAAAGATAACAATGGTCGCGTTGATGGAATATCCAACGATTGTCAGCATACACGCGATAAATGTATTACCAACAGAGATTCTTGCAATTGCATAGAATCCTACTACAACAAGGACGTCATGTAAAAGAGCAAGTACCGCACTGGTAGCGAAACGGATATCTTTGAATCGGAACCAGATATACAGAAGCATACAGATTGTCGCAATAACAACCGCGATAACTGCATCTCTTCGCATCTCATTACTTACTGTAGAACTGATATTTTCTGCCGTAATCTTTGATTCGTCCACACCGAAGTTATCAACCATAGCCTTATTCAGTGCTTCACGCTTGTCAAGATCCAGTGTAACTGTCTTGATAATAACCTGATTGGTTCCGGCTACTTTCTGAGTCTGAACATTGTTATCTCCAGTTACCTTTTCTACAACCGGAACAATTTCCTTATCAATCTCATCAATAGAGTAATCTTTATCAAATGTTACATTTGTAGATGTACCGCCCTGGAATTCAAGGCTGTATGCAAATGCTCCATTTCCTCTTCCTGCATTGACACCGATCGTGATCAGTCCTGCTGCAATTAATACAAGAGAAATTGTAAAGAACACTTTTTTCTTTGAAAGGAAATCGATTGGCTCACGTTCTTTCTTTGGACGATAATATAATTTTTCACTTCTAAGTCCAACTGCATAAAATGCATTTACGATCAATCTTGTAATAACAAGTGCTGTAAACATAGATGCGATGATACCAATTGCAAGTGTCTGCGCGAATCCTTTTACTGTACCGGAACCTTTGAACCACAATACAGCTGCTGCGATCAGAGTCGTAATATTACCATCTAAGATTGCTGATAAAGCTTTCTGGAAACCAATCTTCAGAGAATTCTTTACACTTCTTCCGCGTACCATCTCTTCACGTACACGAGCGAAGATGATAACGTTGGCATCTACTGCCATACCAATGCCAAGAATGATACCGGCAATACCCGGAAGTGTCAATGTTACTTCAAATGCATTCAGGATTATAAGTACAAGTCCTGTATAGATTAAAAGTGCAAGTCCGGATGCAAGTCCCGGAAGCAAGTATACACAACACATGAATACAAATACAATTGCAAGTCCGATTGCTCCGGCTTTTAAACTGGTCGCAACTGCCTGCTCACCAAGCTGGGCTCCTACAACATTAGAACGCAACTCTTCCAGTTCCAGCTTCAGACCACCGATACGGATTGTAGAAGCAAGCGCATCTGCTTCTTCATAGGTCATGTTACCACTGATCTGAGCCTGTCCATTTGTAATGGCTGCCTGTACATTCGGAACACTTACAAATGCTCCGTCATAATAGATACCAATGCTCTGGCTTGCTGCCAGTGCTTTTGTTGTTGCATCTGCGAACTTTGTTGTTCCATCTTTTGTAAATGTAAGAGATACAACATTCTGTTTATTCTTTGTCAGCTGGTCTTCTGTTGTCTGAGCCTGGGCACTTTTTACATCATTGCCACTCAGTACAATAGAACCGTCTGCCTGCAATTCTTCAATTGTCTTGTTGAGCTGATAATCTTTGGACGCATCTCCCGTACTGTTCACCTGACTGTAGTTTGCTGAGCCGTCACTGCCTGTCTGTGCAATAAAATACAGGGAACCCGGCTGTCCCAGTTCATCTAAAATCTCATTGGCATCTGTAACACCAGGAATCTCGATATTAATACGGTCGCTTCCCTCCTGATATACACTTGCCTCTGTACTATACTGTTCTACACGCTTTTGCAGCTTATAGATTGTATCACTCATCTCTTCATCCGATGGATTGTCATCTTTGACCTGATATGTGATACTTACACCACCGGCAAGGTCCAGACCCAGTTTGATATTCTTCATAGAACCTGTATGGCCTTTTCCGAATCCAACAATTGTCGTAAAACCAAGCAGTACGATCAAGGCTGCTGCCACAATAAGACTAAGTATGCCTCTGCTTTTTTTCATGATTTACTTCCTTTCTCTTTCTTCCATTCCTTCGAAGGATTCTATGTTACACATTATGCATCTGCCAGTGCTGCTTTGATCATAATGGCACATTCCACACGTTTACGCTGCATCTCACAGCCAACATCATAACAATCATGGATCGTTCCATGGAAATTATAAGAGTTTGCCATACATCCACCGCTACAGTAGAATTTAGCGAAACAATTTTTACATTTTTCTTTTGAATATACACTGCAGCTTCTGAAATCATCTGCAATCTCCGGCTTTACAATTCCATCGTCTACATTTCCCATCAGGAATTCTTCCTGTCCGACAAACTGATGGCATGGATACAGATCTGTCTCTTATACACATCTCCGAGCCCACGAGACAGGCAGAAATCTCGT
>ENA-OUQH01001887-OUQH01001887.1-human-gut-metagenome-genome-assembly--contig:-NODE-1887-length-13561-cov-3.880942_pt1 | contig 13561 bp, 10 predicted proteins | sample MGYA00237948_ERZ548828 | MGnify/ENA primary metagenome ERZ548828 (study PRJEB26490, sample SAMN05194711) | human gut metagenome | biome: terrestrial biome; feature: human-associated habitat; material...
CAGCACCGCGGCGCTCGCGCACAACGTTTCGGTTTTGCGCGGCGCGCTGCCGCCGGGGTGCGAGCTGATGGCGGTCGTAAAGGCGGACGCCTACGGCCACGGAATGTCCGCCGTCGTGCCGCAGCTCCTGTCGCTCGGTGTGCGCTCGTTCGCCGCGGCAACGCTCGACGAGGGTTCGCAGCTCCGCGCGCTCGGCGCAGAGGGGACGGTACTCATTCTCGGCTGCACATCGCCGCAACGCGCCGGGGAGCTTGCCCGTCTCGGTCTTACGCAGACCGTGGCCGACCTTGCGCACGCCGAAGCGCTGAATGCGCAAGGCGTGCCGCTGCGCGTACATTTGAAGATCGACACCGGGATGCACCGCCTCGGCATCGCGTGGGACGCGCCGGAGGCGGCGAGCGCGGTGTTTCGCATGGAAAATCTCACGGTGGACGGGATATATTCGCATCTCTGCTGCGCCGACAGTCTCGCGCCGGGCGATGTTTCGTTCACACGCGAGCAGATCCGCCGGTTTTATGCGCTGACGGCGGCGCTTGCCGCGCAGGGCATTTCCCTGCCGAAGCTGCATCTGCAAAGCAGCTATGGTCTCCTGAACTATCCGGAGCTGCGCTGCGATTATGCGCGCGTCGGCCTTGCGCTCTATGGCGCGGCGGAGGGAACCGCAGCGCGCTCGCTCGGTCTGCGTCCCGTTCTCTCGCTCCGGGCGCGCGTCGCCTCCGTTCGAGATGTGGCGAAGGGCGAGAGCGTCGGGTATGACCGCGCGTTCACTGCGCGTCGAAAGAGCCGCATCGCCGTGCTGCCCATCGGCTACGCCGACGGCTATCCCCGTGCGCTCTCCAATACCGGGCTCGTCCGTATCCACGGATGTCTCGCGCCGGTCGCAGGACGGATATGCATGGATCAGCTCGCCGTGGACGTAACGGACGTGCCGGGCGTCGTCGACGGGGACATCGCCGAGCTTATCGGCGATGCTTCGCCGCTGCGCGCCGGGGAAGTCGCCGCGCGCTGCGGCACGATCCCCAACGAACTTCTGAGCCGCCTCGGCGCGAGGCTGCCGGTGGTAATAAAATGATACAAAAACACCCAAGACCGCAGTCTTGGGTGTTTTTTAGATGATGGTGTAAAAGTTTAATCCGCCAGCCGCTCCATCTCGTCGATGAGCTCGCCGAAGAGCGCGAGCGCGTCGTTCACGGGCTTCGGCGTGCTCATATCGACGCCCGCGATCTTGAGAAGGCTGATCGGGTCGGCGCTGCCGCCGGAGGAGAGGAACTTCTTATAGTCGGCGACAGCCGGTTCACCCTCGGCGAGAATGCGGTTTGCGATCGCCACGGCAGCGGAGAAGCCGGTGGCGTACTGGAACACATAGTAGTTATAGAAGAAGTGCGGGATGCGCGCCCACTCGAGCGCGATGCCGTCGTCGGAGACCATGTCGGGGCCGAAGTACAGCTTGTTGAGCGCAAGATACTTTTCACTCAGCGCGTCCGCCGTGAGAGCCTCGCCCGCGCCGTTCATCTCGCCCATGATCTTCTCAAACTCGGCGAACATCGTCTGGCGGTATACCGTGCCCTTGAACTGGTCAAGGAAGTGATTGATGAGATAGGCGCGCTGCTTCTTGTCGGTCGTCTTGCCGAGCAGATGGCGCATGAGCAGCACCTCGTTGCAGGTGGAGGCGACCTCAGCCACGAAGATGACGTACGCGGCGGTATTCACCGGCTGGTACTTGCAGCTATGGTAGCTGTGCAGCGCGTGGCCCATTTCGTGGGCGAGCGTGAACATGCTGTCGAGATTGTCCTTGTGGTTGAGCAGGACATAGGGGTGCGGGTAGCTGTTGCCGGAGGAGTACGCGCCGCCGCGCTTGCCGGTGTTTTCGTAAACGTCGATCCAGCGGTTGGCGAAGCCCTCCTTCAGCAGGTCGGTATAATCCTCGCCGAGCACCGCGAGCGCTTCGAGCACCGTGGCCTTGGCTTCCTCGTAGGTGATAGCGCTGTCGGCATCCGCCACGATGGGGGTGTACACGTCGTACATGTGCAGCTCGTCCACGCCGAGCAGCTTCTTGCGCAGCGCAACATAGCGGTACATCTTGTCCATGTTCGCGTGGACGGCCTCGATGAGATTGTCGTAAACCTCTTCCGGCACCTCCGTCACGTCGAGCGCAGCGGCGCGGGTGGAAGGATAATGCCGTGCGTCCGCGAAGAACTTGAGCGAGCGGAACTGCCCGTCGAGCGACGCGGCGACGGTATTTTTGAATTCGCCGAAACGGTTATAGTAAGCTTCAAAGGCGTTTTTGCGCAGCACGCGGTCGCTGCCCATGAGCAGGGGGACGAACGTCCCGCTCGTGAGAACGCGCTCGTTTCCTTCGCCGTCGGTCACGGTCGGGAACGTGAGATCGGCGTCACGGAAGACGCTGGCGATATTTTCCGGGCCGTTCGCCATCTCTCCGGCGGCGGAGAGGAGCTTTTCCTCCTCCGGGGAGAGGATGTGCGCACGGCGGCGGCGAATTTTGTAAATATTGCGGCGGTAGGTCTCCAGCTCCGGCTGCGCGGCATAGAAGAGATTCACCGTGTCCTCGTCGAGCGCCATGATCTCCGGCGTTTCAAACGCGCTCGCCGCGTCGATGGCGACGAGCGTCGCAAGCGCCTTGGCGCGCATGCCCTGATAAACGCTGTTGCCGGTGTCCTCGTCGCCCTTGCAGTTCGCGTAGCCGTAGAGCTTTTCAAGCCGCACGGAGAGCGCGTCGTTCAGGCGGAACCACTCCAAAAGCGTCTCCGCGCTCTCGCCGAGCCTGCCGCGGAACGCTTCGATTTGCTCCGGCACGGTCTTGAACGCTTCATACTCCGCCTGCCAGGCCTCGTCGCTTTCAAATACGTCCTTGAGATTCCAGGTCGATTCCTCCGGCACTTCGCTGCGCGCCGGGATGGGTCTGTCTGCCATTGGGTATATCCTCCTGCAAAGTTAAAATTTCTTTTTCGGGAGCTTGTGCTCCTTGCCGTCCTCACCGATGATGTAGACGTTTTCGAGCGTTTCGAGCGTCCCGCGCCGCCAGTCGGCCAGATATTCCTCGCGCAGGGCGAGGCGCTCCGCCGTTTCCTCGGGCGTGAGCGCGCGTTCGCGCGAAATGCGCGTCAGTTCGCTGATGCGGTTTTTCTTTTCTTCGGTCATGGTCACATTGTCCCCAATTCGTCCAGATTCTTTTCAAACGCGCCGAGGCAGTGCTCCATAAACCAGTCCGCCTCCGGGAGATGCATCTCCTCAACGGCGCGGCGCGTCTGCTCCTCGGCGGAGAGAAATTCGCGGTTGCCCGCCTTGCGCTCTTCGATGCACTGGCGCAGCGCCGAGAGCTTGTCGGCTGCCTTGACGAGCTTTTCCTCGTCCTCCGATGCCGTAAACGCGCTCTCGTATGCCCCGCGCAGCTCCTCCGGCAGCATGGCGAGAAGCCGCTCGTCCGCGGCGTGCTCGACCTTTTTATAGGCGTCGCGGAGCGTGCGGTCGTGGTACTTGATCGGCGTCGGAAGATCGCCGGTCAGAATTTCGCTCGCGTCGTGGTAGACCGCAAGCACCGCGAGACGCTCGGCGTCGCATTCCTGCCCGAAGATCTCGCGCCGGATGATGCCGAGCGCGTGGGCGTACACCGCCGTTTCATGGCTGTGCTCCTGCACGTTTTCCGGGATGCTGCTGCGCATGAGCCCCCAGCGGGAAATATACCGCATGCGCGACAAAAGGGCATAAAACCCCGTTTCCTTCACCATTTGTTGCTCACCTTCTCCGCAAAGCCGGGAAAATCCGCAAACTCCACCACGGTGCCGTTATCGAGAACGGCCCTGCCGGTAAACCTTCCGAACACCTGGTGCTGGTCGGACTTGATGAGCTTTACGTCCGTGCAGCTCGCGCGGTCGAGCACCGGCACGAAATCGGCCTCGAAGTGCCCGTCGTCGGACGTGAACTTCCATGGCTCGGTATAGCGCTCTTTTCCCTCGGCTTCGCCGGGGATCTCAAATTTGATGCCGCCGAGCTTGTGCGCGGTACCGGCGTGGAAGAGCATGTTTTCGCTCGCCGCGCTCGTATCGCCGAAGCCGTAGCCGAGATTCCAGCCGAACGGCGTCCCGCTCGGCAGCACATATGCCGCGCTGCTCCAGTACCACGTATTTTCATACGTCCACACGCCGCGGCCCCAGTCGAGCACGGCGAAGCTGTCGCTCGGCGCAAAGGTATACGTCTTGCCGTTATAATTAACATACCCGCTCGCGCGAAAGCCCACGATCTTCTGGTTATAGTAGAAATGGCCGGGCTTATCAAAGGGCGTGGCGATGACGAGCGAATCCTCCGGGCATTCGGTGAGCTCGACGCGCGCGGAGAGGGCGCTCTCGCCGAACTTGTTCATATACGCGATGAGGACGCGCTTCTCCCCCTCGTGGATGAAGTGGATACCGTAGCCGCGCGCGGCGGAGTGCACATCGCCGGTCACGCTCGTCTCCGGCAGGTGCTTTTTGCCGAGCGGCAGGAAGGACATCGGGCTTTTCGTGATCTCCCAGCCCTCTTCGAGATCGAGCAGACTCACGGAGTCCAGTCCCATATAGCCGTTATCCGCCACGGTGAGCGCGAGAGCGAATTTGCCGTTGTTGACGAGATAATAATCCCATTCCTTGATGCGCAGGGGCGAGACCTTCACGTCCGCGCGGCGGTATTCCTGCACGAGCGCGCGGGAAAAGCCGGGGCGGGCGAGATCGCCCTTTTCGTTGAGCAGCGCGCCGGGGGTCGTGATCTCGGTCTGTCGGTCCATTCAGATGCCCTCCTTACGCTGGGCGCGGATGTCCCGGCCCAGAAATTCCAGCCATTCGTATTCTCCGGCGAGCCGCGAGGCGAGCGCCGCGCCGTAGCGCGTTTCGATGCCGGAGCGGTCGAGATTCGTGGAGACGATCGTCTTTTTCCCTGCGCGCAGGCGGCCGTCGAGCAGGGCGTAAAGCGCGCTCTGCGTGAACGCCGTCAGCATTTCGGTGCCGAGATCGTCGAGAATGAGAAGATCGCAGCTCATAAGCTGGCGCACGCGCGAGGCGGCGTCCGATACCTCGTCCGTATCGCGCGAGAATTTCTCGCGCTCGAACGAGGCGAGAAGCCCGCTCGCCGTATCGTACGCCACGCCGCAGCCCTTTGCGGCCACGACGCGCGCGATGGCGGCGGAGAGGAACGTTTTCCCCAGCCCCGGCTCGCCGGTGAACAGCAGATTCGGCGACTGCGCGCCGAAGCTCTCGGCATAGGCGCGGCATAGGCGCAGCACGCGCTCCATCTGCGCGCGGGGCGATACGCCCGAGGCAGGGGCAACGGGGCTGTAGTAATCCAGCCGGAAGTTTTCAAACGTCTCGTCCCCCTGCTTCAGAAGGGGCGCGAGCTCTCTGGTCTGCTCGGCGCGGTAGAGCTTTTGGACGCACTCGCAGATCTTCCCGTCCGTCCAGCCGGTATCGCGGCAGCGCGGGCAGGAATAGATGGGGTCGAGATAATCCTTCGGGTATCCGTTCTGCACGAGAAGCGCCGAACGTTTTTCCTGCAAAGCGAGGCTTTCCTTCTCGAGCTCCTGCGCGGTGCGGGCGCTCTGCCGCATGGCGATGCGCACCATCTCGCTCAGATTGGCGCAGAGGGCCGTGTCGATGCGTCCGATCTCCGGGATCTTCGCGGCGATCTCGCGGCGGCGGCGATCCTCCTCTGCGCGGTTTTCCGCGCGCAGCGTCTCCTGTTTGGCGCGGGCGCGCGCCAGAAGCCGTCCTTCCATATCCTCTTACCCCCCGATGTTCTTCAGTATGCCCTCGAGCCGGGCGAGATCGTCCCCGCCGGTGCGCCGCGGCGCGCTTTCCGCAGCGGGCTTGGCGCGCGACGATGCGCGGCTGTCGCCCTTCTCGATCTGCTCGGCGGTGAAGAGCTTTTTCTCGTACCAGCTCTTCACGATCTTGTCCATATACGCCCAGGCGAGCTTGCCCGTGCCGACGACGGTGCGGTCGTAGGCGATGGCGAGCGCCTCCGCGCCGTAGCCCATCGAAAGCCAGCTTTCGATGTACTTGCGCTCCGTGGGCGTCAGGTCGCGTCCCGTGAGCGAGAGCGCGTGGCGGACCTTTTCCATCTCCTCGTCGCGCCGGGCGAGCGCGGCGAGATATTCCTCCGCCTGCGGCGCGGTGAGGATCTCGCGGTTGGCCCAGTAGAACGCTTCCTTCTCGATGGCGCGCATCGTCGGGAGGCGTCCTTCCCCGTAGCGGCGGCGGAGCTTGTCCGCGCAGTGGTGGATGAGCAGCAATATCGTCTCCGCCGTCATGCCGAGACGGTCGTAAATGCCGAAAAGCGTGTTGAGATCGGCGCTCGAGAGCGTGTGGCCGAGCACGCGCTGGCACTCGCCGAGCAGCGCGCGGAACGCCCCGTCATCGGCGCTGCGGCGCAATATGTCCTCCGTGCGGTATACCGGCAGCTCGTCCGGTCCCGGCAGAGGCACGTCCCCGGCGGTGAGAAGGCCCGCCCCGGAGAGCCGGCGCGCCGCCGCGGTGATCTGCTCTCCCGTGCGGGAGAGAGCGCGCGCCGCCGCGGCGGTATCGAGCACGCCGCCGGAGCGCAGAATATAAAGATACAGCAGCGCGCACTCCCCGTCGCCGAGCGCGAGGAGCTTTTCGGCGTCCTCCGCCGGGAGAGAGAGCGTGTTCGCGCCCTGGATACGATAGCGTTTTCCGTCCATGTTCGTCCTTTTGGGGTATAGTCCCCCATAATCTATGTGTATCGGATATTATATCATAATGTTTCTACTTGAAGCAAGGGTGTTCGTTGTGTTATAATCTTATTTTGAAGAAGTACCGTTTTCCCGGTACCGTGTTTACGAGGAAGAAATTATGGTCGAACTGCTCGCTCCCGCCGGGTCGCCGGAGGCCGTCACCGCCGCCGTGCAAAGCGGCGCGAACGCCGTATATCTGAGCTTTGAGGATCTGACTGGCTGCCGCCGGACGGAGAACATTCCGAACAGCGAATTTGAGTCGGTCGTGCGCTACTGCCGCATCCGCGGCTGCCGCGCATATCTCGCGCTCAACATCCCCGTCCGCGAGGACGAGCTGAACAAAGCCGCGGGCCTTGCCCTGCGCGCGCAGCGCTGCGGCGTGGACGCGATCATCGTCCGCGATCTCGGCCTTTTCCGCATTCTCCGCTCGCTTCTGCCGGAGATGCCGCTTTTTGCCGACGCGCATCTCGGCTTCTATACGCCGGAGAGCGCGGCCATCGCGCAGCGGCTCGGCTTCCGGCGCGTTTTCCTGCCCCCCGATCTCCCGCTTGAGGATATCCGCCGCATGGCGCAGTGCCCGATCGAGACGGCCGTGTGGGTGCAGACGCCGCTTTGCGCCGCCGCGTGCGGCACGTGCCGCATGAGCGCCTTCGCCGGGCGCGAGAGCGCCGAGCGCGGCCTTTGCAGCGAGCTCTGCCGCGAGCAGTACACGCTCGGCGGCCGCTGGGACACAACGCCTCTGAGCTGGAAGGACCGCTGCATGCTTCCCGCGTGCCGGGATCTCATCGACGCGGGCGTAGCCTGTCTCGCCATCGGCAGCCGCGAGCGCCGGAGCGAGTATGTCTCCGCGTTCACGGACGTGTGGGCGACCGCCATCCGCGAAAGCCAGCTGCCCGCCGAGCCGGAGCTGGAGCGCTTGGAGCGCGTGTTCCTCCCGTGGGGCGCGGCGAAAAAAGATCTTTACGAAACCGCCGAAGCGCCGGAGAAGATCCCCGGCGAGACCGAGGCCGTCTGCGCCGAGCAGCGCCGGAACTATACGTCCGGCGAGGCGCGCCGCGTCGGCGTGAGCTTTGCGGTCGCGGCGAAGGACGCGCACTCGAGCGTCATTCTCGGCGCGCAGGACACGGACAAGACCATCGCCGCGATCGAAGGCCCCGTGCCGGACGATACCGGCGACGTGGAGCTCACCGAGGACGGTCTGCGCGAGGCGATGTACCGCACGGCCGGAACGCCGTTCCGCTGCACTGAGGTGCGCGTGCAGTCTCCCGCGGGAGAAAAGCTCCGGATATCCGGCATCGAACTGGACGAGGCCCGCCGCCGTCTTTTGTATAAGCTCTCCGAGGAGCGCGCCAAGCTCCCGGACCGCAAAGAGGGCGACTTTCCCGAGACGCCGCGCATCGCCCCCGCGCCGCACCTGCCCGCGATCAACTTTTCGTTCCAGACCGCCGCGCAGATGACGCCGGAGCTGGCCGCGCTCTGTCCGGAGTGCGTATACGTCCCGCTCGAGCTGCTCGCGGAAAATCCGTCGGTCGCTGATGCGTTCCGCGAAAACGGCGCGGAGATCGTCGCCGCGCTCCCCTCCGTTGCGTTCGGCGAGAAGGAAGAGAGCGAGCTGCGCGCGCTTCTTGCAAAGGTGCACGAGAGCGGCGTCACGCAGGCGCTCACCGGAAATCTCGGTCTCGCGATGATGGCGGGACAGGAGGGCTTCCGCATCCGCGGCGACTTTGATCTCGCCGTGATGAACAGCTATACCCTTTCCGGCATGGCGTCGGCGGGTTTTCTCTCGGCGATGCTCTCGCCGGAGCTGACGTTTGCCGACATCCGCGAGATGCCCAAGTGCATGGACGCCGAGCTCGCCATATACGGCCGTCTGCCCGTCATGGTGACGCAGACCTGCCTTTTGAAGGCAAGTGCCGGACGGTGCACCTGCACCACGCCCGGCCAGATGGCCGACACGCACGGCGGCGTATGGCCGGTGACGAAGCATTTCGGCTGCCGCAACACCGTTTGGGCGGCGCGCAAGCTCTGGCTCGGCGACGTGACGCAGGAGTGGATCGATCTCGGTCTCTGGGCGGTGCGGCTGTGCTTCTCCACGGAGAGCGCGCGCGAATGTCTGGAAGTTGCCGAGAGCTATATCCAGGGCACGCATTATAAGCCCAACGGCATAACGAGAGGACTGTATTACCGTGGCGTACTGTAATAAACGGCTGATCCTCGCCTCTGGCTCGCCCCGGCGGCGGGAGCTGCTTGATAAATTCGGCATAAACTATGAGATCCTCCCCGCACAGGGCGAGGAGAGCGCGCCGCCGGAGCTCACGCCCGGCGAGCGGGTAAAGGCGCTCGCCGCGCAGAAGGCGGAGGAGGTGGCGCAGCGCCTAAACGATCCCGCCGCCGTGATCCTCGCCGCCGACACGCTCGTGGAGCTGGACGGTGAGGTGCTCGGAAAGCCCGGCTCGGCGGAGCGGGCGCAGGCCATGCTGCGCGCCCTCTCCGGGCGGGAGCACCGCGTATGGAGCGGCGTGTGCATCCGCGAGGGGGAAAAAGTTCTTGCGGAGAGCGAGTGTACCTCCGTCCGTTTCCGCGCTCTTTCCGACGCGGAGATCCATGCCTATATTGCCACCGGCGAGCCGCTCGACAAGGCGGGCGCTTACGGCTATCAGGGGCTCGCGAGTCTCTTTGTGGAGCGCATCGAGGGCGATTTCTTCAACGTGATGGGGCTTCCGGTCTGCCGTATGGGGCAGATGCTCCGCGAATTTGACATTTCTCTTCTCTGATTTTTTTACTCGCGCCCGGGACGTTCCCGGGAGAACAGGGGGTCAAGCCTTGAAAACTTATCTGAAGCAATACGGCGTGCGCATGGCGATCATCATCGTTGTGGCGGCGCTTCTCATAGGCCTCGCCGCGCGCCCGAAGGCGGACGGCAGCTCCGGCGCGGTGCCGGAGGCGGCCAACGCCCTGCGCATCCCCATTCAGAGCGCCGTGGGCTCTGTCGTGGAGTGGATGCGCGGCATTTACGGCTACATCTACCGCTACGATAAGCTGCTCGCGGAAAACGAATCGCTCCGCCGCCAGCTTGCCGAGGCGCAGGAGCAGGTGCGCTCGAGCCAGGACGCGCTCGAGGAGAACACCCGTCTGCGCACGATGCTCGGGTATTTGGAAAAGAACACGACGTTCAAGACCGAAGCCGCCATGATCACCTCGTGGGACGCCTCCAACTGGACGAGCGCCTTTACGATCTCCAAGGGTACGGACAACGGCATTGAGCAGGGCGACTGTGTCATCACCGAGTCCGGCATGCTCGTCGGGCAGGTGTATGAGGTCGGCAAGAACTATGCCTCCGTGCGCACGACGATCGACGTGAACATGGACGCGGGCGTGCTCGTGGGCGAATCGTCCATCGCCGCGATGATCGTCGGCGACTATGCGCTCATGAAGGAGGGCTGCTGCAAGCTCAGCTACTTCACCGACGATGTGACGCTCTTCACCGGCGACAGCGTCGTCACCTCCGGCCGCGGCGGCGCGTTCCCGTCCGGCATCATCGTCGGCACCGTCACGGAGCTGCGCAGCGAGGCGGGCGGCCAGTCGTATTACGCGGTCGTCAAGCCCTCGGTCGATCTTTCCGTGCTGTCGCAGGTCTTCATCATCAAGGATTTTGAGGTCATCGAGTGAAACGAAACAAGATCAATTTCCAGCTTTCCGATATGAAGCTGGACGAGCTCTGGCTGAAGACCCGGCGCGGCGTTTTGTATGCGCTGTATCTCATCGGCGCGCTGCTCGTGCAGAACGTGATATTGAGCCACGTTGCGCTCTTCGGCGTGCGGGCCATGTTTCTGCCCGCGCTCGTCGTGGCGGCGGCGCTCTTTGAAGGCGGCTGGGGCGGCGGGCTGTTCGGTCTGGCCGCGGGCATTCTCTCCGATCTCTTTTTTGGCTCGCAGAGTGTTCTCTTCACCGTTCTCTTCCCCGTGATGGGCTTCATCGCGGGCTTTCTCGGCGATTTTTATCTCAACAAGCGCCTTTTCACTTACTGCATCCTGGGCGCGGCGGCGCTCTTTCTCGCCGCGTTCGCGCAGATGTTCAGTCTGCTCTTCTACGAGGGACAGAGCAGCGCCGCGCTCTGGGTAACGGCGCTTCTGCAAACGCTCTGGAGTCTGCCGTTCCTCTTTCCCTCGTACTATCTCTGCAAAAATTTCCCGTGGCGCTCGTCGCGGGACGTGCCTACGCCGTATAAATAATTTCACCCCCTCCGCATTTTGAAAGGAACTTTCCATGCAGAAAATGGTAAAACCCATCCGGCTCGTTGTGCTCGCCGTCGTCTTTGTGCTGCTGCTCGGCGTTTACTTCGTCGCGCTTTATAAGCTGCAGATCATCGGCGGGCGCGAATACTACGCCGTAGGGGAAACGGAGACGAAAGAAGACATCACCATCGCCGCGGCGCGAGGGAACATTCTCGACCGCTACGGGCGTCTGCTCGTGTCCAACTCGCTCTGCAACAACCTGTCCATCAACGTAACGGAGCTCTTCAGCCAGGACGACCCGAACGCTGTCATTCTTGAGCTGTGCAGCGCCGTGGAGCGCTTCGGCGACACCTATACCGACACGCTGCCCATCACGAAGGCCCCGCCCTTCGAGTTCACCGAGATGGACACGCTGCAGAAGAGCATGCTCGACGCCTGGCTCAAGGCGAACGACATGCCGCTCGACTCCAGCGCCGTGGAGATCCTCGCGGCGATGCGCACGCGCTACAGCGTCGGCAGCGAGTATAACGCCGAGGACGCCCGGCGCATCGTCGGCGTCCGGTACGAGATCAACGACCGCTTCAACATCAACACCACGCCCTACGTTTTCGCCGAGGACGTTTCAATGCCGCTGCTCACCTATCTCATGGAGCAGGACATCCCCGGCTTTGAGCTTTCCTCGTCCTATGTGCGCGAATACAAAACGCAGTACGCCGCCCACCTGCTCGGCTACACCGGCAAGCTGACGGCGGAGGAATGGGCGACCTACGCCGGCAAGGACTACTCGCTCGACGCCTATGTCGGCAAGGACGGCGTGGAATACGCCTTTGAGGAATATCTCCACGGCGTGGACGGCGAGGCGGAGGTCTACTCCAATCTCGACGGCGTCACGCTCCGCACCAAGTACACCAAGGAGCCGCAGCCCGGCGGGCATGTCTATCTGACGCTGGATATCGGCCTGCAGGAGGTGTGCGAGGAGGCGCTCGCCGCGCACATCGAGTCGATCAACGAAGATCGCGCCCGCATCATTGCGGAAGCCGAAATGTACGGCACCGAGAGCACCGAAATGATCTCCGGCGGCGCGCTGTGCGTCGTGAAGGTCGATACCGGCGAGCCGCTCGCGCTCGTGAGCTATCCGACCTACGACGCCGCCACGATGCTGGAGAATTACGAAACGCTCGTCGCGGACGAGAACGCCCCGCTCTATAACCGCGCGCTCATGGGCGTTTACGCCCCCGGCTCCACGTTCAAGCCCTGCACCGCTACGGCGCTGCTCGCCGAGGGCATCATTTCCCCGACGCGCACGCTGAAGACCGAAGGTCAGTTCACCAAGTACATCGACGACGGCTACGCCCCCGAGTGCTGGATCTACTCGACCTACAAATACACCCACGGCGAGATCAACGTCGTGCAGGCGATCACCTACTCCTGCAACTACTTCTTCTACTATTTCGGCGACGAGCTCGGCATCGACAAGATGGCGTACTACGCCAAGCTCTACGGTCTCGGCGAGCACACCGGCATCGAGCTGCCCGAGGTCACCGGCCAGATGTCCACCCAGAGCTTCAAGGAGCAGTACACCGGTATCTCCTGGTTCCAGGGCGATACGCTGCAGAGCGCCATCGGCCAGTCGTTCACCGAATTCACGCCGCTGCAGATGGCGGGGTATTGCGCAGCCATCGCCAACGGCGGCACGCGCCACAGTGCCTCCATTCTCAAGGAAGTGCGCAGCTACGATTACTCCAAAACGCTCTTCCAGCGTGAAACGGAAGTGCTCAGCAAGCTTGATATCGATCCCGAGATCTTCGGCTACATCCAGTACGGCATGTACGGTGTGCTCTATGACGCCGCGAGCACGCTCAAGGAGCATTGGCTCGACAGCAGCATCGTCGCCGCCGCCAAGACCGGTACGGCGCAGCGCGGCGAAGGTCTCGTCAACAACGCCATGTTCATTCTCTATGCCCCCTATGGCGATAACCCCGAGATCGCCATCGCGATCGCTGTGGAAAAAGGCGGCGCGGGCGCCACGCTCTCGCCGGTCGCGCGAAAGATCGTGGATTATTACTTCACGTTCCAGTCCAGCGCCAACACTGTGGAAAATGCGTATTCTCTGCTGAAATAATCCGAAATTTTCGTTGCAAATAGCGCTTTTTGCGGTTATAATTTAAAAGGTTTTATCTGCCCAAATCATCAAAAATATACGGAGGTGCCAAAGCATGAATATCGCTCTTCTCGCCCATGACGGAAAAAAGGAGCTTATGGTCCAGTTCTGCATTGCCTACTGCGGCATTCTCTCCGGTCACGACATCTGCGCCACGAACACCACGGGCAAGCTCGTTTCCGAGGCGACGGGGCTGCCGGTCACGCTGTATCTGCCCTGCACGCAGGGCGGCGCGCAGCAGATCGGCGCGCGCATCGCCTACAACGAGATCGACCTCGTGCTCTTCTTCTGCGACCCCAAGGCCAACACGAAGGACGTGGACGCCATCGCCCGCCTGTGCGACCAGCACAGCATCCCCTTCGCTTCCAACGTCGCCACCGCCGAGGTGCTCGTGCAGGGTCTCCGCCGGGGCGATCTGGACTGGCG
>ENA-OUQH01001892-OUQH01001892.1-human-gut-metagenome-genome-assembly--contig:-NODE-1892-length-13517-cov-8.166766_pt1 | contig 13517 bp, 6 predicted proteins | sample MGYA00237948_ERZ548828 | MGnify/ENA primary metagenome ERZ548828 (study PRJEB26490, sample SAMN05194711) | human gut metagenome | biome: terrestrial biome; feature: human-associated habitat; material...
GTTTTATAAGGCGACCGCTTTGATGGTGCGTAATATTTTAACAGAAAAACAGAAAAACTTTTCCGCATACACCCACTCCAATGGCAATAAAGAAGTGTACTATCTTTCCATGGAATTTCTCATGGGCCGGTCGTTAAAAAACAGCCTGTATAATCTGGAGATTGCGGGACTGGCCAGCGCCGCGCTGGAGGAAATGGGCGTCAAGTTGGAACGCTTGTATGAATACGAACCGGACCCGGGCCTGGGCAACGGCGGCCTCGGCCGCTTAGCCGCCTGTTATTTGGACGGTCTGGCCTCTCAGGATTATACCGCCACCGGATATTGCATTTTATATGAGTATGGCATTTTCAAACAGAAGATCATCGACGGCTGGCAGACCGAGCTGCCGGACGAGTGGCTGCCCGGCGGCGAAGTCTGGCTGGAGCGCATCCCGGAGCACGCAGTCGATGTCAACTTTGGCGGACACATCGAAGAATTTTGGGATTATGGGTATCACCACGTCCTGCACAAGGACTATACCACTGTTAAGGCAGTTCCTTATGATATTATGATCTCCGGCTATGACGGCAAGGGTGTCAGCGTCCTGCGTGTATGGAGCGCACAAAGCTCCGCCATCGACATGGATGCCTTCAACCGCGGCGACTACGCCCTGGCCGATGCCGAGCGCGCCGAGGCCGAGGCCATCAGCGCCATCCTCTACCCCAACGACGCCGGCGAGCACGGCCGTCTGTTGCGCCTGAAGCAGGAGTACCTGTTTGTCTCGGCCGGCATCTACAGTCTGCTCGACACCTTTGAGAAGGAGCACGGCGAAAACTGGGAGCTGCTGCCGCAGTTTGTGGCCATCCACACCAACGACACCCACCCCGCCATGTGCGGCCCCGAGCTCATGCGCATCCTCATCGACGAGAAGAAGCTCGAGTGGGATGACGCCTGGAACATCGTGACGCAGGTCGTGAGCTACACCAACCACACCATCCTGCCCGAGGCTTTGGAGAAGTGGCCCATCGGCACGTTCTCCAAGCTTCTCCCCCGCGTGTACCAGATCATCGACGAGATCAGCCGTCGTTGGCACGAGTCGTTCGACACCACGCAGGAGGGCTGGCAGGAGCGTCTGCGCCAGACCGCCATTCTGTGGGACGGCGAGATCCGCATGGCCAACCTGTCCGTGATCTGCAGCCACAGCGTCAACGGCGTGGCCAAGATCCACTCCGATATCATCAAGAACATCGTGCTCAAGGACTTCTATGCCCTGACGCCCGAGAAGTTCAACAACAAGACCAACGGCATCTCGCACCGTCGCTTCTTTGCCGAGGCCAACCCCACCTACGCCAAGCTCGTCACCGAGGCCATTGGCGACGGCTGGCTCAAGGACGCCTTTGAGCTTGAGAAGCTCAAGGAGTTTAAGGACGACACCGAGTTCCTGAAGGCCGTGGGTGCCTCCAAGCGCGCCAACAAGGAGCGTCTGGCCGCCTACGTTAAGGCCGAGACCGGTCTGGTCATCGACCCCAACACCGTCTTCGACGTTCAGGTGAAGCGCTTCCATGCCTACAAGCGCCAGCTCATGAACATCATGAAGGTGATGGACATCTACAACCGTCGCATCGCCGATCCCAACTTCCACGTGACGCCAACGACCTTCATCTTTAGCGGCAAGGCTGCCTCGAGCTACACCTTCGCCAAGGAGACCATCCGTCTGATCAACTCGGTGGCCGACGTCATCAACAACGACCCCCGCGTGAACGAGGTCATGAAGGTCTGCTTTATCCCCAACTTCCGCGTGAGCAACGCCCAGCTCATCTACCCCGCCGCCGAGATCTCGGAGCAGATCTCCACGGCCGGCAAGGAGGCCTCGGGCACGTCCAACATGAAGCTCATGATGAACGGCGCCATTACGCTGGGCACCCTCGACGGCGCCAACATCGAGATCGCCGACCTGGCCGGTCGCGAGAACGAGGCCATCTTTGGCCTGACCGCGCCCGAGGTCGAGCAGCTCTGGGCATCCAACAGCTACTTTGCGTGGGATACCCTCAACGGCGACCGCGAGCGCCTGGGCCGCGTGATGGACGAGCTCAAGGACAATACCTTTGCGGGTCTTTCGGGCAACTTCGAGAGCATCTACAACGAGCTCATGAACAACAACGACCCCGACCTGGTCATGGCAGACTTCCGCAGCTACGTGGATGCCTGGGAAAAGCTCACCGGCAGCTACGGCGACCAGGAGACTTGGAACCGCAAGGCCCTGCTCAACACCGCCTCGAGCGGCTGGTTCTCGAGCGACCGCACCATTCGCGAGTACCGCGACGAGATCTGGCACGCGTAAAGGCCGCGAGCTCCCTTATGCCAGCACGGCATTACTCGACGGGCGCGTCCGAGCGCCGCGCCCGTCGCTAATGGGTTTAAGAACATCGATGACAGAAGGAGAAATCGATGAGTAAGAAAGAATGCATCGCGATGCTCCTCGCAGGAGGACAGGGCAGCCGATTGGGGGCACTCACCCAAAAGATCGCTAAGCCGGCGGTTAGCTTTGGTGGCAAGTTCCGAATTATCGACTTTTCACTGTCCAACTGCTCCAACTCGGGCATCGACACGGTGGGCGTTCTGACGCAGTATCGCCCCTACCTGCTGCATGCCTACGTGGGCTCCGGCGAGGCATGGGATCTGGACAGCCGCGACGGCGGCGTGTCGATCCTGCCGCCGTACGAGACGCAGACCGGCGGCGCCTGGTATGCGGGCACGGCCGACGCCATTACGCAGAACCTCGACTACATCAAGGCCAACGACCCCAAGTACGTCCTGATTCTTTCGGGCGATCACCTGTATCGCATGGACTACCGCAAGATGCTCAAGACGCACATTGAGAACAACGCCGACCTCACGGTGAGCGTTATGCCCGTGCCGTGGGAGGAGGCGAGCCGCTTTGGCATCCTGACCACCGACCCCGAGGACGGCCGCATCACCAAGTTCACCGAGAAGCCCGATAAGCCCGATTCGAACCTCGCCTCCATGGGCATCTACATCTTCTCGGCCGACGTCCTGATCGAGGCCCTCGAGGAGGACGCTCTGGACCAGCGCTCGAGCCACGACTTTGGCAAGGACATCATCCCCAAGCTGCTCGGCGAGGGCAAGCGCCTGTACAGCTATGAGTTCCACGGCTTTTGGAAGGATGTCGGCACCATCGCCAGCTTCCACGAGACCTCGATGGACCTGCTGGGCAACAACCCCGAGTTCGATCTGTTCGACAAGCACTTCCCCATCATGTCCAACATCACCACGCGACCGCCGCACTACATTGGCCCGGATGGTCGCCTGGACGACTGCCTGGTCTCCAACGGCTGTAAGATCTACGGTACCGCTCGCCACTCGATTCTTTCGACCGATGTCATCATCGATGAGCGCGCCGTGGTCGAGGACTCCGTGCTGCTGCCGGGTGCGCACGTTAAGAGCGGCGCGCACATCTGCCGCGCTATTTTGGGCGAGAACTCCACGGTCGAAGAGGGCGTGAAGCTCGGCTCTGTCGATACCACCAAGGATACGGCCGTCGTTGGAAATGACGTCGTTATCGGGAAGGGGGAATGATCCGATGATCAATCGCAAGGCCATCGGTTATATCACCGCTAACTACTCTTCGACCTACGGCAGCGTCCTGCTCAAGGACCGCCCCATCGCGTCCGTTCCGTTTTTGGGCCGCTACCGCCTGATCGACTTCCCGCTGTCCAACATGATGAATGCCGGCATTAAGACCGTCGGCGTCGTCATGCCGGGCAACTACCGCTCGCTGATCGACCACGTGGGCTCGGGCAAGGACTGGGGCCTGGACCGCAAGAAGGGCGGCCTGTTCATGGTGCCCGGCAACGCGTATGGCACCACCAAGGGCGGCATGCGCTTCCTGCTGCGCGACATCATCTCCAACAAGACGCTGTTCCAGCGCTCGGACAAGCCCTATGTTGTGATGATGGGCACCAACATTATCTTTAACATGGACCTCAACACCATCATCGACGCGCACGAGAACTCCGGCGCCCAGATGACCGTGGTGTACTGCAAGGCCACGCGCAATGTTGATGACGAGACCAAGCTCGAGATTAACGAGAACGGCCGCCTGACGGGCGTGAGCGCCGGCGTCGTGTACGGCGACAACGCCTCTATGGACTGCTGTATCGTCAACCGCGAGACGCTGCTCGAGATTATCGACCACTACCAGGCCGCCGACTATCTGGACCTGCTCGAGGCACTCCAGGGCGACTTTGGCAACATCGACGTGTGCAGCTACGAGTACAAGGGCGAGGTCGTGGGCGTGTTTAGCGAGAAGTCACTCTATCGCCGCAGCATGGACCTACTCGACCAGACCGTGGCCGACCAGCTCTTTGATCCCGAGCGCCCGATCCTGACCAAGGCCCACGACGTGCCGCCTTCGCGCTATGCGACCGGCAGCCACGCGTGCAACTCGATCATCTCGGCCGGCTGCATCATCAAGGGCACCGTGCGCAACTCGATCCTGTCGCGAGGCGTCGTGGTCGAGGAAGGCGCCTCGGTGACCAACTCGATCATCAACCAGAGCTGCATCATCAAGAGCGGCGCCCGCGTCGAGAATGCCATCCTGGACAAGAACAACGTGGTTCCCACCAACACCGAGCTTCGCGGCACGCCCGAGAACATCCTGGTGCTGGGAAAGGCCCCGTTAACTTCTGATATCACCAACGCGAGCTAGCTTTGGCACCGCAACATCGCTCGTAACACGTAGAATAGCCGCCCGGTTTGCGCCAGGCGGCTATTCTCGAATAACAACATGGGAGACAATATGGCTGATTCCAGCAAAAAGATGCAGATCGTGTTTGCCTCGGCCGAGTGCGCACCGTTTGTAAAGACCGGTGGCCTGGGTGACGTGGCAGGTTCGCTGCCTGCGGCGCTTGTGCGCGCCGGCGCCGAAGTTATCGTTATGGTACCCAAGTACGCCACCATCAAGGACGAGTACAAGGCGCAAATGGAGCACTTCTCCGACTTTTACGTGAGCCTGGGCTGGCGCAATGAGTACTGCGGACTCGAGAAGCTCGAGCACGACGGCGTCACCTATATGTTCATCGACAACGAGCGCTACTTCGCGCGCGACTATCCGTACGGCTTCTTTGACGACGGCGAGCGCTTTGCGTTCTTCTCCAAGGCCATCACCGAGAGCCTGCAGCACCTGCCGGCCGGCTTTGAGTGCGACATCCTGCACTGCAACGACTGGCAGACGGCGCTGGCGCCCGTGTTTTTGCGCGAGTTCTACCAGGGCCTGCCGCTGTATGACCGCGTCAAGACCGTGTTCTCGATCCACAACGTGGCGTTCCAGGGCCAGTTTAGCGACACCGTGATGGAGGACATCCTTGGTGTGGCGCACATTCCGGCGGCCGCCTCGCAGCTGCGTTGCGACGCCTGCAGCATCAACTACATGCTGGGCGCCCTGCGCTATGCCGACGCCATCACCACGGTGAGCCCCACCTATGCCAACGAGATCCAGACGCCCGAGTTTGGCGAGGGCCTGGACGGCGTACTGCGCGAGCGTTCCTACGCGCTGCAGGGCATTTTGAACGGCATTGACGTTGCGGGCTTTGACCCGGCAACAGACAAGCGAATTGCCGCCAACTACACCGTGGAGGACCGATCCGGCAAGGCCGTGTGCAAGGCCAAGCTGCAGGAGGAACTGGGCCTCGAGGTTCGCGACGACCGTCCGCTCATGGTGATGGTCACGCGCCTGACGCGCCAGAAGGGCATGGATCTGGTCATGTACGCGCTCGACCGCATCCTGTCCGGCGGCGTGCAGGTGGCGGTGCTGGGCACCGGCGACCGCGACTACGAGGACGGCCTGCGCTACTTCCAGGACAAGTACCCCGGCACCATGGCCGCGCGCATCGAGTTCGATCCGGCGCTGTCGCAGCGCATGTATGCCGCCGCCGACATGTTCCTGATGCCTTCGAAGTTTGAGCCCTGCGGCCTGTCGCAGATCATCGCCATGCGCTACGGCACGCTGCCCATCGTGCGCGAGACCGGTGGCCTGAAGGATACCGTGATCCCCTACAACGAGTTTACCGGCGAGGGCACGGGCTTCTCGTTTACCAACTTTAACGGCGATGAGATGGGCGACGCCGTGTTCCGCGCGGCACGCCTGTTCTGGGACAACCGCGATGCCTGGAACCAGCTGGTCACGCAGGCCATGAGCCAGGACTTTAGCTGGACGCGCTCGGCCGACAAGTATCTGGACCTGTACTTCTTTATGCACCCGGAGATTGAGCGCCCGGCGGCTGTTGTCGACGAGCCCGAGGCTGTTGCTGAGCCGGTGGCCGCCGAGCCGGAGCCGGAGCCCGAGCCCAAAGCCGAGGAGAAGCCGGTTGAGGCTGAACCCGCAAAGGCCGAGCCTGAGGTGAAGGCTGAGGTTGCTCCTGAGGCAGAGGTCGAGGTCAAGCCCGCCGCAAAGCCCGCAGCTAAGAAGACCACGGCCCGTAAGACGACCGCCAAGAAGGTTACGACGACCAAGGCCGCCGCGACTAAAACCACGGCTGCCAAGGCAACGACCACGCGCAAGCGCACGACCGCCGCTGCCAAGAAGGCCGCCGAAGCCGAGGTCGTTCCCGAGGTAAAGGCTGAGACCGCCACCGCCGAGGCTAAGCCCGCGGCAAAGGCTCCGGCCAAGACCGCTGCCAAGAAGACGACCACAACCGGCAAGAAGGCAACGGCAGCCAAGAAGACCACGGCAACGAAGTCGACGGCCGCTAAGGCTACTGCGACCAAGGCCGCTCCGAAGGCTGCCGCAAAGCCCGCCGTCAAGGTCGAGGAGGCAGCCGCCGAGCCCAAGGCGGAGACAACCGTCGAGGCCAAGCCCGCCGCCAAGAGCACCACGCGCAAGCGCACAACGACGACGGCCAAGAAGTCCACGACCAAGGCCGCTGCTCCCAAGGCAGAGGCCAAGCCCGCTGCCGCCAAAGAGGAGCCCAAGGCCGAGGTAAAGGCCAAGCCCGAGCCCGCCAAGGAGGCCCCGGTCTCCCCCGCCGCTCCCACTGAGGAAAAGGCTCCGACCAAGAAGACCTCTGTCCGTAAGGCAACGGCCACCCGAAAGCGCCACTAATCCGGACGATTAAAACTTAATCCTCAACGCAAAAGAGGGCGCCCCAATCAGGCGCCCTCTTCTTGGTTGAACTTCTATATTAAAAAGAGGGCCGGTTTACTACGACAAAATGGCTCCGGCCGACCACGACGAGCAATCTTCGAAATTGACAACGCTTCTACCTGCGGTTTTAATATCACCAAAATGACTGTGGTTGAGATCATTCAATTTGCCGTAGTAAACCGAAGCACTTTTGTTTGGCTACAAATAGTATCGGTATAGGCGGTTTTGAATATCGCGATAATTTGAATGGTAAAACGATTTTCTAGGACAACCGTTCGCCGATGGTAAACGGATGTTGTTTATACAGCCTGTGTACAACAGATATACTTACATCTTGTGCGTAAAGCCCATGACCAGCAGGCCATGATTCTATTGAACTGGACCGTACTATGAGATTGATACACAACAGCCGTCTGCCGCAGTTTCGCACTCCGTTTGGCGCTGTGACCACAGGAACTACCCTTTCGCTCTCCGTGATTCTAGAGGATGCCGATCCCAACCAAGCAACGCTTACGCTGCGTACCTGGGTTGACGAGATCGGTGAGTCTCGGTATCCCATGACGCACGAGGGCGACGGCATATTTACTGTAGAGCTTAAGTGCACCGAGCCCTGTCTTATCTGGTACAGCTTTATCTGCAATATCGAGGGCCAGCCCGAGGTTCGTCTGGGCGCACCGCAGGGCCGTACCGGCGGCGAGGGCGTAACCTACGACTACGCCGAGGTCCCGTCCTTCCAGATTACCGTCTACAAGCACCGCGAGAACCGTCCAGCTTGGTACGAGCAGGGCATGGTCTACCAGATCTTCCCCGACCGCTATGCCCGCGACGAAAACTGGCGCGAGCGCACGCTGGCTCAGGTCGAAAAGCCGCGCAACGGAATCCAGCGCCGCATGGTCGAGGACTGGAACGAGCCGCCCGTGTATGAGCGCGCCGAGGACGGCTCCATCAAAACCTGGGACTTCTACGGCGGCTCGCTCAAGGGTATCCAGGAAGACCTGCCCCGCATCGCCGAGCTGGGCTTTACGGCCATCTACCTCAACCCCATCTTTGAAGCCGCGAGCAACCACCGCTACGACACGGCCGACTACACCAAGATCGACCCGATCCTGGGCACCGAGCAGGACTTTACCGAGCTGTGCCAGGCAGCCGAGAAGCTCGGCATCTCCATCATCCTGGATGGCGTCTTCAACCACACGGGCGACGATTCGATCTACTTCAACCGCTACGGCAACTATCCTGGCGTGGGCGCGTGGCAGAGCGAGGATTCGCCGTGGCGCGATGCGTTTTATTTCCACGAGGACGGCTCGTACGACTGCTGGTGGGGCGTGGGTAACATGCCTGCCATCAATGAGAGCTCCGAGCTGGTACGCGAGCGGCTCCTGGGCAAGGACGGCGTGATCCGTAAATGGCTACGTGCCGGCGCTCATGGCTGGCGTCTAGACGTGGCCGACGAGCTTTCGGACGATTTCCTGACCGAGATCAAGAAGGCAGTACTTGCCGAAAAGCCCGACGCGCTGCTGCTCGGCGAGGTCTGGGAAGACGCCTCCAACAAAATCAGCTACGGCCATCTGCGTCGCTATCTACAAGGCTCCGAGCTCGACTCGGCTATGGATTATCCCTTCCGCGACATGGTCATCGGCTTTTTGATGGGCTACAAGAACGCCTACCAGGCAGCCGAGGATATCGAAACCCTGCGCGAGAATTATCCGCGTGAGGCCCTGTCTTGCGCACTAAATCTGCTTTCGAGCCACGACCGTCCGCGCATTATCTCGGTGCTCGGCGGCGGCCCTGACGAGTCGCAGCTGCCCGAGTGCGAGCGCAGCAAATGGCGCCTGGACGAGAACTCGATGGGCCTGGCCAAGAGCCGTTTTTGGCTCGCGACACTCATGCAGATGACCTTCCCGGGTGTGCCCTCAATCTATTACGGCGATGAGTACGGCTTGGAGGGCCTGACCGATCCGGGCAATCGCCGCACGTTGCCTTTGAAGGAAGACCTGCACGACTTCGATACACTCGCCATCCTTAAAAACGCCTCGGCCGTGCGCCGTGCCCTGCCGTTTATGGTTGACGGCGATATCAAGGCCTTCGCGCTCAACGACGAGGTACTCGCCTACACGCGCACCGGTAAAGACGGTGAGGCCGCGACGGTTATCATCAACCGCAGCTTGCGCAATTCACACCGCGTGACGATTCCGGCGCTCGACGAATGTGCGAGCGATGTGATTAGCGGTCACGAGTGCGAGATTCACAATGGCACCGTCACACTCGATCTGTATCCGCTGGGGTCGTCGATCATCTATCACCACGCCGAGCAGCGTCTGCAAGAGCCGCTCGATCACGGCGCGGGTGTCGTTTGTCACATCACCTCGGTACCGACCGACGATGGCAAGCCCGGCACAATCGGTGCGCCCACGCGTCGCTTTATCGACCACCTGGCCGCCATGGGCATGCGCTACTGGCAGGTCCTGCCCGTCAATCCTACGGACTTCTTCCGCTCCCCTTATGCCGGCCCTTCGGCCTTTGCAGGCAATATCGACCTGCTGCCCGAGAGCCACGAGGAGTTGGCTGCCGACTTCGTCACCTGGAAGACCCACGGCGGCGAGGATGCCGACCCGCTGTACACGGCGTTTAAACATCGCAACGCCGACTGGCTCGAGAAGTACTGCGTCTATATGGCCGTCAAAAAGTACTTTGAAGGCGAATCGCGCCACGATTGGCCGGCAGATGTTGCGCGCTACAACGAGCATCTGATCGACGATAAACGTTTCCACGACGAGGCAGAGCTGCAGGCTTACATGCAGTACCGCTTTGACCTGGCCTGGTGCGAGCTCATGAACTATGCACACAAGAAGGGCATCGAGGTCATCGGCGATATTCCTATGTACGTGTCCGACGATTCGGCAGATGCGTGGAGCGAACCCGAGAACTTCTGGCTGTCTGATACCGGTAAGGCAATCGAGATCTCCGGTGCGCCGCCCGACAACTTTGCGCCCGAGGGTCAGGTGTGGGGCAACCCGACGTTCCGCTGGGACCACATGAAGCAGAACGGCTATAGCTGGTGGATGGATCGCCTACGTCGTGCGTTCTCGCTCTACGACCGCGTGCGCCTGGATCACTTCCTGGGCTTCCACAGCTACTTTAGTATTCCCGCGGGCAAGGCTTGCGCCGAAGGTCGCTGGCTGGCGGGTCCAGGCAAGGATCTGTTCCAGACTGCCTATGACGAGCTGGGGCCGCTCAACTTTATCGCAGAGGACTTGGGCTACCTGACGCCCGGTGTTCGCGCCATGGCTTCGACCTGTGGTTTCCCCGGTATGGACGTGTTGGAGTTTAGCGACTACGACGTCCGTTGCGGCGTACATCCCACGCCTGGCAAGATCCTGTACACCTCGACGCACGATACGTCGACGCTCGCCGGTTGGTGCACGCGTTCCTTTGCGGGCTGCGACGAACCGAGCGGTGTTGAGGTGGCGGCCAAGCTGATGAGCGACGCGCTGATAAGCGACGCTCCCCTGGTGATGATGCCGCTGCAGGATGTCCTGGGGCTTGGCGACGACGCGCGCATGAACGTACCGGGCGTGGCCACGGGCAACTGGACCTGGCAGGCTGACGAGGCCGACGTTGCGGCCGCTGAGGGCAAAACCGCACAGCTCCTGCGCAACACGCATAGATTCTGGGGCGAAGCGTGATAAAACGCCCGATATAGGGTACAGTTACAGACGTTTGAATTTTTGCGGGCAGAGTAATCTGCCCGCTTTGTGCTGAAAAGGAAGTATTATGGCGCGCTACGATTATAAATGCTCGAGCTGCGGCAACGTGTTCGAGGTTGAGCATCCCATGTCCGAGACCCCCGAGGTCGTGTGCCCGAGCTGCGGCGCTCCGGCGGCCAAGACGTTCTCGGCCAGCGGCATCAAGTTTGAGGGCAGCGGCTTCTACAACACCGACCAGCGAAGCGGCGGCTCCAGCACCAGCGCCACCAGCGGCTGCTGCGCCAACTGCCCGCACAGCCACTAGAAACCAATCAGCCCCGCGACCGACACCAATCGCGGGGCTGATTCTTTAACTACCCAGGCATCTCTATGAGTTGCGGTGAAATAAGGACTGTTTGGCGGGTAGATGCCGCTATTCAATCCCCATTTCACCGCAACTTAATTGTTACTGGCGGACCAGGCGTGCGCAGAAGTGGCCGTCGTAAGAGTCGGCGTTTACCGGTACGCTTTGGAAGAGGCCACGGTCGTTTTGTCGTACGGAAACGAGCTTCTTGGCCTGATCGAACTCGGGGAGTTGCAGGATCTGCGCCTCGGAGAGCGGCTCCAGGCTAAAACCGGTGCCCTCGGGAGAGTTCAGGAAAGCGTCCACCACCTGCGTGTTCTCCTCGTCGAAAACCGAGCACGTCGCATAGATGAGCTCGCCGCCGGCAGCCACGCGCGCAGCGGCTTCCTTGAGCATCGTCAGCTGCAGCTTGGGCAGCTCAGCCGTCACATCCTTTTCGGTCAGGCGCCACGGGATCTCGGGATGACGGCGCATGGTACCGGTGCCCGAGCACGGCGCATCGATAAAGACCGTGTCGAACTTAACCGGCTCGCCAAGCATGGCATCAAACGATGTGAGCACCTCATCAAGCTCGCAAGCATCACCCGAAACCGTACGAACGCCCTGAATACCGGCCTTATGCAGGCGAGCGAGATTCAGATCGCACTTGCGATCATGCAGATCGAGCGCCGTATGCTGACGCTCATAGCCCGAACGCTTGGCCTGGCACATCATCACATAGGTCTTGGTGCCACGACCAGCTCCAATCTCAAGGCAGCTACCAGGTCGCGTGGCAGCTGTGGCGATAAGTTGCGCGTTAAGATCAGATGCCACCGCGGCAGCACGCTCAAACACACCCGAAGCAACGGTAACCTGGGCATCAACCGGGGCATGGCAGCCCGGGAAGACAGGCGCGACGAGCTGCGAGATATACGGATCGGGCTTGGTCGCAAAGGCGTTCTCATGCAGGGCCAGCGGCGCGGGGGCCAGATTGCCGGCAAAGTTAAGCGCACCCTCTGGCGTGTCAAACGACGTCATAATGCGAGCGCACAGCCAACGCGGCAGGCCCATCAGGCGAGACAGGCGAACCAAACGCCGCTCAGACTCATCCACATCGGACGCAGTAGCAAAGTCCTCAACATTGTCCGCAACCTTATGCAGTACAGCATTGGCCAAGCCGGCGGCGGACTTAGCACCGCAACGAACCAGTTCAACACCCTGACTTACGGCAACGCGGCCAGGCGTATGCAGATAGAGCATCTCGAAGGCCGAGATACGGAGCGCCATGCGAACACGCGGCGCAACCTTTTTAGGCTTATCAAGAAACTGATCGAGCAGCTCGTCCAAAATACCCTGGGTGGCTGCAACTCCAAGTGCCAAACGAGCGGCAAAAGCAGAATCGCGCTGGTCAATGGCCTTGGCCGAAGCACGGGAAGACAGCACGTCGCGCGCGTACATGCCGCGGCGATCGGCCTCCATCAACACATCGAGCGCAAGCTTGCGCGCGGGAGACAACTTGCTCATGACAAAACACCCCAGATAAGATCGGCGCCCTGCAGGCCGGCAGCCCAGGCAGAAGCAGCCATAGCACGCTTGCCATCGGGCTTAACCTCGAGCAACTCAACCGAGCCATCGGAAAGACCCAGGTAAACACGCTTGGCCTTAACGAGAACCTGACCCTCGCCAAGCGACACATCAGCCGGCGCAGCATCGAGCACGCGAACCGACTTGCCGGCAATCACGCAACGGGCGGGTGCGGTATCGGACGAAGCGAGCACATGACGCACGCAATCGAGCGCCGCCATCTGAGGATCCAGACGCATCTCCTGCTTAGAAATCTTGGCAGCATGGGTAACGAGCGCCTCATCCTGCTCAGTCCAAACAGCCGAACCATCGGCAAGCGAGGGAAGCGTATCAGCCAGCAGTTTGCCGCCAAGTTCACCAAGCTCCATGGTCAGCGCCTCGGCATGCTTACCAGCAACCGAGGTGGAAGCCTGGGCGCAATAAGCGCCGGTATCCACGCCATGCCCAATACGCATAATGGAAACGCCAGCAACCTCATCACCAGCGAGAATCGCACGCTGAATAGGAGCAGCCCCACGCCAACGAGGCAGCAAGGACGCATGAACATTCACAATACCGAGCGGCGCCATATGCAACACGTCATCAGGCAAAATGCAGCCATACGCAGCCACGCAGAAAATATCAGCCCGGGCAGCCTGGAGCGCCTCAACAACCTCAGGCGTCATACGATTAGCCTCAACAACCGACAGCCCCAGTTCAAGCGCCTTAGCCTTAACAGGAGAAGGCTCAAGCTTCTTACCACGCCCACGAACAGCATCAGGAC
>ENA-OUQH01001894-OUQH01001894.1-human-gut-metagenome-genome-assembly--contig:-NODE-1894-length-13515-cov-6.665973_pt1 | contig 13515 bp, 8 predicted proteins | sample MGYA00237948_ERZ548828 | MGnify/ENA primary metagenome ERZ548828 (study PRJEB26490, sample SAMN05194711) | human gut metagenome | biome: terrestrial biome; feature: human-associated habitat; material...
TATGAACTGGTATCTCGATACCCGTAAGTATGGTTCATGCCCACACGCAGGTTTCTATAAAAGTTTATAATTTGATTGTTATTACATAATCAAACATCATGCGAAGAATCATTCTTCACTCTTATCAAAATAACAGCCCTTGATGCTCAACTCCATTGGCTTTTCTGAAGCATTTGAGTATATGTTGATGAACTTTCTAAAAGAACCGTTCAAAAAGCCATTTCCATCATATACTACAATGATAGAATCATACTCGCCTGGCATCAAAGGCTGTGGATTGAATTTGACTTGTGTGCAACCACAATCGCTCTCAGCCTTGTATATGACAAGTGGAGACTTGCCTGCATTCTTGTACTTGAAAGCGTATCTTTTCGTTTCCTTTTCTCGATATTCTCCAAAATCATGTTCTTTCTCAAGAAAGGCTATTGAATTTTTAGCACTTGTTGCATCATTGGCAGCCCCTTGTTTGGAAGGTTGACTGCAACATGTGGCAAGCGCAAGGATAGCTAGCAAGAGAATGGCAGAAATATATTTACCAAACATTTTCATATACATAGGCTTGTTCATACTTTATTTAGCAATCATGATAGAAACACGGTTCATGTTATTCTCAGCAAATGGCTGAACACGAGCACCCTTTGATTCCTCTGTGATGCGCTCAGCAGGAATGCCATAGCGCTTCTCCAACATCCAGACAACGGCAGCAGCACGCTTAGCAGCGATACGGTCGTTGATGCGCTCGTTACCAGTACCCTTGTCAGCATAGCCGGTTACTACAACCTTTGCCTCTGGGTTCTTTCCTAGGTAGTCAACCACCTCACGGATCTTAGCATCCTCAGCAGGAGCAATCTTGTAAGAGTTGATGGTGAAGAAGATGTCACGGCGAATCTCCTCTACCTTCTTCTCTACAGGAGCTGGCTTAGGCTCTGGCTTAGGAGCTACATATTCCTGCTTAGGAGCTGGTGCCGGAGCAGGTTCCTCTACCGGCTTAGCCTTCTTGGTATAGCTCTTGCCCAGGTTGATGCGTACACCTGCCAGTGCATTGATGTACCAGTCAGGGTTATCTGCCTTCTTAGAGTTGTACTTGTCTGAAATCATGTTGGCATTGCCTTCGAGCATGATGCTCACAGCCTTGCTTACCTTGAATTCCAGATCGATACCGGCTCTGCCGTATGGGCGAACCTTCTTTCCCTGCCATAGATATTCCAGGTTGTAGTCGTTGAGGTTCTCAAGTGTGGCAGCGATGTCGTTTATCTCTTGGTTGCCGCCAGCCCAGTTGATACCACCGCCAGCGAAAGCACTTATATTAAACACACGGTTCGGGTTCCAGCCACAGAAAAGGTTGGAGAGGTTGAACATGAAATCTACACCAGGAGCTATATATTTAAACTTATATTTGGCGTTGTAAGGCTTTTCTCCCACTTTGGAGCGGAAACCAGCCCAGCCGCCCTTGCTCCAGAGTCCGTTCATCTGAGCACGGAGTCCGAAAACTGGAGAGAATTGATAGCCAATAGCTCCCTGAATATTAGGAGAGAGTAAGTCCTTGAACTTAGCCTCGCCCAGTGTATACTGTCCACCTCCCTGAATATCGAGGTAGAAGTGCTTCTTAAACTGATACTCATTGCCATCCTTGTCTGTATAGGTAGCCTGTGCCATGGAATTCATTCCTAAAGAAGCGAGAACGGCTGTTGCCAATAAATATTTATATGATTTCATAATTCTCTAAAATTAGTTTTGAATTTTGGTACCACCCATGTTGTTTGAGTCAGTGATATTGTCAACAGTTGTCAAATACCATCTGTTGTCTTTGCGGATAGGTTTGAGATACAGAGAAATGCTGTTAGGTCTTGTATCGCCTGGCTTCTTTTCAAACAACAAGATATTAACTTTTACGATATTGTCTTTCTCCTCATTGAACACCAAACGGTCAACGGTGTATTTCACTCCCTGTGCATTGGCCAAGGCATTGCATTGACGCTTGACGAGTCCAGCAGGCAATGGTACAATATTGTTGCCATCTAGATAAGAAAGCATGGAGACAGCTGATTTGATGTCTTTTTGGTTGAGTTTGTCAATGAAGCTATTTACCAAGTACATAACTTCGGATGTGTCCTTGCCCGAAAAAGAATCAACAGGTTGAACGAGATATTGCTGCTCCAGCTGTTTCACGTTCTTTTCTTTTTGACCGCATGATGCGAACATCAAGGCAGCCAATCCGAAAATGAATAATACGATCTTTTTCATAATAATAAATGTTTATTAAGAATAAAAGGGGTGTCAATGAGTTGACACCCCCTCCTTATTTCAAAGATGATCTGTAAATTTTAGTGACGCTTTGCGCCAGAGTTTACAGTCTTGTTGACTGTGATGACAGCCCATACCTTCTGAGTGTAGTCAAGGTTTGTCTTAACACCAGAGGTCCGCAAGTTTGTGTCGCTGTACTTCACATTACCCCAAGCGTACTTCACTGCGATTGGTACGTAGATGTGGAAGATTTGTGCACCACCACCATTGTTTACATAGTTGATCTTACCATAGTTAATGTAATCACCAGCACCCTTAGTCCAGATACCGTATGGTGATGTACCATGCTGCTTGCTGTCGAAGATCTCCTGGTTATTACCATTGTAAACCTTCAAGTAAGTTGCTGTAGTGATACCATGCTCCATCTTGTAGCTTGTCAAAGAAGGAACTTCGTCAACGATAGGCAACTCTGCGATTTTCTTAGCGTCGGTGAGAGCAGCTGCAGTACGTACAGAGATATCTTCCATAGCGTCTGAACGGATTTCCTCACGAATTACTGCCAAGTCTGTGATGTTGTAGAACTCATAAGGAACCTGTGCGTTGGTGTTATCAGCGTAATTGCCATTTACCAATACGCTGTAGTCACGCCAATCCTTGATGCTAACCAAGTCTGTCAACTTAACTGACTCCTCCGCATTCAAAGCATCGGTCCAAGTTACATTCTTAGGAGCTACGTTGATTGGACGGAGGAAGCGAACGTTGAACAAGTTGTTCTCAACCAATGGCTGGTAGCAAGGGTCATCAGAGAGAGTTACCTCAAGATAAGCAGTGAATGTCTTATCAATGTTGTTTGTCAAGTAATCGTTCTTGATGTCATTGCCCTTTGCGTCACGACGACCCATGTTGTTGAGGAGGTCGGTAGCAGCGTTGTCATTAACTCCCTCATCACCGAAGTAGTGGAGGATAGAGTACTTGTGGTCGTAAGCATTCTGACGAAGCTCTGCGACTATCTCAGGTATATTCAATGAAGCACCATCCTGCTTAATTGCAACAATCTTGTGGTTGTTGTCAGCAAGTGTCAAAGTCCAAACAGAACCAGAAGCACCCTTAACATCCCATGTGCCATTTACAGCATCTACAGTAGAGTTTACATTCTTCTTAGGCAATACGAAGCCGAAGTCCAACTCTGTCTTTGCGTTGCCGTCTGTATTATAGAATTTAGAGAACTTATCCTTGTTACCCTCAAGAGTTACAAGTACCTTCTTGTTTCTCCAGTACTCCAACAAGTCCTTGTCAAACTTGTCTGCTGTGAGAGCTATTTGACCATACTCTGCAGGAGTAGGAACGTTAGCGTGAACATCGAGGTCGTTCTCACCACCAGGAACGTATGTAGAGTTCAACTGGAACCAGTGGTGCAAGTCCTTGTTGGCAATCTTACCATACTCGAAGTGGAGCTTCGTAGGAGCGAAGTTCAACTTAACCCAGATAGAAGTACCGTTCAACTTGTGGACGAAGCGTACCCATGTATAGAGAGCCTTGGTATTCTCACCCTTAGAAGCGTAAGAAACGCCAGTTTCCTCCATCAACTTCTTGTAAGAAGCTGCATTCATCTTACCTGCATTAGCATCTGTTGTGAAGTTCCAAACCAATACGTTGGTCTGGTTATCCCAACCCTGACCGCCAGTAGCGTTGTCATGAGGTGTGTACCATACACGACCGTAAGAGTCAGCGTCGCTAACCTTCTTGGTCTTGTCTGCGTCAGAGTAACGTACTGCATACCACTTATCTGTAGCATTGTACAATGTACCACCATTTGCAACTGTAGGCATTACCGTGAAACCACCCTCATTCTCAAGATAGTATTCGTTCTCGAAAGTTTGCTTGGTCATACCGTCTGTACCCAACTTAGAGAGGATGAGGTTCTCAACCTGTGACCAAGTCATCTTGCCCTCATCACCACAGTTGAAGTACAAGTCGCCGAGGTTAACCTCAACCTTCATGTCAACAACTGGCTTCTCAACGATACGAACCTTGATGTAACCATAAAGTACGATGTTGCCTTCGCCATCAACCAAGTTTACACGAACCAATGGCTCACGCTCTACAGCTTCCTTAGTTGCAGGCTTGCCCTTGATGGTATTACCCTCAGCATCAACAGAACGAGGAGCGAATTCACCAGAAGTCTTGTCACCAATCTGCTCGAAGTGAGCGGTCTCACTAGTTGTCTCCTCACCGAGGTAATAGTCGATAGGGATGAACTCATAGTGCAAGCCGAGAGCCTCAAGCTCAGCATCGGTCATAGTCTGATCCTTATATGACTTGCCATACTTAGCGAATGTCTCGTAGTCGAAGTGAGTCTCTACGAATGGCTTCAAGTCGATGGTTTCATTATATACTACAGAGTGAGTAGCTGGCATTGTGATAACACCATGTGTCAGGGCATCTGCCTGCATCTTACCATATTCCTCTAAATTAGTACCATACAAAGTTGTATAAAGGTGGTTGTCACCAATAACACCTGCATGTGGGGCACCGTTGATGAATGTGTTCTGGTCAAGAACTGTCTCAGGAGTGTTATCTGCGAGAGCCTTGAGGATGTACTTAGCAGGAGTTACAACAGCATAGTCAGATGTGATAGTTGTATCCTTCATCTGAGCCTGAAGAGCAATGAATGGCAACTTAGAGCCGTATGCCTGATTGTCTTCAGCATCTTCCCAACCATTGTTACGAATTACAGGGTCTGTGATTGGATTGCCATTAGAATCCTTGCCCTTTGCCCATTCTGTGAACAAAGCATTGACTTTCTGGGTATTGATAGTAAATGGAACGCTCAAAATACCATCAACAACTGTATTCTTGCCATTGGCAACATATTTAGCCTCTTTTGGAGTAGCGATGGTCTCATCACCAGAACGTGTATATACCTCAGCAAGGTTTGTGAAGAAGCTGAATTGTGCACCTTCCAAGCTTGCTGTTGAAGGATTCATGTGATACTTAGCAATAGCACCGTTCTGCAAGTAAACTTTCTCGCCAGGTCTATCTGGAACTTTATCGTTTACAGTAGCCTTGATAGTCTTGAATCCAACAGCTGTAGATACTTTGTAATTAAACTCGGTCTTATCACCGAAGGTGTATGTTGCTGGCTCTGCCCAAGGAGCCTCGATACCCTCAAGACCTTCCCAATAGAAGTCTGGTTTGAGAACCAAAGACTTAAGCTGCTTTGCTACCATGACAGTGAGGACGTTTGCATCTGCTGCAACTTTGTCAACCTTCTTGCTGATAGCTTCCATTGTATCTTTCAGCTTGTTGATTTCTGTAACGTCACCTGCAGCAGCCTTAGCATCGTCGATTTCCCTTTGCAACTCAGCAATCTTAGCGGTGTAAGCCTCCAAGTCAACTTTCTTGCTTTCGAGTGAACCAATCTTCTCTGTCAACTTGCCAAGAGTCTCCTTCTGTGCATCCAAGTTTGTTTGAGCAGCAGTCACAGCACCATTCAAATTGTCCAAGGTAGTGCCGATTGTGTTGAGAGAAGCATCAATAGCATCGATTCTTCCAGCAAGCTTTTCGAGGTCAGCCTTGTCTGCCTTACCTGCGATAATGGCGTTCAAGTCATCGATGGCTTTCTGTAACTTCTCTGCAGTTACCAAATTTGCTACCTCGGTCTGAAGAGAATTGAGATCCGCTTTAGTAGCGAAGTTTGCATGTGCTGTTGTTGCATCATTCTTGGCTTGATCCAACGCAGTCTGCAAAGTCTTTAATTGTTCCTGCAAGTCCTTGATTTGCGACGTATTCATGTTGATGTCATCATCGTAGTCCTTACAAGAAGTAAATGTGCTTACCGAGGCAATTGTCAATGCACCCATAAGCAGCGCGCTAAAATACTTTCTTTTCATACGGTAATAATTTATAAAGTTATACGATTTTCCTAGCCTTTCGGCAGGAAGTTATTAATTAATTCTCTATATCGAATTAAGAGTTCCGTTTGATGAAAAGAGTCTGCACTTTTAGAAAAGTTCATTTTTCAGTTTCAAAGGTCCTCTTAGAAAAGTTATTTTTTATCGTTCTTAAATATCGTGGCTTTTATCACCACTCAGTTTTTATCGTTCTTAAATATTGTGGCTTTTTGTCGCCACTCAGTTCTTGTTGTCTATGAATATCTCCAGCCAGGAGATATGCTATGGAATGGAAAGGTAACCCTAAATATCTGCATGAGAAAAAGTTTTTCTTGATTTTTATTGCCACATTTGCCACACGCATACTAACTTGCTGGTATACAACAATTTGGTGGTGACAACAGCCCCTATTTCTATTGTCACCTTATTGTCACCTATTGCCACACCCTAGATATGCCAAAACCGGTATAATTAGCTGATATTCAAGTATTTCCTGTTTACTTTTAGTTTTTCTGTTCATTGGGACGCTTGGTGCAACGACTGAACAAAACGAGGTTTTTTGCGTTCGATAAAGCCCTTTTTTCGTCTTTTTATCACCAAAAATGGAAGTGAGGCTTACTTTAGATTCAAAAAAGGCTCTTTCGAACTTCAAAAGAGCCTTACTTGATAATGGGCAGGATGCTCCTGAAACTGCGTCACGACGTAGCTGTCACTGCGTCGGGACGTAGTTGTTGTTACGTCGTGACGTAGCTACTGCTACGTCGTGACGTAATTTCTCCGGCATCGTTGGCGGAATAACTCTACCTCCCTCTCATATACTGATAGCTTCGATAAGCATATCGTTGTATCTGTCTATCACATCGTCATTGATACTTTTCAGATAGATGCGTGTGATTTTCTCAGAGTTGTGCCCCATGCTGTCACTTATCACGCTGATGGGGATATTCTTCTCCTTGGCGATGGTAGCCCAGGAGTGGCGGGCGCAATACATCGTTACTTTCATCGGCATGCCGATGCGCCGAGTGAACTTCTGCAAAGCCTTGTTCACCCTACATTGGCGATAGTGATACTGTTTCCTGACATCGGTAACTAAGTTCTGATTTACTATACCCAGCAGATGCTTGCCGTCGAGTGAAGGATGGCGATCTGCAATCTCTTGCATACAGGGTCGCCATGCTATCCTCAGTTCTTTACCCGTTTTCTTTCTCTTATATATGAGCTGCCCGTCCTTAAGGCTTCCTTTTTCAAGAAAGGCAATATCTACGAACGACATGCCTCGGGTGTAGAAACTGAAGAGGAAGAGGTCTCTCGCCAGTGCTTCTTCCTCGGTGACGGTTGTTGCAGCTACTATCTGATGGATGTTTTCCGCTGTAAGTGCTCTTTTGGCAGTAGGGGTGTTCTTGGTGAAAGAGTGGGCGAAGGGTTTGCGGTCTTCCAGCCCATATTGCTCCAGAGCTTTGTTGTAGATGGCTCGGAGTCGCTTCATGTAAAAAGAGATGGTGTTCAGCGTGAGACCGTTCTTTCTCAGATAACTCTCGTAATCTTCCATGATGAGGCTGTCGAGTTGGCTAATCAGCAGGTCTTTCTCTTTTCTGAATCTCATGAAGCTGCTCAAGGTGCACATATATATATCGGCAGACCGGTATTTGCCATTCTTGTAGAGTCGCTGGGTGAGTTCCCTGACATATTCGCCCAGCGTCGGACAGGCATTCATGTCTTCTTTGGCTATTTGCTGCGCATCATGTTCGCTACCTTTCTCTATGACATATCCCAGTGCATTGTTTCTGTTGCTTACTTTGATGACGATTTCTGCATCTTGCCGAATAAGTTCCTGTGGAATTTCTATTCTTAGTATCATTTTTATGTGAATATTATGTTGAATGAAGTGCTTTGTTGTATAACAATTTAGTAAACAGCCAACAAAGTTACGATTAATCTCTGGATTACCCAAAGCTTTTTCCGATTTCACATCAATGCCAGTATATATGATAAGGTGTAATGTGCAGCCAGCCAGTTTAAGTAAGCAGCTGAAATCATGTACGTCATTTAACAAGTTCATACGTTTCTTTGCGTCGATAGATATGGCTGCGTTGGGTTAAAGATACGACTGCGTTGGGCGGAAGATTCGACAGCGCTGGGTTAAAGATTCGACTTCGTTGGGTGGAAGAGTCAATTTCGTTGGCTGAATAATATGGCTGCGTTGGCTGAACGAAGTAGCTCTGTTGGCTGAATGAAGTACTTGATGTGTCTGAATGATATGGTTGAAGTAGCTGAAGGAAATAGCTCTGTTAGCTGAATGAAATAGTTGAAGTAGCTGAATGAAGTAGCTGAAGTAGCTGAATGAAGCACTTGAGTTATCAGAATGAAGCACTTGAGTTATCAGAATGAGGCGGCTTGGTATAATACGATTCGCTAGTCTGTTAGGCGATCCGCCGGAACGCCTAACGGAGGACAGGGCATATCCGGCACTACGGATTTTTTATTCTAAAATATCTTTTTAACACTAAAAATTTGGCAATCTTAATTATTTGGCTTATTTTTGCACAAAAACAAGAAAAGTATGGCAATAGATAAAGTTAAATATTGGAAAGAACTTGCAGACTATGACATCGAAACCGCTGAGGTTATGTACAACGGTGGAAGATGGCTATATGTTGGCTTTATGTGCCATTTGGTTATAGAAAAAACAATAAAGTCGTATTGGAGTGCTATAAAACCAGACGAGGTTCCATACATCCATAACCTCTTGAAGTTGGCACAAAGCTGCGGGTTAGTATCAAAAATGACATCAGAACAGCTAAAGTTTCTTGCGGAATTAATGCCAATGAATATTGAGGCAAGATACCCATCCTACAAAGATGAGCTAGCGAAGAAATTGACTCCAGAATATTGCAGAACATTAATAAATAAAACAAAAGTTTTAAAACAATGGATAGAGAACATGCTTTAATGATAGTAAAATGCTACAAGGAAGCAATACTTCCATTGCTTGCTAATGCGAAAGTATATCTGTATGGTTCTTGTAGTAGAAATGAAGCAAGAAAAGATAGTGATATTGATGTAGCAGTAGTTATACCTAAGCTTAATGGCGACTGGCTGGACACTACATCTTCATTATGGCTTGCCACCCTTAATATAGATACATCTATAGAACCGGTGTTGATTGAAGAATGCAAACCATCACCCTTATATGATGATATAATGCGTAATGGGATAGCAGTATAAAATACAGAAATCCCCCATCCTTCTTTCTCAAGCCGGATGGGGGGTTGCTTATCTTTTAGTATCTTGCTTCATATCTCCAGTATTACTTGTAATATTGTGCAAAGATACAACTATTTGGGAATAATACCAAAGAAAAACGGATTTTTTTCGGTAATCTGCAGAAAACAACATTCCTGGTAGATACTCATACATTCGTATCTAGATGGTCCCTATATATAATAAGGTGTAGGACCGCCAATCTCCCCTATATATAATAAGGTGTAGGTTTTATATCGGAAAAATGGAGGAAAACAGGGAAAATGGACGGGTTAGAAGCCCAATATGGGGGCTATTTTATAAAAAACATAAGAAAAATAGCCTTTTTTTGAAAAAAAATGCTCAAAAACTTGCAGGTTTCGAAAATTATACTTATATTTGCAACATGAAAAATCTCCTGGCTGGAGATATGGTAAAAACAATAAGAACTGAGTGGCGATAAAAAGCCACGACATTTAAAAACAATAAGAACTTAGTGGTCATAAAAAACCACACTATATATAAGAACAATAAAATAACTTTTCTAAGAGGACCTTTGAGACTGAAAGAAAGAACTTTTCTAAGAGTGCAGACTCTTTTCATCAAACGGAACTCTTAATTCGATTTAGAGAATTAATTAATAACTTCCTGCCGAAAGGTTAGGAAAATCGTATAACTTTATAAATTATTACCGTATGAAAAGAAAGTATTTTAGCGCGCTGCTTATGGGTGCATTGACAATTGCCTCGGTAAGCACATTTACTTCTTGTAAGGACTACGATGATGACATTAGTAATTTGCAACAGCAGATTGATTCTAATGCAAAAGCAATTGAGACCATTCAGAATTTGATTAAGGGTGGTGGTCTTGTTACCGGAGTAACAGAAACTAGTGATGGTATTACTGTAAAGCTCAGTGATGGAAAATCAGTCACTATTTCAAATGGTAAGGATGGCGCTCCTGGTACTGCATGGACTATCGGTGCCGATGGTTACTGGTATGAGAATGGTAAAAAGACAGACAACTTGGCTCGTGGTCCTCAGGGCGAGAAAGGCGAGAAGGGCGATCAAGGCGTCAAGGGTGATGCAGGCACAAGCGCATCCGCAGCATCTTATGAGTACTTTGTTCCTAATGCTGAATCTGGTTACTTCGACATCTACAAGGATGGCAAGAAGGTAAAACAGAGTAATGTTCAGTTTGTATCAGAAACTCCAAACTCTATCACCGCTACTTTGGATAAGCAAAACTTAATCCTCACAGGTGTTAAGGGTATTTCTGGTGAAAAGGTCGTTATTTCACTTACTGGTGATTTGACAGGCTTGGTATTCATGCCAAATCTCTACTTGGATGGTATTGAGACTTTGACTTATGACTACTTGCATGGTGAATACTTAGAGCATAAGGAAAATTTGACTGGTCTTAGCCGCTTGACTACTACTGGTGGTGCCCATAAGACAATCACAGGTCTTGATAACTATTTGCCAGACAGATTGAACAATTCATTAGCCGTTGCTCCTGCTGCTGCAACTTTGTACAATTATGGTCCTGCTTGGGGTGTTAAGTATCACATGAATCCATCAAATGCTGATATGGCATACGAGGATATTGCGGGCTTCAATCTCCTTGAGCCAACAATCTTGAATTATCATACTCGTGCTACAGCTTCAGTGCTTGGAAATATTACTTCTCCAGAGTTGAACGATGCAGGTAAGGCTCTCTTCAATACTTCTAATGGTATTGTAACAGCAGGTTTGAAGATTCAGCATCCTGAAATGTTGGAACCATTCCCAACTGTTAAAGATAAGAATGAGACAGCTAATACGATTGCTTTGCAGGCAAAGACAGCTGCAAGTACAGTAGCTGAAGGCAAGGTTACTTCTGATTATGCTTTAATTCAGCCACAGAAGGCTTACCTCGAGGCTTTGTACTGGAGATTGAAACCTCATTATGCTGGATTAGGCTTGCCTAATACCCGTATGGGTGACGAAACTGGTATTCCTGTAGATAAGTACTTCGGCACAACTGCTGATGATGTTACCAAGAAGGTTCACGTTTATGACTCACCTCATGAGGCTTTGGCTGATCCAGATGGTGCAGCTCTCGAACTTTACTATAACAGTGCAGAGGGTATTGATATTGCAAGCTACCTCGGACTCCACATGTTGGTAGAGGATGTTAAGCAGTTTACTCCTGGTACTCCTAATAAGCTTGGTGTTAACCTGAAGGAGATGTCGTTAGAAGAAGGTAAGGAATGGGGCTTGACCTATCAGTTCAACCTCGTTGAATACAAGGTAGACGGTAACGCAACAATTGATAGCCGTTATGCTAAGTGGGTTAACAAGGATGCTGGTGTCCTCCGTGCATGGAATGTTGATGCAGACGGTAATCCATCTTCAGAGTCTGCTACTTCTATCGATCGTGAGCCTTTGGTTCAGGTACTCGTTAAGCGTGGTGATAAGGTGGTTTTGGATGGTTACATCTTGATTCACATTACACGCCAGAACCCAGAGGTTGCTCCTAATAAGACAATTGACTTGTTTGCAAAGGATGCTAAGTTCGATCTCTGCAATGGTATTGATGATTTGAAGACTACATGGGCTCAGTTCTCTGCAACTGTATTGACAGAGGGTCTTGAGAATATGACAAAGAAGGACTTCGATGAGCAATATACAATTGATCAAAAGGGCACATACGGTTCTGATGCTGCTGGTAATACTACTTTGGATCTGAAGATGTTCAAGGCTGCTCCTGAGAAGGGCGGTACATACAACGCTGCTGATGATCTTGGTAATATCGAGTACTTCGGTAATACAGAGGGTACAACTAACCATGCCTTCAAGTGGCACTTAACTGCTGAAGATCTTGAGAAGTTGACTCATGATCAGGCAAATCCTGTTACTGTAACTCGCTATGTACGTTACGTAGGTAATGCAAAGGCTAAGTATCCTTACATCTATGTTAAGTTGACTTACAACTTGTCACGTATCAATAAGAACCAGACATTCGGTGAGTTGATTCCTGAGTACTGGAAGGGACTTGATGGTTCTGCAAATGGCAAGGAAGCTGTTATCTTCGATGTAAAGGAGCCTACAGATGGTGGCGATATCTTAGGTATTAGCCGTATGGTTACTTCTACTTTGAAGGGTAATGTTGCTAAGTTAGTAGGTACTCACAAGTATTACTTCGTTCCAGAGCCTGTTGTAGTTGGTGGTTATACAATCACTCCACAGAGCAGTGCTACTGATACCAAGTGGAACAAGTTGTTCTGCAAGTATATCACTGGCGACTCTCACGTATTCAGCAAGGCTAAGTTGCAGGAAACTCTTGAGGGTTGCGCTATTGATTACGCTGATGGTGCTTTCCAGAATGTTAATCTCTATGCAGTAAAGGGTAATAGTTATACGCTCATTGCTACATTGGATCCTGCTACCAGTGAGATTACATTGGATAAGAATGCAACAACAAAGGCTGTATTGAATGCGATTGGTTATGAGCCTGCGAATGCTAATATCCAGAAGGAGCTCCGCTCTTGGGTAGGTGTTGTAACTAAGAACACTTGTGGTGTAGCTGAGTTTGTTAAGGATGGTATCTTCCTGACATCTTGGGAGCGTCCAATCAACTTGATTGATGTTGCTACAGAACCACGTATCGATGCTAACACCAATGGTAACGTTATCTACGCTCTTGATCTCTTCAAGTTGTACGACTGGCGTGGTTGGAATACTGCTACTGTTTCTGAGGCAGGTTGTGTAGCTAACCAGAGTAATATGTGGGGTGACCACCTCTGGTTCTGGGGTTACTACAATGTGAAGTCTATTACGATCGATACTACACCTGCTAACGTTGAGACAACTCTTGGCGGCGGTCATTGGACTACAATGGATCAGATTAGTGGCCAGGTTGAACTCAAATGCGGTAATATAAGTGGTGTTGCTACAGCTCCTAAGACTAAGGGTAAGGTAACTTACACCAACGATTTGACTTCTTACAACTCTGAAAGTCAGAATGCTGCTTTGGCAACCTTCATGGAGGCTAATAAGGCTAAGTTCGGTACTATCTGGTACTACAACAATGGTGGTAACGTAGAAACCTTCAAGGTAAGAGTTCCTATCACTATCGCTTACGAGTGGGGTGAGTT
>ENA-OUQH01001901-OUQH01001901.1-human-gut-metagenome-genome-assembly--contig:-NODE-1901-length-13495-cov-4.096652_pt1 | contig 13495 bp, 10 predicted proteins | sample MGYA00237948_ERZ548828 | MGnify/ENA primary metagenome ERZ548828 (study PRJEB26490, sample SAMN05194711) | human gut metagenome | biome: terrestrial biome; feature: human-associated habitat; material...
CGCTGCCAGTTGGCAATGTTTGTCTCCACGCCCAGCAGTCGGTTTTCAACTTCCCGCACGGCCTCGTCCGTGGGAATGGGGATGAAGTCAAGCGAAAGCATCATGCTTGCGCCTATGTCGCAAAGCTCCGTAATCATATCGTCCTTTATGTAGTTGGCATAATCCCTAAGGAATACCACCCGCCCGCAGCGGTCGCCGAAGCGGAAACAGTCGCGCTCTGTTTCGAATGTGTCGGGGCAAATATAGTCCCTGAAGCTATGCCCCTTTTTAGCCACATCGTTAATGTCAAAGTAGAAATCGCTTTCCTCATCGGGCCGGAAGAAATTGTGAATTAAAGCAAGGCGTTCCATAGCGTCAAGCTCTTCGCATTTTGAACCGAGCCGAGAGAGATAAACGGCCAGCTCGCTGCCGACTCTGTTGAAATATGCTCGGGCGTCGGCAATGTTGCCCTTTCTGACGCTTACCGTAAGATAGCGCAAATGACGGAAGTTGCCTGCGCCTATGGCTTCGTCCATAAACCGCGCGTTGGATTCCTTGCGGAAGCGGTCCATGTCATCATTGCACATGGGCATTATTATCGATTCGTTAAGCGCCTTTTGATTGTAACGGGACAAGGCAATAGTAAGTTTATATGTGGAGCCGCATTCAAAGGAATTTATCAGGTCGCAGTATTTCAAGAACAGCGTTTGCGTATCCTCTTTTGAAAGCATGGCATAGTTGATGTCGGAAAATTTGAATGTTTTGGTGTATACGTTGCCGGATTTGAAAATACCGTCGCTCCAAATACGGTTGACGGGGATTATCTCCTGCACTTCCTTGGGGATAATGAAGCGTTCTCTGTCCTGCCGCAGTATGGTTTGCAAAGTCTTAATCATGTTTCTTTTGCGCCTCCTTTTCGCGCTTTCGAATTGTGGGTTGCAGTATTTCATAGTAGATATCGGTGGGATGGAACAGCAGCCGTTTGGGCATAAGAAATTCAGAGCGTATAAACGCCGCGATGAACTTTTCTGCCGGCATGCCGTTATATCGAAGGAACCCAAGCGCCGCAAACGGCGCGGCCCCCAGGATGCAAAGCCACGATACCGTTTCAGTACCAAGATAACCTCGCAGCCCGAAGTAGATTGCTACTGCTATGCCTATGGCAAGCAGCGAAAATATGCATTGCCGCGCATTCAGCCCGAAAAACATGCTTTCCGTATAGTTCCGGATTTCCTTGTTTATTTTAATTTCCATGTTGCCTCCTTTTATAGCCCAAACATCTCCCTGACAACTCTGTCAGCCATCTTTACCGTGCCGGTCAGCACAAGCAGATTGAATATTAGCTCTCCCATGTACATCCATACCATGGTGACGGGGCTTGCGCTTGCATCAACCGACGGCGGACTTGATGCGAATGCGCTGAATACGATGCAGCCCAATACAATGACGGCTCCCTCAAGGCATACTGCCGCATATGATTTCAAAAAGCTTTTTCCGATATTTGCGGATGGCTCTCCGGCAAAGGCGGACAGGGGAATGGGGGCGATAGCCGTGTATAGGTAAAGCTTGAAAAAGCGCCCGTAGACGCTCATTATCATTACGAATGACAGTACGATAATCACAAGGCTGCCTATCAGGCTGACCGCCCATGCCGGTATGGATTGCCAAAAATGTCAGTGCCTGAATTGCCGCTGTCATTTCTTCGGGCATTGTGACTGCCGCCTGTGCCGTAAGCCCCGCCGTATCCATCGTGGTGGATATAACGCCCTGCACTATGCGAAACAGAGCCATCATCAGGTCTAAGCCGTAGCTGACTACAGCCTTCGCAAGAATAAAGCGAATAAAGAGCTTTGCCGCATGCTCGGGCCGCCTGACTTCCACAAACGAGCTGCAGGTCTTTACAATGCCGACCACAAAGAACAGCACAAGCAATGCGTAGCCTATGGCTTTCAATGCGGCATTTATGTTCAGAACAACGCCCCATATCCCGCCGCCCTTGAAGTTCTCCGGAGACTGGGTGATTATTTGCCATATCTCCTGCAATTTATCGTTCCAAACGTTAAGCGCGTTAACTATGTTGTCTATTATCCAGTTGCCGCTGTTCATTTGCCGTGCTCCCGTCAGCCTGTGATAAGGTTCAGAATTTCCCTTGCGAATGTGATTATGATGCCGCCGGCAAACGTAAGGAACCCGTTGGCGCGCTGGCTGGGGTCGTGGCTTTTAAGGCTCAGACCTATTTGAACGATGCCGAATGCCAGAAGTATCATGCCTATGGCGCGGATAAGGCCGAATATAAACTCGGATAGGTTGTTTATCACCTGCAGCGGGTCGTCGGCGGCAAACGCAGTTGCTGTAACGGTGAATATCATCGCAATAGCGCAGAGCATGGCAAAGGCCCGCTTTCTTTTCTTAGTCATCTTTCTTTTCCTCCGATTCGTTGTTGTAAAGCTTAAATATCTCTTCTTCGGACAGCGCTTCGTAATCGCTGTATTCACCGGAGAGAAGAATCTCGCCCGGGTCAAATGACAGCGGCGCTTGCCCGTGCATATAGGGCGGCATACCGCCGTCCGCAGTAAGGTTGATGTTAGGGTGGCGCAGAATATCGTACTTTTCATCCTGAATAGGACGCTCACCGCGAATGAACAGCAGAGCATAACGGTTGCCGAGCATGCGCACTTCATCGGCCGTGTACAGTTCGCGGCCTGAAAGCTGATAGTTGGTTGAATAGCTGCCGCTTCTGCCCGTGCTTTTTCCGTATGTATTCGTGCCTATGGTTGCCCTGCCAAGGTAAGACTCCGAAATCATTTTGTGCGTAGAGGTTTCGTTGCCGCCAAGGTAGAGGAACTCATCGCAGTTGCCTATTATGCTTTCCCATTGCTTTTCAAATAGAGCCTTTAGCTGGGCAATGTTCTGTATGATAATGCTGACGGATATTTCCCTTGAACGCATTGTTGCGAGCAGCTTATCAAACTCATCGGGCAGGGCAACGTTTGCAAACTCATCCATCACGCAATGCACATGTACTGGCAACCTGCCGCCATATACTTGGTCGGCAGCGTAATAGAGCTCCTGAAATATTGACGAGTACATCATGCCGATTATGAAGTTTAAACTGCTGTCGTTATCCGGAATAACGGCGAACAAAGCCGTCTTGTGTTCGCCAAGGGCGGGTATGTTCAGTTCGTCATGGCATACTACCGCCGCTATCTGTGGAAGGTTGAACTTCTCCAGGCGAACGCCGAGGGAAATGAGTATGCTCTTGGCTGTCTTGCCCGCCGCCAATTTGAAAATATGGTACTGCTTAACGGCAAGGTGTTCAGGATCGCGCATAGCCAACCGCTCAAAGAGTTCATCAAGTACGGAAGCGTATTCTTCATCATCTTCTCTTACTTCTGCGGCGTTTATCATTTCCATTACCATTGAGAAGTTCTGCTCTTCGGGCGGCGCTTCATTCACCAGATATAGGATAAGGGCTTCGAGCAGCGCTGTTTCAGCGCGTTCCCAGAAAGGGTCGCTGCTCTGTGCGCCTTTGGGCGTGGTGTTGCGTATAAGGTTATTGACCAGCCGCAGAACGTCCTTATCGTCACGAAGATATACGAATGGGTTGAAGCCGTGGCTGCGCTCCGTATGTATCAGGTCGAGTACCTTTATGTCATATCCGTACCGCTCAAGCAGATAGCCCGTATCCCGCAGAATCTCGCCCTTGGGGTCAAGCACAACATAGGATGTATTTGCCTGCATTATATTGGGCTTGGCATAAAAGCGGGTTTTGCCCGCGCCGCTGCCGCCGACTACAAGCACGTTAAGGTTGCGCCGATGCTTCCTGCCGTCCAGCCCAATACGGACATTTTGGGTAAGAATAAGGTTCTTGCGGCTGTCCTTTTCGGCATACTTTTTGCATGTTCGCCGTGCGTTACCCCATTTGGCGCTGCCGTGTTCTTCGCCCTTGCGGTAGTTGCGGCGCGTGGAGAAATATACTCCAACGCCTGTGCCGTAAGCTGCAAGGAATACAAGAATGGCCTTTGGCGAGTCGGCGCACCACTGTATACTGATGGGGCTGGTCATGCCTCGGGTAAGGCCTTTCACAATGCCCGCAAGCCCATCGGATAAAAAAGGAGCGACCGTTAAGGCCGCCAATATCACGGGTATTATGCCAAACCCTATAAGAATATACTCCGTGAGTTTATCTTCGTTAGGGCTTTTCATATGCGAAGTTCTCCATGCACAGGTCTGCTTCTCTCAAGCGGCTTCCGGTGTACGCTCTGTCGCTCTTGACGTATGTCCTTAAGCTGCTGCCTTACGGAATGGCGAACATGCTCCGAATCAGTATCCGCCGTTTCGGAATGCTCTTTGCTGCTGGATGAAGCTGCGGACGGATTCCGGCTGTCCGTCCGCGCGGTAGGGTTTTGAGTATCTGCCGTCCGTTCTTCGACGGAAGTATCAACTGCTTTCTGTATTTCTATTGTAGACAGCGCAAACCGTTCTGTTATTCGGTTTACCCGTGCCGCATCGTTTGCGCTTACAACCACGTCCACTATTCCGTCGGTACTTTTCCGGTTCATTACCGCCGCATATAGGATGCCGTATTCCTTCGCCTCCTTTGAGAAGGTTTTCATGTCCTTTGCCATAATGGCAAATACTTTAGTTGGTCTGCCGTTAAAGGACTGTATGCGTGTTCGGCCCTTTGTTTTCTTCTGGTCCTTAAGCACCGCCAACAGAAACGTTGCCAGGGACAATGTACCCTTGCCCACAATTTCTGCGGCGCACTCCGCTGTTTTTACCGCCGCATTGGTCGCCATGTTGACAACCTGTTCGGCTGCTTCGCCGTGTTGAGACATGTATAATCACTCCTTTACTATAATGATTCCTTCAAAAAGATTATTATCAGTAAATCTTCAATGAAGTCTTGGACAGATTACGGTGGCGTCCTGCATATTGTTTCTCCCGCTGAAGCTGCTTCACCTGCTCCTGCCGCTTCGAAAGCGCAACTGCACGTTCCGTGATTGCGTCACATAACTTTAGCTCGTTACGAAACAGCTTTGCTTGTTCGGAAATGGCGGTAATGCGTTCACGAATCTCCGCCATGCGTTCATCGGGAATACCGGTGCGGCGTTGCTCGTTCCTCAGCGCTTTGCGCTCGGTATATAGCTGCGTAAGCTGCTCGTCCGCACAGGCACGGTAAATGTCAATCTGGTCTGTGCTGTCGATTCCGTGCCGGAACAGGAACCGAGTTTGTGCATCTATCGCGTCTAAGTGCCTTAAATCCTCGCGCAGTACATATGGAACATTGCACTGCTGAGCACGTTGTGTTCTGCGAAGCTTCCGCAGGTAGAAGAAGTACAATGCCCTAAGGCTCTTCCATGTGACTTTGGATAGGTGAAAGTCACCATAAACTCTGACTCGCATGGTTCTCGATGGCGCTGGTTTGGCTGGACGCTCCGGCGCGCGCTGCTTTAATATGCGCTGCCGTATGACGTCCTCGGTATACTGTTCACCAAGTGAACGCAGCCGCACGAAGCGTTCCTTACCCGGCGGGCGTATCGCCATGTGCTTTACGCCTGTTTTGACTTCGTATCCCATGCTTTTAAGGGAACGGAGAAATGCCTGAAAGCTCATGCTTGCCATGATTGCCTTGTCAACATCTTCTCGGATTGCGCTTCGCCATGTTGGCTGCCCTTTACGCTCCGCGTCCCATTCTGCGTAGTGCTTGGGATAATGCGCCGCATGCTCCGTGATTACGGACAGCCCATATCCCTTACACAGCCTATCGGAAGCGGCCCGCATTTTAAGGTAGCTTTCTTTGCAGGCGTTGAACTTCTTGCCGTCGAGATAGGATACCGAATTGAGCACAAAATGGTTATGAAAGCAATGCGTATTCAGGTGTGTTGCTACGATTACCTGATACTCCGGCCACAACTCAGCCGCAAGCTTTATGCCTATCGCGTGCGCCGTGTCTGCATCCACTTCTCCCTCGGCAAAGCTTTGGTAGCCATGAAAGGCAAGAATACCGTCCGTTTTGCCGAACTGCCGCTTTGTGAGCTGCATCTGCTCTCTGGCGCAGCCGGCATCGCAATTAAGCGCGGTCACATAGTATTGCTGTTCGGTCTTAAAATCGTTCATGGCGTAGTCCATAACGTCGCGCATGGACTGGTATTCGGATTTGCTCCATTGGGGGTTGGCCGTTTTTGTTCCGTCAGCAGCGTATTCAATCACATGACCCAAGGTTGACTTAACGCTCCATATGGAAGTTGTAGCCATGCTTCATATACGCTCCGGCTGAGTCACGGCACGTTGTATCTCAAGAACGGTTTTACGAAACTCATACACATATGAGGCATATTCATCGACAAGAAGAAAGCCCGTGGCATTTGCACGGGCCGCTATCTGGTTCATGCTGTTGCCTATGGCGTTAAGTTCGCGCATCATGGCGTGGTAGTCTATGGGCGGCAGCTCCTTGGGAACATAGCCTTCGATGAGCCTTCGGATGTATGTTTCCTGCGATAGGCCCGTTCGCTTTACATTCTTTTTTAGCTGCTGTTGTTCCTTGGCGTTTAGGCGGAATGTTATCTTTATATTTCGTTTCAGCATATTGCTCCTTTCGCTTTGGGGTTTAAGGGGACACCCTTACGGGCGGATAAGGCTGGCATTATCCAATGCTCGCTAATGCGATGCACGCATCGCATCCACATTACCTGCCGATAAATAAAGCGCCTATCTTTCGCGGCGCTCCTTCGGCTTTCTTACCCTGATGTTCGGCGGTATGCCCTTGGTTAACATGAGAAGTTCGTTATAGTCTTTGCCCGATTGCGGAGGCAATAATTCCGCCGTGTACTTGTCAGGCAGCGCGGCGCATATTGCCAATGCGGCGCTGCGCCCTGCTTCGTCGTTGTCCAGGCACAAAGCTATGTGGCGGATGCCTTCGTTTATGGAAAGGTATTCCTGCAAAGCCGCCGGCAATTCGGTGCGCTTGCCTTCGCCGGATCGGTATACGCCGGAAAGGGAAAGATAGTTATCGGGCTTCAGTTCATCCGTTTTCATGCGCAGCAATTCAATAAAGGAAAGGCAGTCTATTGCGCTTTCAAACACATACAGCGTTTCGCCGCTGCCTGAAAGAGAGAAGGAATACCGTTTGTCGCTGCCAGACACCTCGCCCAGAAATGTTGAATATGGGGAACTGCTTCTGAGCATGGCATATCGTGGAACCTTTTTGCGGTCGAAACCCACGAATACGCAGTTGTGCCGCATATCCTCATATACTAACCCTGCATCGATGCACATGCGAAGCAAGTCCATAGAAAGCCCGCGGCTGGTAAGGTATGCACAAACCCTGTCATTGTTCTCATATGGTGCGGGCAGGGTAAAGACGGGCTTTTGACGTTTGGCAGGAGTGGGCCCTGCGGGTTCCGCAAGCGGGCTATATCTCAATATCTTCGAAACGGCGCTGACGAAGTCCATGCCCTGCACCTTTATAAGGTAATCCAATGCGCTTACGCCGCCTATCCCTGTTGACCACTGATACCATTTGCCGTTTGAGATTTTAAGGCTGTCGTGGCTGCGGAGGGTATACACATTGGACGAAAACCGCACCAGCTCTTCCGGCTCATGCTGCTGCAAATAAGAAAGGAGATCGAGCTGCCTGGCCTGCTCAATCTCCTGCTTTGTTACGTATGATTTTGTAAGACTCAAATAGCTTTCACACCTCATTTTCTTTCAAGTATTCAGATACAAAAAGACGTCGATTTATCACCGGCGTCTTGCATAAAGTACAGCTTATCTTTTTGTGAATTCATATAGCTCGGGAATTCTATCCTGTACGACGTTCCAAACAGCAACCATGTCCAGAGTTTGATATTTATGGGCTGCTAAATCTCTCATGCCTGCTATCCTCTTCCAAGGTATTTCGGGATGCCCGTTCCGATACTCGATAGGGAGCGCCTTGACGAGTTCACCGATATTAATTAAGGACATTCCTACCGCATTGCGAACAAGCTTATTGCCCAGGAAATCTTCTAATTCCATATCTCGAACAAAATCAAAGATGTCTTCGCAGCATTCGCGGATGTGGTCCAATATCACATTAACTCTAACCATATATTACCCTCTCATCTGTATAGACTGAATCCGCAAATGCTCCGCTTTTCAATGATTCATATGTGATTACGTCAAACGGGACTTGCAATGCTTCCTCAAGATCCTGTTTAAGGCCGACTATATCCAACAGGTCATACTTTTTTCCAAAGGAGACTACAAGGTCAACATCGCTGTCTGGCGTGTTTTGACCACGGGCAACAGAACCGAACAGCGCAGCTTTCTTTATACCATACGACTTGAATAACGGTATCATCTCCCGTATCATTGCATCCGGCATGATTGATGCCTCCTTTCTAAAGGTATTCCTTTTATTATTATACCCGCGTTTTATCGGATACGCAACTTACAGCTTAACTTCATAAACCTTCATCTTTCTTTGCAGGAAGTCTTAATGGGTTCAGTCTCGGCATGCTCAGGCTCTGCATCAAGCGTAGCGTTTTCCCGTTTATCCATATTGAGCAGCGCATCGAGTTCCGCAAGGCGGGCTGCCTTTTCAGAAAGCTCATGTTCCTGCTCAAAAGGCTTTTTAACTTCCGCTTTAGCGTTATCCATTTGCTCTTTCAGCGTAGCCAAAGCTTTTTCACAGGCAGAAAGGCGGGAGGGGAGCGATTCAAGCATATTTTCCATACGCTGAATGTTGCCGTGGATATCGCTGCCAAGTTCCACGGTGTGGGATAGTTCTCCGCGCAACGTCATACGGAACACCTTCGCAACAATGTCGTAGGACAGAAGCAGCGTAAACCCGCGATAGCTTCCTACCTCCTTTGGCTCAGGCGAAGTCATTGCCTTGCAGGCTTCGAGTATTGCCGTGCCGGCCTCCTTTTTCTCTGCATAATGAGTACCGTACAGAAGCATGCCGGGGAAATCCTCGCTCTTGTGCCGCTCATACAGGGCAATATCCATCTCATATCCCTTGATTCGTTCCTGCGTCAGGCGAATTTCCTTGGGATAGTGCTTGAGTAAGCTGTCCTCAAGCATATACTTCTGCGAAAGGTAGTTGGCTTTCACAAGCTTCAGCCGCGATACTTCAATCTCTAAGTCCATCTTTTCCCTGATATACGGATTGCCCGTTGCCAATGCCTTGATTTCGGCATATGAAAGGGCGGCTTCGTCAACGTCCTCGCAGGAACGGACGGGGCTTTTGCTCGTCATTATCTGCGATATAAACTTTTGCTTGCTTTCAATCGTCTGCCACATATAGCTGTCGAAGGTGTTTTCCGTAACATACCTGAATATATCAACCTTGCTGTTCTCGTTGCCCTGACGGAGAATCCGGCCTTCGCGCTGCTCAATGTCCGAAGGTCGCCATGGTATATCAAGATGGTGCTCGGCAATCAGCCGCTTTTGTACGTTTGTGCCTGCTCCCATCTTTGCGGTGGAACCAAGCAGAATGCGCACACTGCCGGAGCGGACGTTAGTGAACAGGGCCGCTTTCTGTGCTTCGGTCTTTGCATCGTGAATAAAGGCAATCTCTGTTTCCGGAACGCCCATGCGGACAAGCTTTGTTTTCAGGTCGTCGTACACATTGAACTTACCGTCTCCGTGCGGAGTGGAAAGGTCGCAGAACACAAGCTGCGTTGACTTCTGCTCTTTGCTTGCTTCCCATATCCGGTGAATGTTATCTAAACACGTATTTACCTTGCTTTCGGGGTCATCCGGCAGCAGCTCATCCGTCAATCGCTGGTCAAGGGCAAGCTTTCTGCCGTCGTTCGTAATCTTCAAAAGGTTGTCAACCGCTGCGTCCACCATGCCGTTTCTGACCTTTTCGGCACGCTCCGCAAAGGAATCAACCATATCCTTTTGAAATCCGGAAGGCTTAATGACCTCGTTGTGGTACTCCGCTTCGGGAACGGGAAGCTTCAGCATGTCGGCGGTCTGCACGTCAGCAACCTGCCTGAACATGGTAATGAGTTCCGGAAGGTTATAAAAACGGGCGAACCGCGTCTTTGCACGATAGCCCGTGCCCTCCGGCGCAAGCTCCATTGCCGTAATGGTTTCACCGAATGTGGATGCCCATGCGTCAAAGTGCTGCAAACCGTGTGAGCACAGCGCGCCATATTGAAGATACCGCTGCATGGTATACATTTCGGTCATTGAGTTTGATATCGGCGTACCCGTTGCAAACACAATGCCGCGGTTTCCCGTAAGCTCGTCCATATACCGGCATTTCATAAAGAGGTCGGAGGATTTCAGCGCCTCAGTCTGCGAAAGACCGGCTACATTACGCATCTTTGTATAAAGAAACAGGTTTTTGAAGCTGTGCGCTTCGTCTACAAACAGCCGGTCAACGCCCAATTCCTCAAACGTAACAACATCATCCTTGCGGGTTTGGTCGTTTAGTTTATCAAGCTTCAGCTTTATGGAGCGCCTGCTCTTTTCCATCTGCTTGATGGTGAAGCGTTCTGCGTTTTCCCGTTTCGCTTCCGAAATGCCGTCTATTATTTCATCAAGCTGCGCCTGCAATATCGCCCGCTGCCGCTCCAAGCTCATGGGAATCTTTTCGAACTGAGAGTGCCCTATGATGACGGCATCGTAATCGCCCGTGGCAATACGGGAACAGAACTTTTTGCGGTTTCTCGTTTCAAAGTCCTTCTTGGTTGCAACGAGTATGTTGGCGGATGGATACAGCTGCAAGAACTCCGCCGCCCATTGTTCGGTAAGATGATTGGGGACTACAAACAGGCTCTTTTGACAGAGCCCAAGCCGCTTGCTTTCCATAGCGGAAGCGGCCATTGTGAAGGTTTTCCCTGCCCCCACAACGTGCGCAAGCAGCGTGTTTCCGCCATAGATAACGCGCGCGACGGCGTTTACCTGATGCGGCCTCAGCGTGATTTCGGGATTCATGCCGACGAATATGATATGGCTTCCGTCGTATTCGCGTGGACGGATTGAGTTGAAACGCATGTTGTACAGCGTGGTCAGTCTGTCACGACGGTCGGGGTCTTTCCATATCCAGTCGCGGAACGCGTCCTTTATGAGCTGCTGCTTTTGCTGCGCAAGTACGGTTTCATTTCTGTTCAGTACGCGCTTCTCGCCGCTGCTTTCATCATACACAGTGTCGAATATGCGGACGTCCTTCAGATTCAGCGTTTCCTCAATTATCTTGTATGCATTGATGCGCTTTGTGCCGTAGGTAACGTTTACTGTAACGTTGCCGTAGTCGCTGGTTTTGCCTGAAATGTTCCATTGAGCGGTAAGCCGGGAATAATGCACCTTTATTTTGCTGCTTGCGTAATAGGCCGGCTTTAGCAGCTCAATTACGAAGCGCTGAATATCCTCCGGCGGAATCCATGTTGCGCCGAGCCGAACATCGATTTCGGAAGCCGTCAGGTCACTTGGCTGTACCTTCTCCAAGGCTTCCATGTTAGCTGCGTATTTGGGGTTGTCTATCTCCTTTAACAATCGAAGCTTCCACCTGACATCGCCTGAAAGGTATTCGTCCGCCGTTTCATATTGCTCGGAAGATGGGTTGAAGAATATTATGCCCGCCAAGCCCTCTGTAAGCTGTTCTTCGGTTTTGCCCGTAAGCTTTCCCATATACTGCAAATCCACCTTTGCTTTTTCGGAAAGTGATACGGCGAGTGCGTCCGCTGCGGTATCGCAGGAGGTTACGGGTTCCTGCTGCCGTATGGTGCGCTTTGAGAACATGTCCGCCTTGCGCACCAATGCGCCGTTTTCATCAAGAACCTCAAGGGAGCAGAGCAGGCAGTAAGAACTGTCATCAGAGAACGCAGCATTGTTGGCACGGCTGTTCAGCAGGCCGTATTGCGATGTAAACTCATCGTAAAGCCGGTTTAAGAACTGCTGTTCCTGCCTGATTAAATCATCCGAATAGCCTTCCAGCTGATATTCAATCAGCTTTCGGGTACAGTCGCGGATTTTTATCATGCCCTTAATGCGGTTCTCTGCGGTAACGGACAGCTCAACCTTATGCATTACGGAGTTTTCGCGGTAATAGATGTCTCCATCTACCACGGCAAAGCTGAAATTGCGCACATTCGGGTCGGCAGGGATACTTTCGCCTATGTTTTCTTCGGCTTCCTCAAATTGTTCGGGCTCGGTGATTTTGGCATGAATATTGGCTATCGCATCGGATAGCTGCTCCGGCAATTCCGCGCCCGCAATAGGCTTTACCGTAACGGCCTGTTTACCGTACTGCGTGTTTTCTTCGCTGAGTTCGCCCAGTATCATGCCGGGGTTATTCACAAAGTATTGGTTTATGGTAAATCCGCTGTCGGTTTTGCCGAGGTGTATCCAACCGGGTTCAATCTCTATAGGGCGGTCACGCTTTTGCAGGAACAGTATATCCGCAACAACGCCCGTGCCCGCATTGGCAAGGAAGGCATTATTCGGCAGGCGAACCGCGCCGAGAAGGTCTGCCCGCTGTGCAATGTATTTGCGTACGGAGGGGTTCTTTTTATCCATTGTGCCGGAGGAGGTGACAAATGCAATTATGCCGCCGGGACGGACTTTATCCAAAGTCTTGGCGATGAAATAATCATGTATGAGGAAGTGGTTCTTATCGTATCGCTTATCCGCAACGCCGTAATCGCCAAAGGGTACGTTACCTATGGCAACATCGAAGAAGCTATCGGGCAATGAGGTTTCTTCATATCCCTGTATGGTGATATTTGCGTTTTGATAAAGCTGCTTTGCAATGCGCCCCGTAATGCTGTCCAACTCTATGCCGTATAGCTTGCTGCCGGCCATGCTTCCGGGGAGCAGGCCGAAGAAGTTGCCTATGCCGCAGGAGGGCTCAAGAATATTGCCTGTGCGGAAGCCCATATTCTCAATCGCTTTGTATATTGCTTTAATGACTGCTGGGCTTGTGTAGTGAGCGTTAAGCACGGAAGCCCGTGCGGATTCATATTCTTTTTCGGTAAGTAAATCCTTTAGTTCGGTATATTCGGAACTCCAGCTTTCTTTGGTTTCATCGAAAGCATCTGCGCATCCGCCCCAACCCACATATCGGGAGAGAACCTCCTGCTCATTCGCTGTTGCAAGCCGCTGTTCGGACTCAATGGCTTTCAGCGTTCGAATAGCGTCTATATTCATGCGGAACTTTGCTTTCGGGCCACCGTGACCGAGCGCATCGTCCGTAATGCGGAAATTGATTTTCTCAGCGGGTTTTACGGGTCCATGCTCCTCAGTACGAATCGTTTGGATAACCACATCATATGGCAGGTGGTTTTCCTCTGCGGGAATGACTTCAACTGTTTCGGTTATCGGCCCGGGCTGCTGCTCTGCTTCCTGCGCTTCTGCAATCAGGCGGTCATTTACGGAACTTTCCCTAAGCCTTTGCTCAAATACATCGCGGGGCATGTCCTCTGAGAGCAAGGGGAATTTCGGGTCAGATAAGCTGACGTTAGTTTCATCGTAGCCGAGGATGGTATATGTGGTCATGCCAAGCTGCACGGTATCTCCG
>ENA-OUQH01001903-OUQH01001903.1-human-gut-metagenome-genome-assembly--contig:-NODE-1903-length-13489-cov-3.428540_pt1 | contig 13489 bp, 17 predicted proteins | sample MGYA00237948_ERZ548828 | MGnify/ENA primary metagenome ERZ548828 (study PRJEB26490, sample SAMN05194711) | human gut metagenome | biome: terrestrial biome; feature: human-associated habitat; material...
GCTCGGTCTCCTCGGCCATGGCGGCGATCATGCCGCGCTTGGTTTCCCGCATCTGCTCCTCTTTCCGATTGATCGCGTTCACCGACGACGACTCCTGCACGGTCGTGAACACGTGCGCCTCCACTGGATTCTCCTGGCCGAAGCGCCAGCAACGGCGCACGGCCTGGTAGAACTGCTCGTAGCTGTAGGACAGGCCGCAGAACGCCATCAGGTGGCACTGCTGCCAGTTCATCCCGAACCCGCAAATCGACGGTTTGCTCACGATCACGCGGTACCTGCCGTCTGCGAACCCGAGCATCGCGTCCGACTTCTTCTCAGGCGAATCGCTGCCGCGCACCTCAACCGAATCGGGGATGGCCTTGGCGAGCGCCGCCGACTCGTCGTTGTAGTCGCACCAAACGCACCACTGCTCGCTCGATGCGTTGACCATGGATGCGATGCTCTCGACCTTCCACGCGAGCCCCGCCTTCCTGGCGCGGCGCTGGCCCGCAAGCCCCTCTTCGGGCAGCGCGAACAGCGCGCCGTCGGGGACGTACCCCGAATCGCCCGTATGGGTTCTGATGTTCAGTTCGGGGAGCTCGTATCCGTCGTCGGGGTAGCCGATGTCTCCGGGGCGCGAGATCATCACCGCCCAGGTCGCCATCCACCGGTAGAAGTCGGCGGCGGCATGGTGCTTCAGCCGCCATCTCGACGTGTCGCCGCCGTCGTGCGTGAAGAACATCGCCAGCATCTCCTCGCGCTTCATGGCGCCTACTATCTCGGCGTGCGTGCCGAGCTCCATCTGGTCGTTCGGGGCGGGCGTCGCGGTGCAGCACAGCACGTACGGCGTTTCCCGCAGCCGTTCGGTCAGCTCCGTGCGGGTCTTTGAGTCGTGGGCCTTGATGATGCTCGACTCGTCGAGCACCACGGCCGCGAAGTCTGAGATGTCGAAATGCCCGACCATCTCGTAGTTGGTCACGTATATCGACGGCTCGGAGACGGCGGCCCCGCTCCTCACGTACTTCGCGCCCATGCCGAACTTCTCGGCCTCCAGGACCGTCTGATGCCCCACCGTGAGCGGCGCGACGACGAGCGCGCTTCTCCCAGCGCGCTCCACGCATTGGCGCGCCCATTCGAGCTGCATCGCCGTCTTGCCGAGCCCGCAGTCGGCGAAGATGCACGCCCTGCCGCGCCGACACGCCCATCGCACGATGTCGCGCTGCCAGTCGAAGAGCATCGCGTTTATCTGCCCCGGCTCGAACCCAGTCGGACGGGACCGTTCCCGCTTGCTTCTCAGGAAATCCCTGTATTCCATTTCCTCTCCTAAACGAGAGACAGCCGACGCGTCCCCGCATCGGCTGCTCCGTGTTTCCGTATGCCTTTAATTCCTGGAAAGCGCCAGGACGACGCCGGCGACCAGCAGGGCGCCGACGGCGCACGAGGCGCTAATCATCGAGATCCCCCGAATCTACGTCGGGCATCAGGATCGCGCACGAGGCGCAATCGGATGGCGCGTTGACCCTCTTCACCGCGTATACCGTTCCCGCGCCATCGTAGAAATCGACCTCGCACCCGGCGGGAATCATCATCAGCTTCTCTATGAGCTCGTATACCTTCATGACATCTCCTCGTAGTCCTCGCACCCGATGTCGGCGGGGCTTCCGTCTGCTGCCGTGAGCCACGGGTCGGACGGGTCGAGCAGGCAGACGCAGATGCGCGTCTGGCCGTCGCACGACTCGCATTCGACCGTGTCCGCGAAGGCGTGCGCGCACCTCCCGCATGCGCCGCTCCTCAGCTGCTCGGCGCGCTCCAGCTCGCGCTCCGCGTCGTGCCTCGCATAGGCTTCGGCTCCGCCGTACCTGTCAAGATTCGCCATTCGGTCCCTCTTCCTCGATGATCCGCGTCAAGACCTCCTGCGCCTTCTCGCACGCCCTGTCGTGCAATCGGTAGGATTGGCTTCGCGAGAACGGCCCCGCCTTCGCGCCCGCGTCCTCGATGCTCATGCCGTCCTGGTAGACGTACTCGAGCATGTCCCCCAGCACGCAGTTGAACGCGCCGACCTCCATGACGATGCGGGAGAGCTCCAGGTAGGCGTCCAGCTGCTCGCCCGAGTGCTCCTTGTACACGTCGGCGGAGTCGACCATGGACGCTGCGGCGTCGCCCATCTTGTCGAGCGAGTAGGAGCCGCCGCCCCCCGCGCCGCCGAGCGACGCCGTGATGCTCATGGCGGAGTCGAGCGCGCTCTGGTACTCCCTGAGCGCCCTCCTCGACTCGCGCTTGTGCCGCTGGTAGTTGTTGAGCGCGGACTTGATGTCGTGTTCTGTCAACGTGGATCATTCCTTTTCGCTTGGTTTACCCGACGATTCGCCAGCCGGGGAGGCTCACGGCCTCTTCCCATCGGCAAGGCTCGTCGGAGAGCCTGTAGGCCCACCTGCCGTACCCGCAGCCGTGCAGGCACTTGGGCGCGATGTCGCTGTCCGTGCCGTCGTGCCACCAGAGCCACAGGCGGTGCGTCTCGGCGGCCCCGTGGTGGAGCAGGTTGCCGTCGGCGTCCTTGAGGCTGTTCCCGCGCCCGCAGAGGTCGATGACGGGGCCGTTGCCGCCGCCGAGCGAGCGGGCCACGACGTGGTGCCCCTCGGGGCGCGGCCGCCCGCAGATCGCGCAGTAGCCGGGGCGGTAGGACAGCCCGCGCATGTTGTGCGCGCTGAAACGGCTCATCATGGCGACGCCTCCTCGTTGCACCCGTCGCACCACCAGCCCGTCGACGAGACGTCGGTGGCGACGAGCGGCGACCCGCACTTCGGGCAGGCGGCGGGCGGCGCGGCCCTGGCCGCAGCCGCGGCGCCCGACGCGCAAGGTTTTTGGTTTGGTTTATCCAAACCAAAACCTTTGTTTTGTTTTGTTTTGTTAGCTTGGCGTTCGCTGACCCGCTTGGAACCGACTCGGTTGCCGCCCGCTTTCCCGTCGGTTTTCCGACCGCCCTTCTTCCCGTTCCGACGTGCGGTTTCGCACTTCTCGCGGTACGCGGCGACGTTCTCGGCCGCGCGCCTGCTCGTCACCGCGTCGGGGTTGCCCGGGTCGGTTTCGAGCAGGCCTATCCTGAGCATCGCCGAAACCCATGTTTCCAGCGTCTCGGTGTCGATGCACAGCCAGTGGCTGACCACCTTGGTTAGCGTTCGGTTGCCGCCTTGGTTAGCGAACAGAACCAACGGGGTTTCGTCTCGGTATATCTGCTCCAGGATGCACCAGTAGGCCCCGTAGGCTCCCGGGCCGCACTCGATGATGAGCTCGGTCACCTTCGGGTCGTTCGTGGCGTTCACGGAGTGCTCGAAGTAGTTCAAAAGCTCACCTCCTCGCCGTCTTCCTCGGGCGGCCTCCCGGGCGCCCTCATGGATTCCACGAGCAGCACAGCGCACCTGATCTCGAAGTCGCCGTACTCGTCGCACGGCTTCGGTATCACGCCCTCGACGTACGCCATGGCGTCGCTCACTGGGATGCCGCGCTGCTTCGCCCTCTGCAGGGCGTCGCGGTACAGGTCGAACGGCGCCTCCTCCGGGGGCTGCCCGAGCTCCGCTATCCGCTTGTCCTTGTCCGACTTGCTCCACAGGTACGTGCCCACGCCGAAGCGCATGGCGGCGTTCCTGATGGCGTCGCCGATGGTCTCCTTCACGGCGTTCGGCCCCGTCTTGCCCTGGGCGTCGCCGAAGCCCCAGCGCGTGACGCCGAGCACCGTGAGGTGTATCCACATGCCGCCGCCCGCTATGAGCGGGAGACCGTTCTGGTCCTTCGCGGCGGGCTCCCAGTTCCAGGTCGGGTCGACCTCGTTGAGGCGCTGCGTTATGCCCGCGTGCCCGACGTACCTCAGGTGCACGCACGGGAACGGGTGGAACCCGCCGCACTCGTCGCAGTGGCGGTACTTGTCGCGCGGGATGCGCCCGTTGGCGTCCTTCTGGCCCGTGTACTTGGGCAGAAGCTCCACCTCGTCGGGGTCGAAGGGCTTCTGGAGCGCCTTCCACTTGTCTTCCTCGCTCATAGCGCCGACCTCTTGCACTTGCGGTCGGCCACGCCAAGGCGCACCATGAGGGACTTCACCTCGGCCGCCTGGGCCTCCGTGCCCGTGAACGAGACCGTCCACCGCGAGAGCGCCTCAGGCGGCTCATGAGGGGCGGGCTCGGGCTTCGGGGCCTCTCGCTCTCGCCGAGCCTCCACCTGCTCCTGGAGCTGCCTGGAGGCGGCAAGGTGGGCCTTCCTCTCGGCTTCGGCGACCTTGAGCCGCCTGTCCTCGTCGAGAGCGGCCTTGATGTCGAGCGTCCTGCAGAAGACCGCGTCCGCCTCCACGGGGTACGCGAGGTCGGATTCCGCGAGCCTCTTCCGGTCGGCCACGGCCTCGGCGATCATCTCGTCGAGCTTGTCGCAGGCCTTCGGCCCCTTCCAGGACTTCTGGAGCAGCTTCGGCTCCCTGGCCGCGAACGCATCGAGCGGTATCAGCTCGGCGAGGTCGGGCGCGGCCCCCTCGTACTCGTGGCGCAGCAGCGCCGTGCGCCCCTGCAGCCAGATGGCGTCCGCCTCCTCTATGCGCCGCCCCGTCTTGGCGTATACCTCCTTGAGCCTGTCGCGCAGCGCGTTGAGCGCGCCGTCGGCCTCTGACATCGCGCCCTTCACGGCGCGGTCCATGTCCTTGCGCTTGCCGTCGATGGCGTTCGCCGCCTTGTTCACGTCGGCGCGCAGCCCCTTCAGGGCCTTCACCTGCTCGGGGTCGGCGGGGTCGATGTCGACGCCCTCGAAGAACTCCTCCACCTGCGCCACGAACCGCTCCACGCCCTCCAGGTTGCCGACGGTCACGGCGGGCAGGGTGTAGGTGATCGCGGGGTCGGGCGCCTTCGCCAGGTTGGCGGAGGGTTCGACGACCTCGGCTTCAACTATCTCGCTCATACTTCCTCGATTTCCACTATCACGCGGGGGTTCTCCCTGTTCAGCATGTACTTGTCGCAGGGCGTCACCATCGCGAACCTGTCGTTCTCGATGATTCCCGCCTCCTGCAGCCCGTCCAGGATGAACTTCATCCCCGCCCGTATGTTGTCCTTGTCCCTCGGCACGAACCTCTGCTTGCCGGGGGCGAGCCCCTCGACCCACGTCACCGTCACCAGCACGGGGCACTTCATAGGCTTCAGGCGCGCCGCCTTGACGGCCCACACCACCTTGTCCTGGTTGTCTCGCTTGCCCTGCGCGCCCTTGAAGCGGCACGCGCGGGCGTCGTCGACGATCTCGTTCATGCCGTCGAGCCTGCCCGGTATCTCGAACCTCTGCCTCATAGCGCCGTCACGTCCCCGCTCATGCACTTCGCCTTCGCGTCCTTCCAGTCGTCCGCGTAGAAGAACGTCATGGGGTTCACGATGGCGTGCCACTCGGCTATGAGGTCGATGCCGTCGCGCTCGATGCCGCTCTCGCGGAAGTGCAGGCACTTGGCGAGGCGCGGGCGGAGCATGACCATGTAGCGGGCGAGCGTCGGCCACTTGTTGTTGTCGCGCTTCAGCTCCCGGCACTCGGTGATGGTGAGGCCCGCCTCGCGCGCGAGGTTGTAGATGTCGCCGCGCGTGACCCTCGGGTTCCCCGCGTCGACCTCGCGGTGGCACAGGTGCATGAGGCGCTTGAACTTGTCGGGGTTGCGCTTGACCCAGTAGCAGGCGTCCTGCACGTACACGATAGGGTCGTTGCGCTGCACCATGTCGACGCTCGTCTGCATCACGCGGCACCTCCCAGCGCCATGTCGACGAGGATGAAGGCGAGAAGGGCGACGATGCATGCGCCGATGACCCACCCGCCGAGCTCGCGGCGGCCCTCCTCGGTCGCCTCCATCGCGGCGATTCGACCGCGCAGGCCGCCTCGTGCTACAATCTGCTTGCTTTTATGCGTTGCGCGCCCTGACTTCCACATCCGGCGCGCTTCTTTGCCTTCGACCATGTAGTCCTCCTTCCCGCGGCTCACGCCGCTTCATTGCGCTCTTCGGCGCCCTCGGCATAGAGCCGCAGGAGCGCATCGCACATGTCCCTTTCCTCGTCGGTCATCGCGACCCCCTTCCGGTAGTTCGTTTGCTTTGTTTAACGTCGGGCGCGCAAGCTCAGGCGGATCATCGCGTTGGGCGCTCCCCGGGCGCGGACATGTCACGCGCCTCGCTGCCTTCTTATGCTCTGCTCGACGGTTCTTCTGTTTTCAAGGTGCTTCGCCCGGAAGCGGGGGCGCAGGGCGCACGCGAGGGCGCGGTAAAAGTGAACGAAACCCGCTCCCTTATGGGCGGCGCTTGCGTGCGCGGCCCGCCTGCGAAAGGACGTACAGGCCGCACGTGCCGCCCTGCGTTTCCGCTTCCGAGTGGTGTGCGGCGATTAGGCCGCGCTCTTGGGGATGCCGCAGAGGTCGTTCACGGTTACCCCGAGGGCCTCCGCCATCGACGCGGCCGTCTGAAGAAGCGGGCACGTCTCCCCGCTCTCGTACTTCTGAATGCTCGCAATGCTCACGCCGGAAGCCTTCGCGAGATCTTCCTGGCTCATGCGGGCGTCCGCCCGCGCCACGCGGATACGGTGCCCCACCATCGTCTTGAAATCGGTCAATCTACTCACCCCCGCTCCTGAAGCCGAACGCGAAACCGAGGGCGAAGAACGACGCAAGGAGCATCGCGCACCCCTCGAAAACCGCTCCGAAGAAATAGATGGCGACGAGTCCAGCCGCAAGGAGGACCATCTGCGCCGTCACCGCAGTCGACTTCACCATTCGCGCCTCCCGCCTGTCATTGAGTGGACTGCTTGTGGTGTTGTGTTTGTCAACACCACAAGCCATACTTTCTTACGGGTTTACCGTAAGAAATAAATCAACGTGATTCATGTTGATTGCTTCGCATCATAATCGTGATTCACGTTTATTGCAACCGTCTTTTATGTAATTTCTTGAATTTCCTACGTGAAACACGTAGAATTTTCGACGACGAAAGGATGGGCTATGTTTACGTTGCAGCTGAAAGAAATGCGGAAACGCGCAGGGTACAAAACGCAGAAAGCGGCAGCTGATGTCTTGAACATCAAAGAGCGTAAATATGCGTCGTGGGAGCGCGGTGAAGTCCAGCTGACGCTCGAAGACGCCTTCAATATCGGACTCGTTTTCGGATGCACCCCGAACGACCTCTGCGGATGGGACGGCGGGAACAGCAGCGCATCCTTCCCCGACAGCAGCCAAGCCGCCCTCAACGCCTATTACGAGTCCATGAACGACCAGGGGCGGGAAACCCTCGTGCAGACGGCCAGGCTCATGAGCGGGTCGCCCGACACGCGAGTGCAAAAAGATAGCCCCGAAGCTGTACGAGTTCAGGAGGCGATGTAGGTGAACGACGTCTCAAAGGCCGGTGCCAGCGCCGCCGCCGGCATCCTAACCGGCGGGCTGTTCTCAGTACTCTCGCTAAACTGGGTCGCAAGCGCGTTCGAGCGCGGGGATTGGTTGCAGTTCGCGGCATGGTCGATTGCGTGCTTCGCCTTCGGCGCGGCATGCGGCATCGTCGCAGGATCCCAGGTCATGAGTGGAAGGAACAAGGATCTCGAAAGCAAGCTGAATCAATCTGAGGAGAGAGTTCGAATCCTGAGAACAGCCCTCGAGGTCTCGAAGGCGACGAACCAGACGAGCGTGACGGTGAACAATGGAGCCGATGAGAATCGAGCAAAAGAGATTGCCGAGCAAGTAGTCGCCGACAAGGTGCAGGCGATCCCGCTGGAGGATTTGAACGGGATTTTCGCGGAGAAGAACCCGAACGGCACATGGATACCATGCTGGTCAAACGTGGCGAGCCTCCGCCCGCTCGTGGCAAAAGCCCTCGCAAAATCCCTTGACGGGGACTTCGATGCCGGCGAATGCAAAGATGAGATAGTCGCTTCAAACGCGGCTCACGAGGGCATCGTGTGGATGGACGACCTGTTCTTCAACGGGCAAGTGGTAGAAGCATCGACCAAGTTCCACGTAGACACCGAATGGGCCGAATTCATAAAGCAACCTGAGGTAGCCGAAGAGGTGCGCAGGGTAGCCGCCACGATACCGGAGTAAACCCCTCGGTCGCTTGTTTCTCCAGGGAGTTCGCCCAGAAAGCCGCCCTTGGATGCTGGAAGCAGGCGGCTTGTTGATTCCGCCGGAACGTCGAGAAGCCTTTGACAACTCTCGGCGAAGAAGGTAAAGTTATCGGCGTGATGAGGCTGCGATACGGTACGTCCGTCGCAGCCCAAGGAGACCGCCGAATGGCGGTTTTCTTGTTTTGGAGGCGTTATGGACAAACCGTTCAAAACCATCGAAGAGCAGATCGAGCTGCTCGAGGCGCGCGGCGTTGCAACTGACGACGCCACGCCAGAAGTCCTTTTGCGCGAAGGGTACTACTCCGTAATCAACGGGTACAAGACGCCGCTCATCGACAAAAGTAAGACGAAGTCGGCGAAAGACGATTGCTACCTGCCCGGGACCTCCTTCGCCGACGTGTACGCGCTCTTCTCGTTCGACCGCGAATTGCGCATGTTGTTCTTCAAATACTTCGCCATCACGGAAGAAGCCCTCAAGACGGCATCGGCGTACTGCTTCTCGGAAGCCCATATCGGCGAGAATGAGCCGTACCTCGACGCGAACAACTGCGACGCAAGCCCCAACCAAATCGGCATCCTTCTCTCGGATTTCAACACAGCTCTCGGCAGAAACCCTCGCAGGATGCCAAAACATAAGCTTTACCTCGAACATTATTCGAAGAATCACGACGAGGTGCCGATATGGGTTCTGATGAAATACCTCACGCTCGGGCAGGCGTTCAAGTTCTACTGCTTCCAGCCGGAGAGCATCCGGAACGAAATCGCGAAAACGTTCTCGTCGCTCTACGCGAACGACCACGAGAAGCCGATAAGGATAACGTCCAGGCGGCTCAGGCTCGCCTACGACCATATCAAGGATTTCAGGAACATCTGCGCGCACGACGAGCGGTTCTATTGCGCGAAGGTCTCGCCGTCCCACGACATAGCGGTGGCGGACGTGGTCGAGGACATGCAGCTCATGCCGTCGAAAGACGCTTACGTGGAATTGCTGGCGCAATATGCCGCGATGCTGCTGAAGCTGTCGAGGAGCCTCGGGCCAGATGTGCTCAACAAAGTGCTGAAAGAGACGAGGGTCGAATCGGTGTACGGCGCGTTCAGCGTAAACGAGTAGGAAGATGCCCCGCGCGCTCGGTGCGTTGGTAAGGCGCGCACGCGGGGTGACTCGCAGTCCCACCGAAAAGGGAAAGCAGGTAGATAATACCATGGGCAAGACAACCGGAGAAGCACATACGGCCGTCATATACGCGCGCTTCTCGTGCGACAAGCAGCGAGAGGCTTCCATCGACGACCAGGTGCGCGTATGCACCGACTACGCGGAACGCAACGGCTACGAGGTGGCGCGCGTGTATTCGGACTACGCCATATCGGGACGCACCGACGAGCGCCCGCAGTTCCAGCAGATGGTGCGAGACGCGGGGTCCTACGACGCCGTGGTCGTGTACATGATGGACAGGTTCTCGCGCGACGCGTTCGACGCCTCGATATACAAGAAGCAGCTCTCGCTGCACGGGGCGCGCGTCCTGTCGGCCATGGAGAACATACCCGACTCCCCCGAGGGCGTCATCTACGAGAAGCTGCTGGAGGGCATGGCGGCGTGCGAGTCCATCAAGAACTCCCAGCGCACGCGCAACGCGATGCGCGGGCAGGCCCTCAAGTGCCAGTACAACGGCGTTAGGGTGTACGGGTACGGCGTCGACCCCGACACGGGCCGCTACGTCGTCGACGAGCGCGAGGCGGCCGTCGTGCGCGAGGTGTTCGAGCGTTACGCGCGCCGCGAGCCGCTGACGTCGCTCGTGCGGGAGCTGAACCTGAGGGGCGTGCGCTCGACCACGGGCAAGCCCGTCTCGTACGGCTTCCTGCGCAACATGGTCAACTGCGAGAAGTACAGGGGCGTGTACGTCTGGGCGGACGTCCGCGTCGAGGGTGGCATGCCCGAGATCGTCGACGACGACCTGTGGCAGGCGGCGCGCCGTTCCGTGCCGTCGAAGCGGCGCAAGTTCGAGGAATGGGACGACTTCCCCCTCGTCGGCATGCTAGAGTGCGCGACGTGCGGCCACGACATGGTTGGCTTCTCATGCCGCAACCACCAGGGGAAGAAGTACGCCTACTACGGTTGCCAGCGCAAGGCGCGCTGCAGCAGGCGGCACATCCCGAAGGAAGCTCTTGAGCGAGCCGTGGCGTCGGCCGTGCGCGACGCGCTGTCGAGCCCCGGGCAGGTGAGCCGCATCGCCCACCTGGTCGCCGAGCGCGTCGAGGAGCGCCGATCGTCCGACGAGCGCCTGAAGGCGGCCGAGCGCGACCTCGCCGACGTCAAGAGGGCCCAGCGCAACATACTCGCGTCCATCGAGCAGGGCGTGATACCGCCCGGCGCGAAGGAGCGCATAGCCGAGCTTGAGGCAGCGCAGGCCGACGCCGAGCGACGCATCGGCGAGCAGACGGCGGACTTGAAGGGGTTCGACGAGAAGGCGCTCGAGTCATGGCTCCGCGGCATCGCCGAGCGAGGTAGCGACGAGGTCATGGTAGATGCGTTCGCGAGCCGCGTCGTGCTCTACGACGGGTACGGTGTCGTCGTGATGAAATTCCAGGTCAAGACACAAAAAGAACCCGCCAAGAGCATCTTTGCCCTCGACGGGTTCGAACAATTTCAAAATGGCTCCCCGGGTAGGATTCGAACCTACAACCCTCCGGTTAACAGCCGGATGCTCTGCCGTTGAGCTACCGAGGAATCTGCCAATCTGTTGCGCTCTTTCCGAACGCGCAAGATAGTATTATACCCATCTCATCAGTCGGCGCAAGACCCAATTTCAACTTTTTTGACGAGCGCGGGCATTCGGAATCCCAAGCCCTCTCACCAGACGGTCCTTGGTATACCGGAAATCGTGACGCAATCGCAGGCTCCGGAGATGGTCCTTGATGCACTGCAGATCGGGGACGCGACCTCCGGGGGGGTCTTTGGGGAGCAGAGAAGCAGGCTGGTGGTCAACTGGACGAGTTGTGCGACGTTTTTGCCCTATTCTTCCCTTCATGACGGCTTGGATTATCCTCCGAAAACAAAGCCCCAGGTCAGCTTAGAGCAAATTGGATTATTCTGAGAAATGTCAGCACTCAACTCTCCCAGCTGACCACGAAGCGGGCCCCTCGCCCCGAAGAAGCACCTGCTCCGCGGGGCGCCTCAGTAGAACATCTCTACCCACCAAGGCGCCCCGACGCGGCAAGTCACTCCACAGGGAACCCCAAAGCGGCACCCTCGCCTCGAGGGAGCCCTCCAGGCCGCTTGCCAAGAGGACGCCCGCGCAAAATATCCTTACTTCTTAATAGAGGAGTAGCTTTCCTTCAGCATGTCGATCGCATGACCCACCATTTCCTCCGCCGAGCCGGGCATGAAGTTCGTCTTAGAGGCCTGCTTGCCGCTCTGATCGAACCCTTCCTGATCGGGGAGATAGCCCTGCACCGAATCGCCGTCGAAGCTCACCCAGTTCTGCATGATGTTATGCGCGTACGGCGAATCGGCCCTGATGTCTTTCAGGGACTGGATATTCATCTCCGGCTTGACGCCCGTAATGGCGACATCGTCGATAGCGAACACCGAAACGTCGGTCGTACACGTCGGCTTCGATTCGGACTGCACATACTGGAAGGCCTTCGGGTCGGGACCGGACTTCAGCTTGTCCTTGTCGAGCTGCTTGTACTCGAACTTCTCGTTAGAGTACGAAACGACGTGGACATCGCCGCACGAAATCGCGTTTGCAGTATCAACCACGGAAACGCCGAGGCAGCTCGATGCGACATCGAGCATAAGCCATGCCGCCTCGTTGTCGAAGAAGCCCTTCTTGTATTCCAGGCCGCCCTTCGAACCCATCACATGAGGAACCTACCTTTATGGTGAGGAAGGAAAAGAGTGAGCGCATCGGCTGAAAAGATGAAACTCAAGGGTCCAAATAGAACGCCAGTAAAGCCGAAAGGCGGACCGCAGCGCAAAGCAGCCGAAATTCAGCGCAACCAGCCCTTCTTCCATCATCCCCGCCAGAGAGGCGCTCACGCGAGCATCCTTGCTCTACAGCACCATTGAACCAGGTCACAACCTCATACCAATGGGCTGACCGCCTATTAGGGGTAATTCCAACCTACTGAAATCCATCTTCTCATCTTTTATCGGGGGTATGTCCTCATGCGCGCGGCGTAATTTCGCAGTCATCGGAATCGCGCCGATCGTGAACGCAATCAGACGAGTGCGTACGACGAGCGACAGACCGCCGAGGAGAGCGGCAGCATAGAAAGACGAAACCGATCACGTATTCCGATTATGAAGGAGGAAACCCAATGGCAGACTCTACCGAGTCCACGGTGCAAGAGCACTGGGGGGAAACCAACGGAAAGAAGTATCGCCGAGGCTCACGTCTTCCCAAGAAGACCGACACCGTCCCGGCAGCGCCTGCGGCTGAGACGCCGAAGGTGCCCTGGAAGTGGGAAGAGGACGGCATGACCGTCATCCGCGGCACGGCACGCTCCGCACCGGGGTGCCACAACGTCTGCGGCATTCTGTCCTACGTGAAGGACGGCAAGCTCGTGAAGGTCGAAGGCGACCCCGAGGACCCCTACAACCAGGGCCGTCTTTGCAGCCGTTGCCTTTGCATCCCCGACTACGTCTACCATAAAGACCGCCTTTTGCACCCGATGAAGCGTGCGAAGGAAGATCGAGGCAAGGACAAGTTCGTCGAAATCTCCTGGGATGAGGCCTACGACATCATCGTCGAGGAGTTCAAGAAGGTCGCCGATACCTACGGCCCCGACAAGATTGCTATGTGCCAGGGCACGGGCCGCGATATTCACCAGGTCACGCGCCTGAACGCGTGCATGGGCTCCCCGAACGAGGGCGTCCCCTACTTCGCCGGCAACTCCTGCTACCTGCCCCGCATCGCGTCCATGGCGTGCATGCTCGGCGGCTCGTGCGTTATGGACTGCTCGCAGTTCTTGCCCAAGCGCTACGACGACCCCCGCTACACGGTGCCCGAGTACTGCATCGTATGGGGCCATCAGCCCTTCTACTCCAACGCTGACGGCTTCTACGGCCATTGGATCTTGGACCTTATGAAGCGCGGCATGAAGGTTGCCGTCGTCGACCCGCAGCTCACCTGGCTCGCGGCTCGCGCCGGCAAGGACTGGCTGCGCGTCCGCCCCGGCGGAGACGGAGCACTCGCCATGGCCATGTTGAAGGTCATCTGCGACGAGAAGCTCTATGACCAGGAATTCTGTGACAAGTGGGTCTACGGCCTCGAGGCAGTCTGCGAGCGCGTCGCCGACATGGACCTCGACGAGCTGTGCGAGCGCGCCTGGGTCGACAAGGAAGACGTCGTGCGCGTGGCCCGCACCTACGCGACGAGCCATCCTGCGGCCATCCAGTGGGGCGT
>ENA-OUQH01001907-OUQH01001907.1-human-gut-metagenome-genome-assembly--contig:-NODE-1907-length-13454-cov-3.450108_pt1 | contig 13454 bp, 12 predicted proteins | sample MGYA00237948_ERZ548828 | MGnify/ENA primary metagenome ERZ548828 (study PRJEB26490, sample SAMN05194711) | human gut metagenome | biome: terrestrial biome; feature: human-associated habitat; material...
AGGACCTCAACGAAGAGGAAGCCGCCCATGAGCAAAAGCCCCGAGAGCCGATAGGTGCCGCCAAGCGGGCCTGCATCGCCGCCCTGGACGAAGGCGACACCGCGCGAGATAGCGGCGAGCATCCCGCCTTCTGGGCGGGGCGCGTCCTTCGGGGCGGGTTTGGCCCCCTCACCTCCGAAGAGTTGTAGGGCGGCAAGGCAGAACAGGATGAAGAGCACGAGTGTGACGGGAAGCGTCGGCGTCGCGTCCATTCCAGGGTCGGATCCGTACGTCTGCATGATCCCTGTCGCCAGACCGAAGAGCAGCGTCCCCAGAAGAAGGCGTCTTGTGAAACGGTTCTTCTTCGGCTTGTCGGATTTGATCGCCGCATCTTTTGATTTGGGCAAAGAGGCACCGATTCGCTGGAGCGCAAGCAGAAACGCGAGCGATACGAGCGGTAAGAAGCAGATGAAGAGCTCGGCTTCGGAGGGAAGGGCCTTCGAACCCAAAAGGAAGCAGACGGCAGCGCCGAGCGCGGACCCGATAAGGGCACAGGGTACGGACTGCTCGATTTCAAAGCCTCCAAGCGCACGACCCCAGGCGGCGAACACGAGACCGCTCGGGGCGCCCACAAGCAGACCTTCGAGGGCAAGAAGCGTCCCATCGTGGGTGCCGAGCAGCTCCTCGGCGAGCGAGCCCGCCACCATAAGCAGCGAGCTCGCAATGATAACGGGAGCGGAAAGCAGGCGTGCACGCGCCGAATTGGGGGCGAAAGCACATGCGGCGAGCGTGCAGACCATGAACAGCAGGGGAAACAGAAGCTCTCCGCGCTCCAGTTCGAGATTCCCGAGGGAGAAAGAGCAGTTGGACCCCATGTAGAGAAGTGAGATGACGCAGGCCTGGAAGGATGCGAAGCCCAGAATGGCGAAGCGAGCGCGCCTCGCGTCGCTTAAACCTTGGATCACGCTAACTTCCCTTCGGTCGAACGGCCATCTTTTCAGACTCCATTGTAAAGCACGGAGCTCAGATGATACCCCTCCGCGAAATCAGAAAGGGCGCATAGCGGATATCCATGCGCCCAAGGGAAGGTTAGGTTTGTTTGGCGGTTCGCTATTCAGCGGCAGCGACCTTTTTCACCACGCGCTTCTTCGCGGTCTTGGGTGCCTCCTGCTCTTCGGTGTCCGACTCGGACTCAACAAGATTCTCAGCGACCTCTTTCTCGTCGCTCGCCTCTTCGGCCTTCTTGCCCGACCCGAGGCCCTCGCGCAGGCCCTTCATCGACTTGCCGATCGCGCTACCGAGTTTCGGGAGGTTCTTCGGCCCGAAGATCAACAGAACGACGACGAGGATGATAAGAAGTTCAGGGGTTCCCATTCCGAGAATTTTCATTGCGATGCTCCTTTTGCATTGCCTTGCCAACGTGTTGCCACGACTATGCGACGGGAAGGGCCTCTTAGCCATCACGCAAACCCATGATTTTGCCGCATGACAAGAAAATCCCCTTGTCATGTATTTGCATGACAAGGGGATTTATCGAGGTCAAATAGGTAAATTCGAAAACCAGATCAAAGATGCTCGCGAACCCATTCAATGTTCGACATGATAGCGGCGATCAATTCGTCGACATCGTCGAAGGCGCGCATCGGGCGCAGCCACGCGATGAACTCGAGCTCAATCTCATGACCGTAGATATCTCCATCGAAGTCGAGAAGATGAGCCTCGCAATTCGAAGTCGTGCGATCGGCAAACGTCGCCGCAACGCCCATGTTGACCGCAGCCTTGTAGCGCTTTCCGTCGACGATGGCGTAAGCCGCATAGACGCCGTCACCGATGGAGCGAAGGTTATCGGGAATGCGGAGGTTGGCAGTGCGGATACCCATCTGTGCCCCCTCGCCGCGACCCGACACAACCGTGCCGCGCACCTTCCAAGGCTGACCGAGAAGCCTTGCAGCTTCTTCAACGGCGCCCTCGGAAAGAAGCTGTCTAATGCGCGTCGCGCTTACCGGAGCGCCTTCGAGGCAAAGAAGCTCATGCGCGGTGACATCGCACGTATTGCGAGAGCCCCACGCAGCAAGCGTCTCCTCGGTGCCCTTCGCACGAGCCCCGAAGCGGAATCCGCAACCAACATGAATGCTCGCAGGCGCATGTTCCCCAAAAGTCCACGCAAGGAACTGCTCGGGAGGCAAGGATGCGAACTCGCGCGTGAAAGGCAAAACCGCGATGAAATCGACCTCCAACGCGGCAAGCGCTTGAATGCGATCCTCATTGGTCATAAGCTTTTTCAACTCGTTCGGGCGAAACATCTCGTCGGGATCGGTGTCGAAGGTAAGCACGAACGAGGCGCTTCCCCGCTTCGCAGCATCCTCTATCGCGCACGAGAGAAGCGCTTGGTGTCCCTTATGGACACCGTCGAACACGCCGAATGCACAGCACGCGCCGTCGAATCGATTTCGGTCGAACGACTCGTCAACGTTAAATATCTCCGCCACGTCTCACTCCTGTCTGGAAGATGCAACATGCATTGTAGCGCTGCCGTTGCTCCTCGTAAGCATATATGCCCACAAGCTTGTTGTCGACGATTACCGCGATCCGCTCGCCGTCTTCGGGTGCAGAGCAACTCTGGCGCACACCGGCCGTACAGGCGCACAACTCGCTCGCGGCACTTGCATGGCGACGCTCGCAAAGTTCAACCTCGGATGCGGGCAGCTGATTACCGTTCGCCACCAAGCGTGCACCTGTCTCATCGAGAAAGGCGAAGCGGAAACCGAGCAGTTTTACTGGGTCGAGCGAAGCACCGACGCCCATGCGTTCAAGCACGTCGAGGCTCACGCAGTCATCGAGCGTCAGAAGGCCCGCGCTCGTCCGTCGAAGCGCGGCCACATGGGCGGGGCAACCTATCGAGACGCCAATATCGCGAGCGAGCGCGCGGATATAAGTACCCTTCGAGACATGGAAATCGACATCCCAAAATACGGAGATATCCCCGTTACCAGGGACAATCGCAGCAAGCTTCGCCGAATACACTTCTATATCGCGAGGCATCAACTCGATTATTCTGCCCTTTCGCGCGGCATCGCAGGCCTTTACGCCTCCAACCTTAACAGCGGAGTATGCCGGGGGAAGCTGTTTTTGGGGTCCGACGAAGCGCGCAAGCGTCTGAAGCGCGAATGGCTCCTCGAAAGCAGCGCTCGGCACCGAGCCGAACTTAACGGGCTCGCCGTCGACATCGTCGGTGTCGGTGCCGACCCCGAAGGCGATTCGAACACGATAGTGCTTGTCATGCCCGACCATGTAATTGTCAAGCCTCGTCGCCGGCCCCACGCAAACGCAGAGCACCCCCGACGCCAAAGGATCGAGCGTCCCTGTATGACCGACACGACGCTCCCCAAAAATACGGCGAACCCGATTGACCACGTCATGCGAGCTCATTCCCGAGGGCTTGTCCACCCCCACGATGAGCGAAAGGCCCGATTGTCCCCTCTTAGCTGCCACGAATATCCCTTCAATACAACAAGAAAGCGGGTGATCCCGCTTTCCCGATTTTCATTTCATACCCTGAAATCCCCTGGTCGAAAGCACCCCGCAAAAAGATACGACCCAGAACAGGGACTCAACTCGATTAGTTCCCGAACTTCTCTCGAAGCGCCCGCTCGACACAGGGTGGCACGAACTCCTTGATATCGCCGCCCATAGAGGCGATTTCCCGCACCACCGACGAAGAGAGGTACATATGCTGCGGGGTCGACATGATGAAGAGCGTTTCCAGGTTGCGGTCGAGCTGATAGTTGATTGCCGTCATTTGGAACTCGTACTCAAAGTCCGTGATTGCTCGCAAACCCTTGACGACTGCCGTCGCACCAACCTCATGGGCAAAGTCGACGAGCAAGCCGTCGAAAGGCACGACGCGAACGTTGTCGAGGTCTCGGGTCGCCTCTTCCGCAAGCGCCACGCGCTCCTCAAGGGTGAACAGCGGTTTTTTCTTCACCGACTCAGCAACGGCAACGATGACTTCATCGACAAGCTGCGACGCACGGGTGATGACATCGAGATGTCCCACCGTAATCGGGTCGAACGTGCCCGGTGTCAATGCGCATTTCACCATAAAGCCTCATCCTCACTGTATAACGAGTTTACTTGAGAGCCTGCTCGATAGCCTTTTCGACTCTGACAAGGGCGCCTTCGATAGGACCCTCGATGGAAAAACCTGCGGCAGCCTTGTGCCCGCCGCCGCCGAAGCTGGCAGCGATGGCCGCAACGTCGGTGTCGTCCTTCGCGCGGAAACTCCCGCGGATCGAGTCACCCTGCTCTCGCAGCATGCAGGCAACGCGTACGCCCGCTATGGAGCGAAGTGTGTCAATGAGCGCTTCGGAATCCGCCTTCACCGCATGGCACTTTTCGAAGTCGCGACGCGTGACATAGCTTATCGCCGCCTGCCCGCCGCAGAAGAGCTTCATGTGCTTGATGGAGCAGGCCTCAAGAAGCACCGATGCCTCGCTGCGATTCTGATACACCTCGCGCGAAACGAAAGAAGCATCAACGCCGGCGGTGATCATCTCGGAAGCCGATGCAAATGCGCGCGAGTCGGCGTTTTGGTACTGGAAGCGCCCAGTATCGGTAACGAGGCCGGTGTAGGCACACAGTGCGATGTCGCCCGAGTTGTCGACGCGCAGGCACTTCGAGAGTTCCCAGATCAGCATCGATGTTGCCGCCATCGATGGATTGCAATACGTAAGGGTGCTCATTGTCTCGGGATACGCATGATGATCAATGGTGATCGAATATTCCGCCTCGTCGAGCAGGCGCAATGCATCACCGATCCGCTCGCGGTTCGGGACATCGACGGCCACGAACGTACCGACCTCCCCCATGAAGTCGCGTGCGTAGACCATATTGGCAAGCCCCGGAAGGAAGGAGAGACGAACATCGGGCTTCTCGGGTTTCGCCAAAACGCACGTCACCCGCTTTCCCAGGCGCCGCAAGATTCCCGCCAAGGCGAGCTGCGAGCCCAAACAATCGCCGTCGGGGCTCACATGGCCACAGATCACATAGTCGTCGCGCGATTTCAAAACCGCGGAAATCTCCGTAAGCGAAACATTCGTTTGCGGGGTGACCGGCATGCTATTCGCCCTCTTCTTCCTCTTTCACGATGACCGGCGGACGCTGCGACTCGCGCGCCAAGGCACCGGCGATGCGCTCTGCCGTGTCGACGCTTCGATCGAGCATGAAGCGCAGCTCGGGGGCAACGCGCCAGGAGAGACGACGCGCCATGAGCGAGCGAATGCGCCCGCTCGCGCGCGTGAACGCCTCGCCCACCTTGTCGTAGCGCTGCTTGTCCGTCGAGTAGTACACGTTGCACACGCTGCGGTCGAAGGACACCTCGCAGCCGGTGATCGTGACCATCGACAACTCGGAATCGGATATATCGAACAGGAGGATGCTCGCGATGACCTCGCGCGCCTGCTCGTTAACTTTGCGGCTGGAAGATCCTTGCTTCATGCCGACCTCCTATTCCGTGCGCTCGACCTCTTTGACGATGTAGCCCTCGATGGTGTCGCCCACCTTGAGGTCCTGGTAGCCGCTGATGCCGATGCCGCACTCGTAGCCCTGCTTGACCGACTTGACGTCGTCCTTGAAGCGACGCAAGCTGGCGATCTCGCCCTCGAAGATGACAGTGCCGTCGCGAACGATGCGAACCTTGTCGTCGCGATGGAGCTCGCCTTCAGTGATATAGCAGCCCGCAATCGTCCCAACCTTGGGCACCTTGAAGGTCTCGCGAATCTCGGCGACGCCGGTGTCCTCCTCGACGATGTCGGGCGAGAGCAGACCGACGCGCGCGGCGTTGATGTCCTCGATCGCCTGGTAGATGACGCGATACAGGCGGATGTCGACCTTTTCCTTCTCGGCCTGCTGCTTGGACTTGCCCGTAGGACGGACATTGAAGCCGATGATGATGGCGTCAGATGCAGCAGCAAGGGTGACGTCGGTCTCGGTGATGCCGCCAACAGCAGAGTGAACGATGTTGATGCGGACCTCGGACTGATCCATCTTGTCGAATGCATCGCGCAGAGCCTCGATGGAACCCTGAACGTCGGCCTTCACGATGAGGTTCAGGTCGGTCTGCTTGCCCTCTTCGATGCGGCTGAACAGGTCGTCGAGGCTCATGTGGGACTTCGTCTCCTGCTCGGCGAGGCGTGCACGCAGCGCACGCTCCTCGGCAAGCTTGCGGGCATCGCGCTCGTCTTCGAACACGCGGAACTCGTCGCCTGCGGTGGGAACGCTGTTCAGGCCGAGGATCTCAACAGGATCGGCCGGGCCTGCGGAATCAACATGATTGCCGCGCGGGTCGATGAGCGCACGGACGCGGCCGTAGGACGTGCCCGCGACGACGGTGTCGCCGGTGTGCAGCGTACCGCGGTGGATGAGCACCGTCGCAACCGGGCCACGGCCCTTGTCGAGGTTCGCCTCGATGACGTAGCCGGATGCCTCGGCATCGGGGTTCGCCTTGAGCTCGAGCACGTCGGCCTGGAGAAGGATGGTCTCGAGCAGGTCGTCGATGTGGAGCTTCTTCTTCGCGGAAACCTCGACGAACATGTTCTTGCCGCCCCACTCTTCGGGGATGACGCCATGTTCGACGAGCTCCTGGCGAACGCGGTCGGGATTCGCGCCGGGCTTGTCGATCTTGTTCACCGCGACGACGATGGGCACATCGGCAGCCTTGGCATGGTTGATCGCCTCGATGGTCTGCGGCATGACGCCGTCATCAGCGGCGACAACCAGCACGATAACGTCGGTCACCTGAGCACCGCGGGCACGCATGGCGGTAAACGCCTCATGGCCGGGCGTGTCGATGAAGGTGATCTGGCGACCGTCGATGTTCACGATGGATGCACCGATGTGCTGGGTGATGCCACCCGCTTCACCTGCGGCAACGCCAGTATGGCGAATCGCGTCGAGCAGCGAGGTCTTGCCGTGGTCGACGTGACCCATGACGGTGACGACAGGCGGACGCGGCTTCAGGTCTTCCTCGGAGTCATGGTAGACGACAGCGTACTCCTCCTCGGGGGAGACCACGCGAACCTTGCGGCCCATGTCGTCGGCGATGAGCTCGATGAGGTCATCGGACATGGATTGGGTGAGCGTCAGCACCTGGCCGAGCATGAACAGGCGCTTGATGACGTCGTTAGGCTGCACGCCGAGCAGCTCGGCGAACTTGGCGACGTTGGCACCCTGGGGAATCTCCACGACGGAATCGTCGAGCACGAGCGTGGGATCGAGACCCTTCTGGATAGCCTCCATCTCCATGCGCTCGCGAGCCTCTGCCTGACGCTTCTCCTTGCGCTTCTTGCGACGGCCCTCACCCTCATGCGAGTTCGCAGCGGCCACAGCCGCGCGCGCCTCGGCAAGCACCTTGTCGCGCTGGAGCTTCTCCGCCTGTACGGCCATCTGGGCATAGCGGTCCTCGCCCTGGCTTTGGTTCTCGAGCTCGGGAACGACCTGCACGACGTTACCGCGCTTGCCCTTCTTGCCGCCACGCTCGCCCTTCTTGCCGCCGCGCTCGGAGCGCTCGGTCTTGGGCTTGTTGGCCTGCTCGGCCTTCTGCGCCTCGATACGCTGCTTCTCAGACTCGATCTGGGAAAGCAGCGAGCTGAAGTTGGAAGATTTCTTGGGCGTGAGCACGGGGGCCGGACCCTTGTGCTGCGTCGCCGGCTTGGAAGACTTCCTCCCGCGGGAGCGAAGCGCTTCCTCGACCGCCTGTTTCTTGGCGACTTCGGCCGCCATCTTCGCAGCGCGGGCCTTGGCGCGAGCCTCGGCCTTCTCGCGCGCGACGCGCTCCTTCTCAGACTCGATCTGGCTTGCAAGGCCCTCGAAGCCGCTGCTCACGGGTGCCTTCTTAGGCGTATGCTTCGGCTGCTCAGAGCGAGCCTCGCCCTTGAGTGCACCGCCCTCGCGGCGAGCGCGCTCGGCTTCGCGAAGCGCGCGCTCCTTCTCGACAGCAGCGCGGCGGTTGGCCTCTTCCTCGGCCTTCTTGCGCTCTTCTTGCGCCTTCTCCTCGGCAAGCTGCTTTGCTTCCTCCGCATCGATCTTGCCAGCGCGCTGCTTGATTTCAGGAGACAAGTTCTTTCGAATCTTATCGACGTAGGCATCGGCAAGCATGCTCGCATGGCTTTTCGCCGGTATCTTCATCTCATGCAACCGGTCGAGCAATTCCTTGCTCGTCATATCGAATTCTTTCGCCAATTCATGTACTCGCATGCTGGCCATGTACCACTCCTCTTATTCTCTTCCGACGCAACGGCTCGTGTCGCGAGACATCTCGCCGGCGATACGCTCTAAATCCTGCTCACCGAGCTTCGTGCGAAGCGCTCGGTCAAGTTTACCCGCCTTGCGTGCAGCGGCAAAGCACTCCGCGGAGCATACGTAGGCACCGCGTCCGGGAGCTCGACCCGAAGGATCGAAGGACACGACGCCCAAAGGCGAGCGAACGATGCGCAGAAGCGCGCGCTTCGTGTCGGTCGCACCGCAGGCAACGCAGGTACGCTGCTTTTTCTTTGCCGGTGTCGTCTGGTCCATTGTACGCTCCCGCAATCCCCGCGCGCTTAGAGCGCGTCTTCCATTTCGGCGTGGATACCGCAGAAACGGCTGTTGGGTCGTGCATGGTTGCGGCAACGGTTGCCGTCTTCGTCCTCGAAGGCGCACAAGCCCTCTTCATCGTCTTCAATCTCGTCTTCGTCAATGAGAATGTTCTCGCTGCGAAGCGGCGCTCCGGCGAAGCTCGCGCTCTTGATGTCGATGTGCCAGCCAGTCAGACGCGCCGCGAGGCGGGCGTTCTGACCCTCCTTGCCGATGGCGAGGGAAAGCTGATCGTCGGGGACGACGACGGTCGCGTAGTTGTTCTCCTCGTCGATGATGACCTTCGTCACCTTCGCAGGGGAAAGCGCGTTGGCCACATAGACGGCCGGGTCCTCGTTCCACTGGATGACGTCGACGCGCTCGTTGCGCAGCTCCTCGACGACCATGCGCACGCGGCTGCCCTTCGGGCCGACGCAGGCTCCGACCGGGTCGAGGTTGCGCTCGCGGGAGGCGACGGCGACCTTGGAGCGGGCACCGGGCTCGCGCGCGATCGACTTGATCTCGACCACGCCGTCATAGATTTCCGGGACCTCAATCTCGAAGAGGCGGCGGATAAGGTCGGGGTGTGTGCGGGACACGATGATGGACGGGCGCGCCTGGTCACCACGCGCCTTGGGAAGGTCGCTCGCGGGGTCGCGCACGTCGATGATCAGCACCTTCAGGCGCTGGTTGTGGCGATAATGCTCGTTGTTCGGACGCTCATTGCGCTCGTTGGGAAAACGCTTCAGGTCGTAGTGCGGAAGCTCAGCCTCGACGCCGTCGCGAATCTTGATGATGGTGAAGTCGGGGGTTCCCTGAAGCACGGTGCCCGTCACGAGATCGCCCACACGGCGCGAGAACTCCTGGTAGATAGACTGACGACCCGCTTCGCGAACAATCGTGGAGATGACGCTCTTGGCGTTTTGCGCGGCAATACGGCTCACGTCGTCGGGAGTCACATCGCGCTCGGTGAACTCGGCGTACTCGCCGGTCTCGGGATCGGGCTCGCCAACGGGAACAAGCTCGTAAACATAGATCTTGCCCGTCTGACGGTCGATCGTGACGCGTGCGTCCCATTCAAGGTCGAGAATATGCTGATAGCTTTTAGCGAGCGATGCCTCCAAGCGCTCGATCAGGTAGAACTCGTCAATCTTGCGTTCATGAGCGAGAGCCTGAAGCGCTTCGATCAGTTCAGAGTTAGCCACGTCCAGTCGCTTCCTTTCTTAGCTGAAGTCAACGGCGCCCACCACGTGAGCGCGCTTGATGAGCGAATAACCGACAGCGATGCGCGAGCCGTCAACCTCGACGATCACGTCATCGCCTTCCATACCTTCAAGCGTGCCTGTAAACGAGCTGCGCCCATCGATAGGAGACGACGTCTTCACCACAACCTGCTCGCCGGCAAAACGGGCGAAGTGCTCCTTCGTGCGAAGGGGCCTGTCGATTCCGGGAGAAGAAACCTCGAGCATGTAGGCTCCCGGGAACGGGTCGATCTCGTCCATGATGCGGTTGATCCACACCTGGGCGCTTGCGAGCTCGTCGAAGCTCACGCCCTCCTCGGTGTCGATGAAGACGCGAATCGTCGGGGCCTTCTTCGACCCCATGATCTCGAGCGTCACGATTTCGACCCCGCTGGCAGCGGCCGTTGGCTCGAGCGCATCGAGCAGTTTCTGTTCTTTGGCGGTGAGCATGTCGCCTCCTTCCTTCAACGCTTTCGCTGCACGCTTCATTGCCCAGCGGCTTTTTTCGCCCTAACATACAAAGAAAGCGGGCAAGGCCCACTTTCTCAAATAAGCGAAAGTATGATGCGCGCCGCTGCGCACAGTATTTATTTTATACCACAGAAACGGCGCCTCTGGCTAGCGTCATCCCCCGCACCGCGCAAGTTCACCACAATCTGGGCGGCAAACGGTGCCGAACGCTTAAGCCTCGCGGCCCCACATGCGCACCTCGGGTTCGAGGGCGACCCCCGACGACTCGAGCACGCGACGCTGCACCTCGGCGATGAGCGCCTGTACGTCGGCCGACGTCGCGTCGCCTGCGTTCACGACGAATCCGGTGTGTTTGGCGGAAACCTGGGCGCCGCCGATGGCAAGCCCCTTAAGCCCAGCCTGGTCGATGAGCGCTGCGGCGAAGTGGCCTTCTGGGCGCTTGAAGGTGCTGCCCGCAGAAGGCATGTCGATCGGCTGCTTGGCCTCGCGCTTGGCAGTAAGCTCGTCCATGCGCGCTCTGATGTCGGCGGGATCCGCCGGCGCAAGCTCGAGCGTTGCTGCGACCACGACATAGCGCGCAGCGTCGAACATGCTGTGGCGATACGACCAGTCGGCCTCCTCGCGGGACACTTTCACGATGCGCCCTTCGGGAGTAACGCACGTAACGCACGCGCACACCTGCGAGAACTCGCCGTCATAGGCGCCTGCGTTCATGATGGCCGCGCCCCCGACGGTGCCGGGGATGCCGCAGGCGAACTCGTAGCCCGAAAGCCCTGCGGCGCATGCCGCCTCGGCGACCGCTGCGTTTGTAGCACCCGCGCCCGCAACGATTCGCGTGCCGTCCACACGAATCGTTGAGAGGTTGTCGCGAACCTCGATCACCACGCCCTCGACCCCTTCGTCGGAAACGAGCAGATCGCTTCCACAGCCGATGACGCGCCAGGGCACGCTCGCCTGCTCGCAGGCGCACACAACCCGGGACACCTCTTCAACGCTGCGCGGTGACACGAAAGCATCGACGGGTCCGCCGATCTTGAAGGTGGTGTGCGGCGCAAGAGGCTCTAAGGGGCGCGCATTCTCCTCGCCGACGATTGCGGCAAGCGAGCCGAGCAGCGATTTGTCCATTTGCGCGTCCTTTCCGTTGTGACCGATGCGGCGCTAGAGCGTCCGCTAAAAGGGCGGCGTCCGACAAGAGCGCCGCCCAAAACTAGAGTAAATGATAAGAAGCCGGAAGGCTACTTCTGCTGGTGCTCCCGCTTGTCGTTGAGCAGGCGGTTCAAGGCGTTCACGTACGCGCGGGCGGAGGACACGACGATGTCGTTGTCGGCGCCGCGACCCGTGTACACTTCCCCATCAGGTGAGGTGACGCGGATGGTCACCTCGCCGAGCGCGTCGATACCGCGGGTCACGGACTGCACCGAGAACTCGGTCAGGTCATTTTCAACCTGCACGATCTTGTTGACGGCCTTGTACATCGCGTCGATCGGGCCGGTACCGAAATCGCATGCGGTGACGACCTGGTCAGCCTGGTTGCGCAGCGTGACGGTCGCTGTCGGAATCATGTCGGTGCCGCAGGAAATCTGCACGCCCTCGAGCTGGAAGATAGCGCTCACCTGACGGTCGCGCTCGTGGATGAGACTCTCGAGGTCCTCGTCATAGACTTCCTTCTTCTTGTCGGCAAGGTTCAAGAAGTCCTCATAGATCTTGTCGAGCGCGTCGCCCTCGAACTCGTAGCCGAGCTCCTCGAGGCGATGTTTCAATGCCGCGTGCCCACTGCGTGCGGTAAGGACGATCTGGCTCTGGCCTGCTCCGACGTCTGCCGGGTCGATAATCTCGTAGGTGTCGCGAGCCTTGAGCACACCGTCCTGATGGATGCCGGAGCTATGCGCAAAGGCGTTGGCGCCGACAATCGCCTTGTTGGGCTGCACGTTGATGCCCGTGATGGAGCTCACCAGCCTGGAGGCACGCGTCAGCTCGCGGGTCACGACATCGGTATGGGCGTCGAGAGCTTCGCCATGCATCTTGATGGCCATAACGACCTCTTCGAGCGAGGTGTTGCCTGCGCGCTCGCCCAGGCCGTTGATGGTGCACTCGATCTGGTCAATACCGGCCTCAACGCCTGCCAGAGAGTTTGCAACTGCCATGCCGAGGTCGTTGTGCATGTGGCAGGACAGAATTACGTTCTCGATACCCTCGGTGTGTTCACGCAGATACTTGATGCGGGATGCGTACTCCTGCGGGATCATGTAGCCGACGGTATCCGGAATGTTGATGGTAGTAGCACCGGCCTTGATGGCGGTTTCAACGACGCGGCACAGGAAGTCGAGGTCGGAGCGGGTTGCGTCCTCAGCGGAGAACTCGATGTCCGAGCAGAACTTCTTAGCGAAGGCTACGTTGTGCGCTACGGATTCCAGCACCTCATCCGGCGTCATCTTCAGCTTGTACTCCATGTGTACCGGGCTGGTTGCCAGGAAGGTGTGAATGCGGGCAGACTCTGCACGGCGGATGGAGTTCCATGCCGCCTCGATGTCCTGCTCACGGCAACGCGCCAGCGAGCAGATGGTAGCGCCGCGCACGGTATCAGCGATTGCTGCGATGGCAGCAGCATCGCCGGGCGAAGCAGCCGCAAAGCCCGCTTCAATGATATCTACCTTGAGGGCTTCGAGCTGCTTTGCAACCTCGATCTTCTCATTCAGGTTCATGCTGCAGCCGGGAGACTGCTCACCATCGCGCAGGGTGGTATCAAAAATTCGGATCTTCCGCATATATTACTCCTTCCCGCATCCTCTTCTTTAGGGAACGCATATGGTTTCTATTCCATTTAGATATACCTTGTTTCATTCTTGCTGTCAAGAGCGCTTCTTTCCTTGACGGCACCCTATTTCCCTTTTAATATGAAATCAGAACAAGAAAAGAAAGGGGTTCTTTCCATAATGACAGGCAAAGAGAGACTCAGTCGGTGCAAAACGCTGTTCCGTACATTTCTAAAGATCGGAGCATTCACTTTTGGCGGCGGCTACGCCATGATTCCGCTGATTCAAAAGGAAACCGTGGAAATACACGGATGGATTACCGATGAGGATATTCTAAATATCATCGCTGTGGCAGAGGCTACGCCCGGACCGATTGCCATTAACAGCGCCACCTTTGTAG
>ENA-OUQH01001908-OUQH01001908.1-human-gut-metagenome-genome-assembly--contig:-NODE-1908-length-13448-cov-5.141940_pt1 | contig 13448 bp, 11 predicted proteins | sample MGYA00237948_ERZ548828 | MGnify/ENA primary metagenome ERZ548828 (study PRJEB26490, sample SAMN05194711) | human gut metagenome | biome: terrestrial biome; feature: human-associated habitat; material...
AATATTGATTTTATACTTCATAATTTGTATAATACATTTTTGTATATATAAAAGAATCATTCGGAAGGATTCTCTTATCATAAAACAGCCCTGCTGCAGCTGCAACTATACTTGTCAAATGATCACAGTTATGCGTTGCTAAATTGTATTTGCCGGGATGGGTGTATTGGTATGCAATTTCATTTAATCCCTGTTCGCCGCTGCTTTTGGAAACACCTATATATAAGTTGTCGTCAAACGATTCGGATTTAACTTCTCCGTTACTGCAAATAAGAGCTGTAGCTTTATTGCCGTAAAGAACCTTATTCCACTGTTTGGAATCTAAAAAGGCAATTCTCATTTGACCATTATCCAATGGTTTTTCTTGTTCGGGATAAAAGCTAAACAAAATGCCTTGCTCGCTTTCGTTTAATAACAAAGTTGCAGTGTGTCCCGCACCTTCGGCCGCCGATATGTTAACTAAAATCATATGTCTATTAATATTTTGAGTATTAAATCCTCTTATTCTATCTGCCATTTGAGCGATGGTTATTCTATCACCTCTTTTGGCAAGAAGCCAAGCACGTGATAATCCGCCTTTTCCGTCTTTGTTGGGTCCGTTTAAAATTACTTGAATACTGTTATTTAGTCTTTCGTCGCCTTCTTTTATGTGTCCTGTAGGATCCACAAAATTAACCGGGTTATTCCCGCAGTAAACATACCAGTTAAGCCCGTCTTTAGCAGGGTCTTCCGAAATAAATCTGCCGTCTTTTACATCATAGTATCTTGCGCGGAGGTATATATATCCTGTTTCGGCATCATAATATTCGGCGCAATAGCGGAAGGGGTTTATGTCGGCGGGATCGGGATTTTTCTCAACACCGAAAGCGTCATACTCATATGATTTTATCTGTGTATATGAGCTGTTTGTTATGCCGGTGACATCTCCGTGGCCGTTAAAGTTATAATACTTCTTCACGCCGTCTTTTTCAAAGCCGAAAAGGCGGTTTCCGTATTTATACACCGTGACGGATTCGCCGGATATTTCACACACGAGGCGGTCTCCGTCCCAAATAAAATCGGTTCTTGTGCCTTTGGCGGTTTTAGCGGTTCTCAATCCGTCTCCGTTATACTCATAAGAAGCTGAAGATCCGCCTTCAACGGCTGCCGATACAAGGCGGTTAAAGCCGTCATATGTATTTGTGATGTTTACGGGCACACCGGTTTTTGACAAAAGATTTCCGTTATTGTCGTATGAATAATCGGCATACTCCTCCCGGGCGGTATCATATTTGTAATTGTAGCAAAGTATATTGCCTGTTAAATAGCCGTATTCGAGTGATTCTTGCCCTGTCTGATCCAAATACAGTCTGTTGCCCGAAGCATCATATGTGTATGATATTTCATCCGTGCCGTCTGTTTCTTTTTTGAGCCTTCCTATGCCGTCATAGTCAAATGCACGCTGACGTGACGCCCCGGCAAGCGTTTCGGAAACGGAGGAAACGTTTCCGTTTTTCAAAACCTCGTACGAATACGAAGAATGAACAGCGTTTCCGAATTTGTTTTCAGCCGTTTTAACACTGTTATGCTTGTTGTATGTAACAGAATGGGTTAAAGCGTTATTAATCACCTCAGAAGTCATATTTTTGTTTAAATCATAGTTATATGACACCGTGTCCGTGCCGCTCTGCATACTTTTAAGCATACCGGTATTTGTATTTACATATGTGTTCGAAAGCAAAGCCGTGCCGCCTTTTGAAAGCGTGAAAGCTGTGCGTGTGGAGTTTTTGTCATACGAATACGATTTTGATATGTCTCCGTGTGTTTCGCTCACAAGCTCGGAAAGAGGGGAATAGCTGCAGGCGGTGACGCCGGTGCTGTCTGTCATCTTTGTGCGGTTGCCGCGGAAATCGTATTCATAGCTTACGGTGCCGCTTTTTGAGCTTGTGACGGAGACAGGGAGGGACATGTAGTTATACGATGTGATTACGGAATCTCCGTTTCTGTCCGTCTTGCTTAAAACATTGCCCAAAAGATCGTTTGTATATGTTTCCGATTTCCCGGAAGGGTCTGTCATTTTGACAAGGTGCCCCATAAAATCATATTCGTAAACATATCCGCCGCTCGGAAGGCTTTGCGGATTGCTCAAATCCAAAGCGGACGAAAGCCCCGTATACATGCGGAGAAGATTTCCGGCTTTGTCATAATAATATTGCGTTATGCTCGGAGACGAGGTGCCGCTTGCGTATGACGTGGCTTTTGTTACGCGGTTTCGGCAGTCATATTCATAGTCTGTTACGGTGGTTTCCGTTGCGGTCTTATAAACCGTCTCACGTGTGACATTGCCGTTTTGGTCGTATGTATAATCCGTTCTGCACACACCGATGTCAAACGCGGCGTTTTTAATATGACGGATTACCATGTCAAAATCATCATAAACATAAGAGTCAAAAGCATTTTTAGGGTCTGTCACCTTTGTAGTTCTGCCTATGTTGTCATACTGCGTTGCTGTTACGGCAGAGCCAAAGTCGGAATCGTGCGACGTTTCCGTTTCAAGCCTTCCGGCATAGTCATATGTTTTTGTGACGGAATCGGTGCCGAGGTCATATGAAACAGGGTTTCTGTATGACAGAACATTTCCGGCTTCATCGTATGTATAGCTTTCTTCCGTGAGGACAGAGCCCGTCTGCGAATCCGTCTTTTTCTCATAAGTTTTTTCGCCCCAGATATTTATGCGCTGCTCCGCTGTCACAGCTGCGGCGCCCGTGCCGCTGTGTACGGTTGTAATCTTGGTGCCGAGAGCGTTTAGACTGTCTTTTGTATAAACGCGGAAGTTGCCTATGCGCATGGGTTTTTTGCTTGACGCTGTGTGAAACGAAACTTGGCTTGCGCCGTCGGCATTTATGACGCAGCCTCTGTAATAATATGCGGTTGTATCATATCTGTCATGACCGAAAAAGTCATACGGGATGCTTTCGGTGTCTTTGGTAAGCGTTACGGTTATGGCTCCGCTGTACTGCGTCTGAAAATCAGCCAAAGCAATGTATGTATTCTCCGGGAAATGATATGTTTTTCTTGCTTTGTGCTTTGTGCTGAGGTTGCGTGTATACTTTTCGCCCGGCATTGCGGTATAACGCCCTTCAGCCGTGACGGGGGCGTATTCTGTCGGAACAACGCTCACACCCGTGTCGGGCAGAACCTCATACGTGTTTGCTATCCTTTCCCTTTCGGCATATGCACCGGAGGCGGTTTTTTCTTTCACGATTTTGGTTTTAACTCTGTCTGCTCCGTCATAAGTGTATTCCGTTAAAACCTCCGTGCCGCCGGCGCCGGTTTCTTTGAGGGAGGAGAGCAGACCGCTTTGCGGAAAATATGTTTTGCTTTGCAGAAGAACATAATTGCCTTCCGCATTTTTTACATACGTTGCTTTTTCTCTGCCGTACAGGTCAAACTCCTGCTTTATTTCCGTGCCGATTTCGTTTGCGGCATACACGGCATTGTTCTCGGTATCGTACGAATAGGTACATTCGCCGCCGTCCGCGGTGCGCTTTGAAAGCAGCCTTGAAAGATAGTCATAAGTATAAGACATTTCAAAACCGCGCGCGTCAATATCGCGCTCGGGAGTGCCGAACGAATCAAAATAGCTGAACGTGCTCACACGCGCGCCGTCCGCATTAAGCTTGTATGTTTCAACATTGTATGCGGAACCCGAATATGTGTATACAAAATTTGTTTCTATTGTCTTATTCTCCGCAGGACGCTTGATTTCCTTTGTTAAATTGCCGAAACTGTCATATTCATAGCTTGCGTGGTTTTTAAGAACCCATTCGTCATTTTCAAAAGCATATGTTTTGGTGTCCGAAATATTGGTCATGTCTTGTGTGAGCGTATTTTCGGTTTTGGTTTGCACGCCGTTATTTTCACGTATTTCGGACAGCACAAAGTTATACGGGTTTGTCTCCGCGGTGCCGTAGTCATATGTTGACACGCGCCCCATTACATTTTCCGATATTTTATTTTCACGCTCATCAAAATTGAGGTTCGTTATTATCTCGTAATAATCGTAATTGCTCTCGGATACGGGGTTAAAAATCTGTTTTACGGTCTGGCGTACTTTCGGAGACGGATTTGACTCCATGATTCTGTTTTTGTCATACACAAACCATTCATGCGTTTTTATTCCGTCACCTTCCGTATACAGACTTCCGAGGCGTTTCGCCGAATCGTAATAAGCAATCTGCTTAAAGCCGTCTGCGCGTGTTTTGGTGAAGCCGTCGGAGTATGAGTATGTCCAGGAGTTAAGGACAGTGCTGTCGCCCGGGGAGCAATCATTTGAACTTTCAACGCGGTATTTTGATTCTTCGAGCTGTGCGTTGTTAAGCGTGCCTGTACGTTCAAAACCGTACACCGAAAAGCTTCCGTCGGGCTTTGTAATTTTATTTATTATCACCATCGGGAATATAAAGCCGTAGTTTGTGTTTGTGGTTGGACGTGCAAATGTGCGGTATTTCATTTCATACAGCGTTTTGTTTTTGCATTCTGCCGCACTTTCCCCGTTTTCGGGCTTTATAACGCTTAGCGTGTATGTATTGTTATATGTAAATATTCCCTGGTTTTCCGGAATTTCCGCGTGCAGATCATAATACACCATGTCGCGCGTGACGCCGTCTGCCGTCACTGTGATTTTCCCGAGCCTTTCGCCGCTGTTTTCTTCAACATAGCGGATAATTCGCCCCATGGTGTCGGTTATTTCTATTCCTTCGGCGCTGTACACATATTTTATGTGATTGCCGAAACGGTCTTCCTCGTAAACAAGATAGCCGCTGCTGTTAAAATAATATATATGTCCGCTTTTATCTCTGAATTTAAAGCAAAAGCTGATTCCTTTTTCCGTATCTTCAACATTGCCGTCATATACGCCGGAATACGGATAAAGAATTTCAAAATCGGCAGAATCTGTAAACTGTCCGTCATAACCCTGTACAGTGTTGTTTTCAACCTTATAATTATGCTTTAAAGTATGGCATGTCCCGTCCGGGAATCGCAGAACCTGAAAAAGGGTCTGATATGAAAAGCTTCCCGCAACGGTGTACATGGAAACAAGCGTGGGGAGAGGGAGCTGCCAGCCTTCTGTCAGATCAACGCCGTTATACATATTGTCAATAAAATAGCGGTCGTCGGATCTGTAGGCGCACGAAGTCCAGTTCGGTTCATAGGTTGTGTCACGCGTGACATGCGTTCCGTAATCATCTTTAATCAGCGCGTACAACGTCGGATTCATGTCCATATTTATATTTATACCGTCGCCCGTATCAGCTTCAAAAAATTCTTCCTCGCTGCGAAAATCAACATAATGTGTTTTTCCCGTTTCGGATTTATAGCGTATTCTTATAAGTTTTGCGTTATTATCAAGCCTGTCGCCCCAATATGAGAAACAAGTTACATTGGAATCGTAGCGTCTTATAATATTTACGTCCATTCCGTTTTTGCCGGGTAAAGATAAATCGGTTTCCGTGAGTGACGCACTTTGCGTGGTGCCGCTTATGTTTAGTGCGCTTTCGTTTAAATTTACGGGTGATTTTATAAAATCGCCGTAATTGGCATTGAGCCATTCCTTATATGCAGCTTCGTTTACGGAGCCCGCCGTAGAGGCTTCCGCACATACGCACAAAATACACAGGAATAAGGCTGAAAAGAATGCAGTCAAAAACTTTTTCATTCCGCATCGCCCCCTTCCGCTGTGGAAATTATATCATTTTTTTCTTCTTCCGATATAATTCCCGATGAGGCAAGCTCGTTTGCCAATACCGTCTTTTGCGCAAACTCGTCTTTCAAAAGAATTTCGGAGCTGCTTTCGCCGCAAATTACGGCGTCAAGATATTCCGTGGCGGATTTTCCGCTTTTTTTGGACAGCGCAATGCTGTCAAGAATTTCATACGGGTCGGAAATATTCTTGTATTTTTCCGCATTTGCGGCTTTTTCTTCGGGAGACGAAATGGAATAGACGTTATCCGTAATTTCAAACCACGAAACGCCGCTTTGCTTTTCGTCCAAAATCGTTTCTATTTTTTCCGTGCCGTAGCGGCTCAGCTTATCGGCAACGAGTATATCGGAAAATGTCATTCCCGAATTTTTATAGGCTTCGACTTCCTCTACAGAGAGATTGCTGTATTGATTTTTGGTTTTTCCCTGATTTGCAAGTTCAATAAAAGCCTCGTCAACCCAGTACATAACATTTGGGCTTTCGGGTTTGAATTTATACACTTCCTCTATTATTTCAATATCTTCGGCGGTGTCGCGCCAAAATTTGTATATCTCGTAAAGAGCGTTTACATCATAGCCTTTTTCCATAAGGTTTTTAAGATAGCTAAGGTCAGAGGTCGTAGGCGAGAGCTCGGCAACAAGCGATACATAATTATGTGCACTTTGCGGTTTCACTGCTGCGGAAATAGAGTCTGCTTCCTGTGCACTCCCGAAAAGTTTGTTTTCCTGCATACGCAAACTAAGCTGCGGTGCACCTAATGCCACTGTGGCGGAAAGGAGCAGCACAGCACCGACAGCTGCAAATGATTTGTGTTTGTTCATAAAATTCCTCCAAAAAACCAAAAAATTGTTTTTTGTTGGCGACATACAATTCTTTCAACATAATTTTACCATAAGTTCATTCTGCTGTCAACAAGTAACTGTTTAGTTGCTTGTTGTTATAAAAATGGAAAAGGAGAACGCGAAAGAAGCGTTCTCCTTTTCCATAACAATTTCAGAAAACTTAAACCGTAATTACATGGGATTTCGGTAATGTTCATGTGATGCTGTTCGGATCTGCCGATTTATCAGTCATCGGGTTCGGTGATGAGAGAATCGACAGAACAACCAAAACTTTGAGCAATATTGTAAAGAGTATTGATACTCGGAAGAACTGTTCCGTTTTCAATATTGCTTATCGTACGTACCGAAGCTTCAATTTTTTCCGCAAAAGCTTCCTGAGATATTTTTGCATTTTTACGGATTTTTCTGATATTGTTACCGATTAGTTTTGTATCTAATGCCATTTTATCACCCTTGTGAAATTATACTACCACAAGGATTAAACTACCACGAAATGCATTTCCTGTTTGGGAAAAGTTTAAAAAAATTTTGTTAAAAAATCAGATTTTGCGGTATAATATACCTTTTTTAAAAATTATTTAATTAATTACATAATATTATAGCATATGTTTTATTGAAAGTCCAGAAATTTATTTGGGTTTGGTAATGAATGGGGATGTAAAAAACTCCGGAACAAAAGAAAAAAGGGTGCGGCAAAATGATTCTGTTTTGCCGCACCCCTATTGCTCGTTTTCGGATGTAAATTAAAGTTTTACTTCGCTGTGTGATTCGGCGGAGCGATACATGGCGTCCATAAGCTGAGATGTAAGAATGTTTACATCAATGTTTGAAGGAAGCTTTTCTCCGCTGTCTATACAATCCAAAAATGCATTTATCTCATTTTCATACATATCTTTAACGGTATATTTGAATTTTGTTTCCGTAAGCATGCCGTTTTCCGTTCCGTAAAGAACAAAGTCTTCGCCGTAATGCAAACGTATGCCGGCTTTTGTGCCGATAAAGTCAATAAACATTTCGTCTTCGCCGATGTTCTGTGCCCAGGCGCCGTTTAAAGTTATTACGGGTCCCGTTGTTCTTACCATGCCGGTTATAGCATCTTCAACGTCAAAAATACCGTCTTTTACGGGAGGACCTGCCCACATATTAACGTATGTATATCCGTCAATGGGGGAGCCGAGTTTTGAGAATGTCTCGGTTGATACCGTGAGTGCTTTCGGGTCACCGCAGCAATACATAACTATGTCAAGGAAATGTACGCCCCAGTCTATCAAAACTCCGCCGCCTGCAATATCCTTTGTTGTAAAGGCGCCGCCGAGTCCTGGTATGGAGCGGTGCGAACGGAAGCTTACATAAACCTGATATATTTCTCCGAGTCTGCCGCTGTCTATAAGCTCTTTCATTTTGTTTACACCGGTGTTAAATCTGTTGCATACGCCGATATTTAAAACTTTTCCGTATTTCTTCTGTGCTTCCTGCATGAGGAGTGCCTGTTTATAAAGTCTGTCTGCAGGTTTTTCACAGAGAACGTGTTTGCCGGCTTTAAGTGCGTCAATTGTAATTGTGCTGTGAACTTTATTTGGCGTGCACACGGAAATTGCTTCTATCTCGGGATCTGCCAATACTTCTTTGTAATCCGTAACAGCTTTTCCGCAGCCGTATTTTTCTACGGCAGCTTCAGCTCTTTCCGGGATAATATCGCAGAAATATTTTATTTCCGCTTTTTCGTTTTTCATATACGCCGGTATATGCGAGTTGTTTGCTATTGTTCCGCATCCTATAACGGCAACTTTTTTAATACTCATAATGATCTCCGTTCCGCCGCTTCGCATCGGCTTTTTGGTCTTTCCCTTTATAGGCGAAGTGATTAATAATAAGGGAATTTAAAATATTCAGGCGTCAATCCATGTAAACGATTTCTCATGCGCTTTTATAAGGCACTCGATTGCCGACATGGTATTTAATGTTCTTTCATGAGATACGGGAATTTCACCTGTTTTGAAAAAGTCAAGCATTGCACGTATTGCATTGCCGAAAAAGTCGGATTGAATTTCCGTATAGCTTACCTCGTTTTTATCTGTCAGAACATGCATTGAAAAAGGCATGTCGCAATTTAAAAAGTTGAGATCAGCTGTTCTGCCGTCCTCTAAAACTACGGCATATTTAAATACGTTTGTACCGCCCTGATACATGATTTTAGCAACTTTACCGCCTGTCAAAGCTAAAATCGGTTCAATCTGATGCACGGCATAAATATTATATACGCCGCCTCCGAAGCTCGTAATATGTTTTATGTCGGATGGCATTTTCTTGTCTTCATCGGCAAAAGGAACTGCCGATGAAGAATAGCATTTTGTACCGTTTTTGTCTGCATAGTCAAAAATTCTTTCGGCAATCTCACGTGTCGGAGCAAAAGTTTTATCAACAAAAGTATTTTTGCCGCTCTTAAGCGGAATCTTGCAAAGCTCCTCATGCATCTCACTGTTATCGGGGGAAAGGACTATAAGATAGTCGCTTTTTTCAACCAGTTCTTCAATGCTTTCACACAGCGTTATGCCGTTTTTCTCTGCCCAGGAGCGATTCGTCATGCCTCCCTTGGGGCTGTCAATCAAACCGAAAGCATAGCTGACTTCAAATTCGCCCGGATATGCTTTTTTAATCATATCAGGATAGTTGTTTGCATGCCATTCGTCAAGATAATAATCTATGAATCCGATCTTTTTCATGTTTATAATCTCCCTTCCTTTATCTGATTCTATTATAAACAAAGATTCGGATTACCACAATACATTTATTTGACCAAAAATGTTTCATAATTTGATATCTGCATTTTTTGTTGTGAAAAGAAGAGGGTCCGTATCAGCCTTTTATTTGTAATTCTTTTTACCGTCCAATATTATCATTTTGTCTTTTTGAGGTTCAATTTCTTTTTTAACAACTTCATCTGTCCATTTTTCGGGAGATACTTCTTCGATAGAAATTGAAATTGCTTCCGGAGAGCAGCCCCATTCTTCAAGAAATACCTGATTGATTCTGTCTGCAACACGTTTTTTAATTGCTTCGTCTTTCGGATATGCTTTGATTGCTATGTACGGCATAAATGTTTCCTCCTTAATCTTCGGTTTCCCATACTTCTTTTGCCATGTTAAATACCGCCCAGGCTTTCGGCCAGCCGGCATAAAATGCAACGTGGGTGACGATGGCGGCTATTTCTTTTTTAGAAACACCGTTGTTTTTTGCGTTTTGAAGGTGATATTTTAAAGAAGAATCCGTTATTCCCTGCGACATTAAAGATACAACCGTTATAATGCAGCGTGTTTTTATGTCTATATCTTCGTTATTCCAGTTTTCGCCGAAGAGGATATCGTCATTGAAGTGTGCAAAATCCGGTGCAAAATCGGAAAGCGCGTCACGTCCTGCGGTTTGTGTGATTTTCTTCATTATAAAAACTCCTTTCGAATTTTTATTTATATCTATAATATATCACACTTTCCCGAAAATGTCTAATACTTTTATTGCATTGCGCCAAATGTTTTTTTGCAAAAAATATTGACAGTTTTATTTTTTTGTGTTATCATAATAACGAGGTTAGTTACGGCTAACTTATTTTTAAAAGTTGCAGTTAGATAAAACTAACTCGAATAAGACGGGAGGTCAGCTATGCTGGAAAGACTGATTGCGTATTATTGTGCGCCGGCACTTGCGGGAATTAAGCCTGCGAATATTGCATCGTGCAGTAAAAAACAGTTTCCGAATTTAAATTCCGGACTGGAAAAACTTAACGGTGAGTTGAACCGCAAGGATATTTTCATAGAAATTCTTTGTGAATGTGAAAAGCGTGTGCTTTTGATTGTGTACAGAAGAAATATACTTGAGAGACATTTAAGCAGGCGCTGCAACAAGGATTTTCTGAAGCAGTGCGGTTATCCCGAAGAAGGGACGGCTGCTGAATATCTGACTGTATTGAGGGCTAAGCTTCGCGGCAGCGGTTTTCCGCATGAGATAGGGGTGTTTCTCGGGTATCCTCTGTGTGATATATACGGCTTTATAAATCATCGTGACAAAGGCTGTCTGCTGGTTGGCGAGTGGAAAGTATATCATAATGCAGATGAAGCCGAAAAGATGTTTGGGAGATTCAAAAAGTGCCGCAAAGCGCTTGTGAAAAATGTTGCGGAGAAAGGGAAGAGCCTTGCGGAAATATTTTGCGCGGCATAAAGTTTGTACAATTATTGTATGAAAACGATAATTTTGCATATAAAGATTTTTATTTTGAAGGAGGTTTTATAATGAATAAAACAGCAATTATTTATTGGAGCGGAACAGGTAACACAGAGGCTATGGCAAACGCAATAGCGGAGGGGGCAAAATCCGTAAATCCCGATGCGGCACTTTATTCTGTTTCGGATATTTCGGCGGACAGTGCGGCGGAATTTGATACGCTTATTCTCGGCTGCCCGGCTATGGGAGCGGAAGTATTGGAAGAGAGCGAGTTCGAACCATTTTTTGAAGCGCTTGAAGGCAAGCTTTCGGGCAAAAAAGTGGCTCTTTTCGGTTCGTACGGCTGGGGTGACGGCGAGTGGATGAGAAACTGGGAAGAACGCGTTAAAAACGCAGGTGCCGAGCTTATAGACGGCGAGGGTCTGACAGCTGCCGACTTCCCCGATGATGATGCTCTCGAAAAATGCAGTCTGCTCGGAAAGACGGCGGCAAATTAAGTTTAATAAAACGCTGATAAATGTAAAATGGGATGTTAAAAAGTCAACCGACTATTTAAACATCCCATTTTCGGCAGTTCGGACGTAAACAGATGATTGTCCGCAAAGTCAAATACGATTCCGCTGCCGTTTGCGTAAAATTCGGATATTTCGATGCGGTGCTCTTTAACGCACGGCTTTGGCAAAAGGGGAGACAGTTTTTGTTAAGATCCATTTATCCACCTCCGCATTATAGTATAAATAAAAAACCGCATATTTGCAATCCACTTAAAGTAGACATTATGTAATATCAAGAAAAGCCGGGAACGCTTAAAAATTTTAAACATCCCCGGTTTTTCTGTTTTATCAATCGTTTTTTAATTTTTTTTATCGCTTAAATTTTCTTCATTGTCGGATGCTGCCGTATCGCCCTTTATTGTTTTAACGATTATTTTTACACCCATCACTATTACGATAAGCGGAACAATAATTTTCCAAAGTGCGCTGTAGTCTATAATTCCGCGTGCGGCAAGGAGCAGGTAAATTCCGATAGCCAAAAATATAATATTGCCCGACTTGTCTTTGCTCGTAATAAGGCCGTAAATACTCGGGACGATAATAAACAGCGTCCACCAGCCATCAAACGAAAAATTAATATTTGCTATGCCGAACGCTTCAATGGCAAACAGCGCTCCGGCTGCGATTAAAAGTATTCCGAAAATGATACCGAATGTTTTTTTCATACCTATTCTCCTTTTTCATATTCATATATACTCATTATATCATAATGTATATACGCTGTCAACCGGAAATAACGCGAAGTATAAAATACGATACGGTTATGCCGAGAGCAATTCCTCCCAATTTGTCACTTGGGTAATGGAGAAAAAGATACATCCTTGAAAAAAGTATCAGAAAGCCGAGTATTGCCGCCGGAATTCCGAAAAGGCGGCTTGTGTTCCAAAGGATAATAACGCTTGCGACAGACAAAGCCATGTGACCTGACGGAAAAGAAAAATCATTCGGCGGCAGAGAATCTATGTATTTTAGAACCTCGCGGTATTGCATTGAGGTGATAACGCTGTTTTCGATGTTATCATCGCTTTTCAAATCAATGTCCGAAAGATCGGAAAAAACATTTTTGCTGCGGCGCGTATAGTCTATAAAAGTATTTTTGCAATTGTTATTACATATGTTGCAAAAGATGCTTTGCCGTTTGGGTTAAAGCGCTCAATTGTGCGGATTACTTTCAAAAAAACGTCCTGCGTAAGATCCTCGGTGAGAGTTTCGCCGTGTGACAGCTTTAAAAGATATTTTGTCACATACGGATAAAATACGCGGATCAATTCGTTAAAAGCCGCCTTATCTCCGTTTTGACAGCGTTTTATAATCTCTTTTTCATTCACATTCACGGAACCTCCTTTGCTCTTTCTGTAATATTACACGCACGGGGCGAAGTCAGGTTGGAGGTTTTTTATATGAGAAGAAGCAGTGTTCCGGCTATCAGCAAAACCAAACCGCAAAAAGCTTTTTTTGTAAGCTTTTCTTTTAGAACTATATAAGAGAATAAAACCGTTACAAGTATGCTCAGTTTGTCAATCGGCGCAACAACGCTTGCGGATCCGTCCTGCAATGCTTTGTAGTAGCAAAGCCACGAAAGACCCGTCGTGATACCGGACAATATCAGAAACAGCATGTCTTTTGAAGTTACCGATTTTGCACCGTTACCGCTTTTTGTTACCAAAACCACAACCCATGCCATAATCAAAACAACAAAAGTCCGAACAGCCGTTCCCAAAGTTAAATTAATATCGGAAATACCTATTTTTCCGAGAATTGACGTGAGTGCCGCAAAGAGCGCGGACAAAAGCGCCCATATAAGCCAATTTGTTTTTTGCGCGGTTTTTTGCGGTGCATTGCGTTTTTCAATCATCATATATGTGCCTGCGCTTATAAGAATTATGCACAGCGCTTTAAGCCATGTTATTTCCTCGTGCAAAAAAATGTAGGCAAGTATCATGGTTAAAATTGTGCTGGATTTGTCGATGGGAGCCACTTTGTTAACATCTCCCATTTTCAGCGCTCGAAAATAGCAGAGCCAGGAAGCACCGGTTGCAAAACCGGAGAGTATTAGAAATATAAGTGTTTTGGTGCCGATTTTTGTTATGACGT
>ENA-OUQH01001909-OUQH01001909.1-human-gut-metagenome-genome-assembly--contig:-NODE-1909-length-13430-cov-9.109084_pt1 | contig 13430 bp, 9 predicted proteins | sample MGYA00237948_ERZ548828 | MGnify/ENA primary metagenome ERZ548828 (study PRJEB26490, sample SAMN05194711) | human gut metagenome | biome: terrestrial biome; feature: human-associated habitat; material...
CGGGTGTTTACGTGGTCAATAGCTTCGAGGCCAATAAGGGCGTCAAGATCGACGACGCCGGCTCGTACAGCAAGGTGACCAACCTCTCCACGACCAAGAAGCTCTCCGATACCAACGACGCGGTCGCCGTTGAGGGCCAGGGCGTGCAAGACTTTGTCTACCAGGGCGACCTGGACAAGAACACGCAGATGCCGTGGAACGTCGCCGTGAGCTATCAGCTCGACGGTCAGGACATTGACGCCAAGGATCTGGCGGGCAAGAGCGGTAAGCTCACCATGAAGCTCAAGGTCGAGAAGAACGAGGACTATACCGGCGGCGAGTATGCCGACAACTATCTGGTTCAGATTACCGGCCAGCTCAAGGATGCCGAGGCACACAACATTGATGCCGAGGGTGCGACGATCGCCGCCAACGGCTCCAACACGCAGCTCACCTACATGGTGATCCCCGGCACGACGGGCGATTACACCATTTCGACCGATGTCGAGGACTTTGAGTTTGACGGCTGGCAGATTGTGGGTGTGCCGTTGAGCCTTGCGCTCGATGTCGATTCGAGCAGCGTGGACACGAGCCAGCTCACGGAGCTCTCGAACGGCATTGCCACGGCCAATAGCGGCGCCGGTCAGCTTGCCGACGGCGCCAAGACGCTGGCGGCTTCGCTTGCCACCGCCAACACCGGTGCCGGCACGCTGTCTAGTGGCGCTGCGGCGCTTGCCGTCGGCACGAGCCAGCTCAATGCTCAGGTGCCCACGCTGGTTGAGGGCGTGAACAGCTTGAATGACGGTGCTGTTGGCGTTAACGCCGGTGCCGCGCAGCTCAAGGGCGGTGCTGCCGATCTTAAGGCGGGCCTTGCCAAGCTGCAGGGGAGCGCACAGCAGATCTCGGGCGGCATTGGCGGCATTGCGGCTGGCTCCGATACCTATGTGAATGCGCTGACGTTGAACAAACAGACGCAGGAAGCCAACCTTGCAAAGGCGGCTGCTGCTACCGAGGCCGCTCAGAAGTCCGTAACCGCGACCTCCACCGGCGCCTATAACGCGCTGTACGGCGCACAGGGCCTTGCCGCGGCGCTCAATGGCGAGGACCAGTATCTTGCCGGTGCTCAGCAGGCTCTTGCTGGAGCCAAGCAGGTGGCAAGCGCTATGGGCAACGACGCCGCTAAGGCCAGCGCTGCGAGCGCAAAGACGAGCGCCGAGAGTGCCGCTACGAGTATTGCCGCCGCCAAGGCTGCTGTTGCCGATGCGCAGACGAAGGTTGCGAATGCCATCGATCTCGATAGCGCCAAAGCTGCAGCGGCCGAGTTGAGCGATGCCACAGCAAAGCTCGACGCCGCCATGGCCAGTGCGGGCTCGGCAGTTACCAGCGCCGGTGCAGCTGCTACCGCTGCTTCTGGTGCCGACGCGACGGGTCTCGACGCGATTCTCGATAAGGCGGCTGGGGCGGTCTCTGGTGCCCAGGGCCTCAACACCCAGGCGTCTGCGGGCCTTGACGGCGCCAAGCCCATGTTCGGCACGCTTACCGACCAGGTCACGATTCTTGCGCAGGCCGCCGGTGCCCAAGGTGGCGCCCAGGGTGCTGCCACCGCGCTCGATGGCGCCATTCAGGGCTATACCACCGTTCAGGACGGTCAGCAGCTGAGCCTTGCCGGCGCTATCGCCTACATGAACAGCGCCATCAACCCGGCGAATCCTTCTGCCGAAAACCCCGGCCTTGTTGCCGGCGTGACCTCTGCCGCCACGGGTGCGGGCCAGCTCAGCGATGGCACGACGGCGCTTGCCGCGGGCACCGAGCAGCTTGCCGCGGGCACGCAGCAGCTCAACGGCGCCACGCCCGCCCTTGCCAGTGGCGTCTCACAGCTCAACAGCGGTGCTGCGCAGCTCAAGGCTGGTTCGGTGAGCCTTGCCACCGGCATGAACCTCCTGTCCTCGGGCGCGACCACGCTTGCGAGCGGCGCGTCCCAGCTCGGCAGCGGTATGCAGGAGCTCGCCGATCGCACGGGTGACCTCGATACCCAGGTGATCGACACCATCAAGGACAAGGTCCAGGACATGCTCAACCCCGACTTTACGCCGACGGATTTTGTCAACGGCGAGCAGGGCGGACATATTAATCGCGTACAGTTTGTCTATATGACGGGTGCGATTAGCAAGTAGGCAGCCGCGCCCTTGTGGCGATTGGCGTCGATAGTAAGTTATGAGGGGAGGGGCCGTCGGGCATTGTCTCGGCAGCCCCTCTTTGCTGTCAGCGGCCGCTTCGCGTCTTTGCAGAAGCTGTACCGCAGGATTTGTGTTTGGAAGGAGACGCGCTTTCTGCAAGGGGTGGAGCGCGGAAAGCATGTCCCGGATTTGATGCTCGGAACGGGATGAGCTTTCCGGATCGGACCCCAAGCGGAAAGCGCGTCCCGTTTCGGGGCTTCAGAATGGGACGCACTTTCCCGATGGGGCCCTAGCGGAAACTGCGACCCGGAATTCGCGCTCAGAATGGGATGCGCTTTCCCTTTGGAGCCCTCGGCGGAAACTGCATTCCGGAATTGGCCTCCAAAGTGGGATACGCTTTCCGCCGGGCATGTCATCTGGAAGATGCATCCCAGTTTGAGCGCCTATTCTGGGATGCGCTTTCCGCTGAGCGCTCATTCGGAAGGTGCATCCCGTTTTGGGCGTTCGAACTGGGACGGATTTTCCGCTGGCGCGGCTGTTGGGAAAGCACATTCCAGATTGGCGAGATGCAACGTGGCAATACGCCGCTCAACAGCTTCTACAGCTTCACGTCGTTGAGCCATGTCGGCAGCGCGGTTTGCCTGATGCCTGCCGTCTGCAGCTTTTTCGCCAAGGTCCCTGAAGAGCGGACCTCGCCCATGGTAAAGCGGACGAGCGGATGGCCGTAAATCGATAGGTGCGCCTCGCGTTGCCGTTCGGCAACGAGCTCCTCGGCCGTGGTTTGCCCGGCAAGTATGGTCTGGTCGGTATATTTGATCAGTCCGTCGAGTTCGCCCAGCGTCAGCTCTTTTGCCTGGCGCTCCCAGACAAAGTCCGTTCGCATGGATTTGGTCGAATCGAAGGGGTCCGTCAGCTCGTATTGAAGCTGGTCGGGCGCAAAACCGGTCTCGATCATGACCGCCCGGGCGACCGATTCCCCGCCGCTCTCGGCGCGTGCGTCAGCGTATTGGAGTGTAGTGAGGGCCGTAGCGACGGCGCGCCCGTTGCGAGCACCCGCCCGTTTTTCAACCTCTTCCATCAATCGTCCTCGCGTAAGGCCAAGCTTTGAGATTGCCGAATCGGCAATGGGCATGCCGTTGGCAAAACCGGTCTGTAGCAGACAATCTGTTACCGTTTGAATGGGTGGTGTTATTGATATGCCGCCTTGGTCTATCGCGCCGACAGGCTCAATCTGGTGTCGCTGAATCCGCGTTCCAGGACGAGCCGATGGCTTTGTCGAGCTACAGAGATGCACGACGTTCAGATGTCGCCACGAAACTTCGAGACCCAGCAGGCACGCGGCAGAGTACGAACAGAATGTCCAATCGGGATGGGCGATCGCAAGGGCGCGGATGATCTCGCAATGACGTTGCGCTCGGTTGAGCTCTTCCCAGCGCGCTTTGCGCGCGAACAGTCCCGGCAGGGGCGAGACAACCGTGCTGCCGGTGCGCCGCAGCAGCGCTTTTCGGATTGCCGTGCTCGGGGGAATTAGGCACCGTCCCTCCTGCTCGGCTTGGGTCAACAGCTGGTCGATACGTTGGTCGTTGCTATGCGACATGGGCTACCGCCTCCTATTTTTGGGGTAGCAAAAACGTATCAGCCGGAACTTGCCGCTCAGCTGACCAAAAGCTGACCAAAATCTAACCATGCAGGTGGATGGCCTGTTTTGACGTCAATTTTAGAAATTGAATCGGCGAGCGGTGATCGGCACCCGTGAACGGTCGCCAGTTGTGGCGGCTTGGTAAGTTTATGGGCGTGTACTTTTGTGAAAAAGGCAGTTTTTCCTGCTGTTTTGTGACTTTGGATTGCGCGGTCGAGGGCATGTGATATGGGCGGAGAGACAGCGGTCGCTGCTGTCCGGTGGCGCGGCCTTCGGAGCCGCCGTGCAAAATGGCCTGCAGTTTCCGGTTGAGGTCCTAAGTGGAAAGCACATCCCAGAATCGGCGCTCGGAATGGGACGTACTTTCCGAACCGGCCCCAGACGGAAAGCGCGTCCCGGAATCGGTGCCCGGAACGGGATGCGCTTTCCCGATGGGGCCCTAGCGGAAACTACGACCCGGAATTCGCGCTCAGAATGGGATGCCGTTTCCGGTTGGAGCCTGCAGCGGAAGCTACGGCCCGGAATTTGGCTCCAGACTGGGGTGCGGTTTCCCAACAAGGCGGCGTGCGGAAAGTGCGACCCGGATTCGATGCCAAGAACGGGACGCATTTTCCAGCAGAAGCCTCCCGCGGAAAGCGCATCCCGGAAGCTACTCGTCGTCCCCGTCGTTGGGGTCGCCCTTAAGGGTGTTGATGTCCAGGTATTCGTTGTCGTCCTCTTGTTGCTGCGTCTCCGACTCGGCCTGGGTGGGACCGCGGAACAGCTGGACGCCTTCAAATGCGATGATGCCCAGAAGGGCCACGACCAGGGCGATAAAGACTATTTTTGCCGCCTGGGGAAACTCAGAAAATCGCGGCGAGTCTTCCTCGACGTAATAGCCGTTAAAGCGCTCGTCGTCGGTGCCGTGGGTGTATGCCGATGCCGATGCGGCCTTTACGCCGGCGTTACTGTATTCGGCTGCGGGCGCTGCGGCAAACGGATCTCTGTCGTAGTCGCTCGACGTGACTCCGTAGCCCTCGGACTCAATGCGAGAGGCGCGGGGCTCTTCGTTAAAACGATCATGGTGCGCTGCGACTTCTATGTGTTCGGAATCGTGAGCCTCGCCGGCTGCAAACAACGGGTTTACCAGCACATTGAGTGCGGGCATGCCTGTCGAGGTCTCGTCCAGGTCGGCCGCCGCCCAAGCATCGAGGGCGAACGGACGGCCGGACAGGTCGTCCAGGTCCATAACGGGCGACTCGGGCTCGGGCGTAGGCTCGGGAGCCGCGTACGTCGGCTGCTGCGGCGCGGCATACAAGGGCGCGCCGCTGGGCGTATGGCGTTGCGCCGCGGCTGCAAGAAACGCCGCCGTCTCGGATGGATCGCTTGTGGGGCGCGGCGCAGGGGCCGGTGTACGCGAGGTCTGCATAATGGGTCGGGTGGCAAAGTCGTCCGCAGGTACAGATGCCGGGGCAGGCGTTGCTGCCGGAGCGGGTGCAGTAGTTAGCGTGGACTTTGCGCTTGTCGGGCGAGCCCCACCGCCCATGAGTTCGTCGGCGGTCCACGGGCGATCATCCATCACGTCGTCAAGGCTCAGCGAAAACAGGTCGTCTTCACCCTCATCGAACATGCGGTGCACATGTCCACCAATTGCCGGAATCAATCCGCGACCGGTGCATGATGCCTTGCTCAACGCCATTCTGTTCCACCCTTTCGAAATACTAATGACATCGATTATATGGAACTTTCCAAGCGGCTCGGTCTTGGATTCATGCTTTCCAGAACTCGCGCCCAAAAGGGGAGGGGCAATCCAGGCGAGTGCCTACTTGTCGCCTGCTGCCGCCTTGGCCTCATTGAGGTAGCTATAGAAGCTGTACTTGGAGATGCCAAAGAACTCGCAGGCGCGTTCGCTCGACTTGGAAATGAGGAAGGCGCCGCGACGGTCGAGGTAGCCAATGGCACGAATGCGCTCGTCTTTGGTCATGAGCGCCGCGGGCTTGCCCACAAACTGCTCGCACTCGTGCAGCAGATCCTCGAGCAGGTCGCCGATGTTCTTGGTAATGGGCTCGGGCTCGGTGTAGCCCGAGTCGCCGGTGCCGGTAAAGGCGTCGAGCGAACGCTCAAAAGCCTTCATAAGCGTAATGTCAAAGTTAATGCCCAAAATGCCGACGGGCTTGCCCTCGTCGTTGCGGATAAAGATGGTCGAGGACTTGAGCAGCTTGCCATCGGCGGTTTTGGTGAGGTATGGCTCGCGGTCGTGCACGTCGGTGGTGCCCTCGTGCATGGACTCAAACACAATATGGCTGGGGCCGTCACCCAGTTTGCGCCCGCTGACGTGGCCGTTTTCGATCACTACGATGGAGTGGTCCACGTCCTCGGTCTCCAGGTCGTGGACGACGATTTCGCAGTTGGGGCCAAATTGGAGCGCCAGGCCGTGTGCAAGGCGCTTGTAAAACTCAATCTGTGCGGGGGTCATAGGTGCCTTCCTAAAAATTAGTTTGGGCACACTTTGCCATAAACCCCACTTGTTCGCAAATAACGAAAGCGTCGCTGCGTTATGTGACCGTTCGGCGGCGAAAAAGTACCGATTACGGCAACAAACAATTTGTTAGGTATGCCAATCAAAAAATGTGATAGAACATTACTAACAAACTTTTTGTTTGGCATCCACATAAAAGTTCAGCCGTGTGAATGGGATCGGGCTGAAACGCGTATGCGGGGGCCGGCAAGAGAGAACTTAAGGAGTTCACCGTATGGCCGATAAGATCCAGTGGGCGGGCAACACGATGCCCAAGAGCGATGACAAGCACTTGGGAATCATGAGCCTCGACCACGTGAAGAAGGCCCGCGCCTTCCACCAGTCGTTCCCCCAGTACACCGTCACTCCGCTTGCCCGCCTGGATGGCCAGGCCGCGCGCTTGGGCCTGTCCAACTTGTGCGTTAAGGACGAGAGCTATCGCTTTGGCCTCAACGCCTTTAAGGTCCTGGGCGGCTCGTTTGCCATGGCCAACTACATTGCCGACGAGACCGGCAAGGACGTTGCCGACTGCACCTTCGATTACCTGACCTCCGATCAGCTGGCCGAGGACTTTGGCCAGGCTACCTTCTTTACCGCCACCGACGGCAATCACGGCCGCGGCGTGGCATGGGCTGCCAACAAGCTGGGCCAGAAGGCCGTCGTGCACATGCCCAAGGGTTCCACCAAGCCCCGCTTTGATAACATCGCCGCCGAGGGCGCCACGGTGACCATCGAAGAGGTCAACTACGACGAGTGCGTGCGCATGGCCGCCGCCGAGGCCGACGCCTGCGAGCGCGGCGTCATCGTTCAGGACACCGCTTGGGAGGGCTACGAGAAGATCCCGTCTTGGATCATGGAGGGCTACGGCACCATGGCTTCCGAGGCTGCCGAGCAGCTGCGCGAGATGGCCATCAACCGCCCGACGCACGTCTTTGTCCAGGCTGGCGTGGGTTCGCTCGCCGGCGCCGTGGTGGGTTACTTCACCAACCTGTATCCCGATAACCCGCCCACCTTTGTCGTGGTTGAGTGCGCTCCTGCCGCCTGCCTGTACAAGGGCGCTGCCGCCGGCGACGGCGACCCGCGCATCGTGGACGGCGACATGCCCTCCATCATGGCTGGTCTGTGCTGCGGCGAGCCCAACATCCTGGGCTGGGACATCCTGCGCAACCACACCACCGCCTTCGTGTCCTGCCCCGACTGGGTCACCGCTCGCGGCATGCGCACCCTGGGCGCTCCCGAGAAGGGCGACCCGCGCGTCATCTCCGGCGAGTCCGGCGCTGTGACCACCGGTCTGGTCGAGACCCTCATGCTCGATCCCGAGTACGCCGAGCTCAAGGAGCTCATCGGCCTGGACAAGACGAGCTCCGTGCTCTGCTTCTCCACCGAGGGCGACACCGATCCGGATCAGTACCGTCGCATCGTCTGGGAGGGCGAGTATCCGACTTGCTAGCAGGATGACCTGTCCGGGCGGCGGAGCATATGTTTGCTCCCTGCTCGAACAGTCCTGCGCAAGACGGAAAGCACATTAAGTGCTTTCCTTTGCGTGCGGAACTCGCGACGAACTAAACAGCCAGGCACGCTATGCACGTTCGTCATCATCCCGGTAGGTATCTGATAAAAGAAGGTGCGCCGGCTTTCGCCGGCGCCTTATAAGGGGTTTAGTTGGTTGCTATCTTTTTTGCAGCCTGCTCTACGTAGCTGGCCATTTCGTCGACGTCACAGACGTCTTCGAAGCGGACGGGTTTGGATTCGAGTTCGGCGAGCTGGGTCGGGGCGACCGTGTTGGTTGCCTGCTCGAGCACACGCATGGCCTTAAAGTCGTCCTCGGGAACGTTAAGCCCCAGAGCGTCGCAGCAGGCGCGCGGGAACTTGTAGGGGCTGGCGGTCGAAAGCAGCACGCGGGCCTTGGCGCCCTCGGCGGGGGCGACCTGCTCAAAGACGTGATAGCCGCAAGCGGTGTGCGGGTCGATCACGTAGCCGTTCGCATCCCAGCAGCTCTTGATGGCGGCGCGAACCTCGTCCTCGCTGGCCCAGCCGCAGCCAAACACGCTCTGGATCTTGGCCAGCAGGTCGGCGGGAACCTCGTAGCGACCCGTCTGGGCAAGCTGCTCCATAAGCCCGGCAACGAGCTCGCAGTCGCCGTCGGACAGGAAGTAGAGCATGCGCTCCAGGTTGGAGCTAATAAGGATGTCCATCGACGGCGAGATGGTCGTGAAGAACGGACGGTTGCGGTCGTAGACGCCGGTGGTCAGGAAGTCAGCCAGCACGTTGTTCTTGTCGCTCGCGACGATGAGCTTGGCGACGGGCAGACCCATGCGCTTGGCATAGTAGCCGGCCAGGATATCGCCAAAGTTGCCGGTCGGTACGCAGAACTCCACGGCGTCGCCGGCCTCGATGGCGCCGGCGCGCAGCAGCTGCGCATAGGCGGCAAAGTAGTAGACGACCTGCGGCACCAGACGGCCGACGTTGATGGAGTTGGCGCTCGAAAGCACGGTGCCAGCGGCCTCCAGATGCTCGGCAAGCTCCTTATCGGCAAAGATGCGCTTGACGGCACTCTGGGCATCGTCGAAGTTGCCGCGGATGCCGCAGACGGCGACGTTATCGCCCTCCTGAGTGGACATCTGCAGATTCTGCACGCGGCTGACTTTGCCTTCGGGATAAAAGACGGTGATGCCCGTGCCCGGAGCGTCGGCAAAGCCGGCGAGTGCTGCCTTGCCCGTGTCGCCCGACGTGGCGGTGACGATCATGATGCGCTCGGCGCCACCGTCCTTGGCAGAGGTGCGGGCCATGAGGCGGGGGAGCATCTGCAAGGCGACGTCCTTAAAGGCGCTCGTGGGACCGCCAAAGAGCTCCATCACATAGGTTTGAGGGACGCCAGCTCCCGGCGCAGCGTCGAGTTTGACGAGCGGCGTAACCTCTTCACTCGCGAACGTGCCGCGATATGCCTCGTCGACACACGCCGAAATTTCTTCGGCCGTGTAATCATTCAGTAACATTCCCAACACATCTTGAGCGATTTCAAAGTACGATTTATCTGCAAGCGAGCTGATATCGACCTGCTGGGTGCCGAGCTCGTCCGAGACAAACAAACCCCCGTCGGGAGCGATGCCGGTACGGATTGCCACCTTACTTGAGCACGATAAAGTGCGTCCTCGTGTACTATGATAAGTTCCCATATAACACTGCTCCTCGGATGCCTTGGTCCCAATCGGTGAAACCATGGTATCAGAGCGCGCAAAACAGGTTCGCAGAGGCTTTTTAGAAAGGTAACCTCCAGCCCATGATTAAGATTGCCAAGTTTGGCGGCTCGTCGGTCGCCGACGCCGAACACTTCAAGAAGATCAAGGCCATCGTTGATGCCGACCCTGCCCGCCGTTTTGTGGTGGTTTCCGCCTGCGGCCGCCGCTTTAAGGGCGACACCAAGGTGACCGACCTGCTCTACCTGGTTAACGCGCACGTTAAGTATCACGTGTCGTGTGAGGAGCTGCTCGAGGACATTGGCCAGCGCTATTTTGATATCGCTGACGAGCTGGAACTTACCTATCCCATCCGCGAGGAGTTCGCGGCCTTTGCCGAGCGCGCCCGCTCGGGCGGCTACTCCACCGAGGAGCTCGTGAGCCGCGGCGAGTACTTCACCGCTCGCCTGATGGCCGAATACCTGGGTCTGCCGTTCCTGGACGCTGCGACGGTTGTGGCATTCCATCACGACGGTACGCTCAGCATGAACCGCACCTCCGAGCTGGTGCAGGAGTACGGCCAGCAGGGCGGCTTTGTTATGCCCGGTTTCTACGGCGCGACGCGTGAGGGCCAGATCAAGCTGCTCGATCGTGGCGGCGGCGATATCTCGGGCTCGATCTTGGCTAAGTGCCTGGGTGCCGATCTGTACGAGAACTGGACCGACGTCTCGGGCTTCTATTCTGCCGATCCGCGTATTGTTCCCGAGGCTCAGCCCATTGCGCGCGTTACCTACGAGGAGCTGCGCGAGCTTTCGTACATGGGCGCAAGCGTCCTGCACGAGGAGGCCGTGTTCCCCGTGCGCGAGGCAGGCATTCCGCTGGTCATCAAGAACACCAATGCGCCACAGGACCCCGGCACCATCATTAGCGAGACGGCTGATGAGGGCGAGGCGGAGCCCATCATTACCGGCGTGACCGGCAAGCGCGGTTTTGTCGCCATCAACGTGGCCCGCGACCGCACCAAGCCGCGCGTCGGCTTTATGCGCCGCGCGCTTTCGGTCTTCGAGCGCTATGACGTTTCCGTTGAGCACATGCCCACCGGTGTCGACCGCTTTGGCGCCGTGGTGCAGGAGCAGGATGTGCACGATTCGCTGTACTCACTCGTGGGCGACATCCAGCAGGAGGTCGAGCCGCTCGAGATCGAGGTTGTCGAGGGCCTGGCGCTCATCGCCACCGTCGGCCGCAACCTGCGCGGCCGTGCCGGCATCTCTGGTCACCTGTTTGGCATGCTCGGCCAGGCCGGCGTGAGCGTGCGTATGATTTCACAGAGCTGCGACGAGATCAACATCATTATCGGTGTCGAGGAGAAGGACTTCGACCTGGCGATTCGGACCATTTACCGTGCCTTTTCCGATGAGAACGGCATTGTGAAGGTCTCCGACCTGGAGGCTTCCGCGCCGGTCGATCCCGCTCTGGCTGCGCTCCACAAGTAGCTGCTATCTCGCTAGATTTTTGGGACTCGCCTCAAAAATCTACGGCGGGGCGTTTCGTTTCGGTTTCGTTTCGACGGGGCGGGTTTCGTGTCCGCCCCGTTCTTGTATACACTGGCAACAATAATCGGCCTGCTCGGCGTGCGGGCAAAAGCCACAACCTTTAAAGGGGGAAGCATGAAACAGTACACGGTTGCTATTTTGGGCGCGACGGGAGCCGTGGGCACCCAGATGCTTGAGTGCCTCAACGAGCAGGAGTTTCCGGTCGGTAAGCTAAAGCTGCTGGCGAGTGCGCGTTCCGCGGGCAAGACCGTTGAGTTCCGCGGCGAGCAGATCGTGATCGAAGAGGCTTGCCCCGAGGCCTTTGAGGGCTGTGATATTGTGCTCGGAGCCGCCGGCGACGATATCGCGAAGGAGCTACTGCCCGAGGCCGTCAAGCGCGGTGCCGTCGTGGTCGACAACAGCCATGCCTTCCGCATGGATCCCGAGGTGCCGCTGGTCGTGCCCGAGATCAATGCCGACGATATCAAGTGGCATCACGGCCTTATCGCCAACCCCAACTGTGCGACCATTATCGGCCTGGTTCCCACCTGGCCGCTGCACCAGCTTGCCGGCGTAAAGCGCATGATTGTTTCGACGTATCAGGCAGCTTCGGGCGCCGGTGCCCCCGGTATGGCCGAGCTCGAGGCTCAGCTGGCCGCCCTGGGCCGCGGCGAGGAGATTCCCGAGCCGCGCGCGTTTGCCGCCCAGCTGGCGAGCAACCTGATTCCGCAGATTGGCGGCGTCAAGGAGGAGGGCTTTACCTCCGAGGAGATGAAGCTACAAAACGAGGGCCGCAAGATTATGCATCTGCCCGAGCTGCGCGTGAACTGCACCTGCGTGCGCGTGCCCGTGCTGCGTTCGCACTCCGAGAGCATCACGCTCGAGTTCGAGCGTGACATTACGGTTGACGAGGCCCGTGCTGCGCTGGCTGCCGCTCCGGGCGTGAAGCTGGTTGACGACATGGGCGCCGAGGATGCGCACGACCGCTTTCCCATGCCGATGGACACGTCCGACCAGGACCTGATCTGGGTCGGTCGCGTGCGTCGCGACATCTCGAACCCCGAGGCTGCGCGCGGCATCACCTTCTGGTGCTGCGGCGACCAAATCCGTAAGGGCGCGGCAACCAACGCCGTCCAGATCGCTAAGCTGCTCTGCGAGTAGCGGTTGACCTGTCCGGCGGGGGCTGGGCTTAGTTTTCAAAACGTCCTCGACCATGTGTGGCGCCTTGTTCTGCTCCTTCGGAGCTGCGGACAAGGCGCCACACTGGTCTGCGGAGTGTTTTGAAAACTAAGCCCAGCCCCCGCCTGCGGTGACGCTGCTGCGAGCGGTCTGCGATGGGGCCGTTGTTGGTTGGGGCCGCTGGGCTGATGTGGGGGCGCGCGGCTGTTGCGGGCTCTGGTCCCAGCGGCGGCCTCGGCGCTTTGCGCCTGCCGCCTTTGGGGACTGCGGGGCGCGGCCGGCAGCTGCGGCGCTTCGCGCCTGCTGCTTGAGGTGACTTTGGGGTCGTGCGGCAGCTGCGGCGCTTTGCGCCTGCTGCCTTGGGTGACTTTGGGGTCGATTGGGGTTGTCTGCACAATTCGCGGTATTATGGTGCGGAGTTTTGAAAGGAGCCGCTGGTGGTCACGACGACGTTTGCTTCGCCTTTGGGCGAAATCTTGCTTGCCGCTGATGGCCGCGGTCTGACGGGGCTTTGGTTTGAGGGGCAGGAGCATTTTGGCTCCACGCTTCTCAAAGAAGATCCCGAACATGTTGAAGGCGCCGATGCAGTTTCTGGTGCTGGTGGCATGTCGTCGGTGAGTCCTGCAAATGGTGCGGCGTCTTCGGTGCTTGAGCGTTCTTGGGCTTGGCTGAATGCTTATTTTGCAGGGCAGGAACCTCGGTTTACGCCTCCGTTGCATATGATTGGCACGGCGTTTCAGCGTGAAGTCTGGTACGAACTGCTTTCTATTCCGCGTGGCGAGGTCGCCACGTATGGCGAGATCGCCCAGCGTGTTGCCGCCCGCCATCGGGTGCCGGGGAACGAGGATCCCGTTGTGTCTCCTCGTGCGGTGGGGGCTGCGGTTGCGCGTAATCCCATTTCGATTATCGTGCCGTGCCATCGCGTGGTGGCGGCCGACGGGTCGCTCAATGGATATGCCGGCGGTCTCGACCGTAAGGAGTGGCTGCTGCGGCTTGAGGGCGCGTACGAGGAGTAACGCTCGAGTACTTTGCCTGTAGTAGCCGACTTCGACCAAAGCTCGCTCGAGTTCGCTTTGATTAGAGCACTTAAGACCCTTGTTTTCTGTCAATAGTGCTATCTGTTCGTTGATGGATATCCACGACTTCTGGTATTTCATTTAAGCCTCTTGATATAAAAAGAGCTGGAGTTGCGCATCGTTGAGAGGCTTTCCAGCTTTAGAGACATAAAATTATAAGATACGATGACCTGCG
>ENA-OUQH01001916-OUQH01001916.1-human-gut-metagenome-genome-assembly--contig:-NODE-1916-length-13397-cov-3.840579_pt1 | contig 13397 bp, 4 predicted proteins | sample MGYA00237948_ERZ548828 | MGnify/ENA primary metagenome ERZ548828 (study PRJEB26490, sample SAMN05194711) | human gut metagenome | biome: terrestrial biome; feature: human-associated habitat; material...
GACGTGAAGCCTGCACCTACTGTCTCGGCGACAAAGTCCAAGACATCTACGACACCACGCACACGCACAGCAGCAAGAAGGAGATAAACACACATTGCAAAGAAACATAAAAGACGAAATAAGATGAAAAAGAAAATATTACTGTCGCTTCTGACACTTGTTATTGGCTTCTACCAGTCATTTGCCGACACAAGTTACATGCTCGTGAAATGTGAACGCTACGGCACAGACGTTGTAATCATATATAATATTGTAAATACAAATTCATTTGACGTAACTGCACTCAAGAGGCCAAACCTTTTGTATTCCATAGCTGGCAACGGTATCGTCGTACTTGATGCCGATGGCAACCAGTACAAGACCTCCGACTTTACCTACGGTCAGTTAAGAGAGAGGGATTTCGACGGAGACATATATATAGGCGGAAGCAAAAACGCCAGTGTTCCTGTAGGCAAGAGTGAAATCAGTTCTGACGGAATTACCATACCAGGAGAAATGCAACTCAGCATGAGAGTTGTCGTACGCAATGTGCCGAGAGACCTTGACAGATTCTCGTTCATAGAACTCTACGGCACCACAGCTTGGGGGTCAAAAGAAGAAAGTTTCTCTTTGGTCTACAATCAGGAAGAAGACGGTGACAAGTTAAAGATAGAAACGGTAAAGTGACAATATCCGATTTGGTATAGCAATCGAGTAGGAGGTAAACACTAATCATAGGTGTTTATCTCCTATTTTCGTGTTTCCGTTCTGGATGTATATGAAATCATTACATAATCCATATAAAATGCATCGCTTTGAGAAATAAGCATTATCTTTGCATAAGATAAGCGGCGGCTCAGCATAACATCCAAACAAGCTTGATGTTCTGCATTCGCCTTGCATTATCTTTGCATAAGATAAGCTGCGGCTCAAAAGAACAAAATAATAAGATGGAACAGGAAAACAAATTATTCCAGGAAGTGAATGAAGGCTACACCATGCATGACGCCATAGAAGAGGCAAAGCGCTGTCTGAACTGCAAGGTGCCACAATGCAAAAAGGGATGCCCCATAAGTCACGACATACCAAACTGGATTCATGAACTGTCGATGGGTAACCTCGGCAACGCCATGGACATAATAAACAGCAAGAGTAACCTGCCTGCCGTATGCGGACGCGTGTGCCCCCACGAGAAACAATGCGAGGGACACTGCGTGCTCAACAAGAAGGGCAAGGGAATACGCGTGGGAAAACTGGAGAGATTCATCGCCGACTTCGACGGAGACATGGGACTCATCAGAGAGAAACTGCTGCCCAAGACTCGTGGAAAGGTGGCGGTAATCGGTTCGGGACCTGCCGGACTGACTATCGCCGGCGACCTGGCGAGACAGGGATTCAACGTGGAGATATTCGAGATGGAGCAGGAACCGGGAGGAGTGCTGATGTTCGGAATTCCGGAATACAGACTGCCGAAGGATATCGTGCGCCGGGAAATAAAGAAGACTGAAGAACTCGGAGTGGTGTTCCACTGCAATACTACCGTAGGAAAAGACGGTCTCAACGTGGACAAACTGTTCGAAATGGGATTCGACGCCATATTCATGGGAACAGGAACGGGCAAGCCCAAGAAACTGGATATACCGGGATGCAACCTTGAGGGCGTGCGCCAGGCGATATGGTTCCTGCGCCGCGTGAGCCTCTACAACGAGGGCAACCTGAGCCGCGACGAAGTGGTGGTGAAGGAAGGCAACAAGGTGTTCGTAATCGGATGTGGAAACACGGCGATGGATGCCGCCAGAACTGCTGTGCGTATGGGAGCAAGCGACGTGCAGGTGGTTTACCACCGCACCATAAACGACATGAGCGCCCTGAGGTCGGAATACGACGAGGCCGTGGAAGAGGGTGTGAAGTTCAACTGGGAATCGAGCATCGTGGAGATTCACGACGACAACGGCACTCTGAACGAGGTAGTGATAGAGACCAAGGCTGGCGAGCGCCGCACAGAGAAGGCAGACCTCGTGATAATGGCAGTGGGATCGGCACCGGCAAGCCGCATCGTGTCTACGACGACCGGTATCGACGTGGACGACCGCGGATATGTGCTCACACGAGAGAAGCCATACGGAATGACGACACGCAAGGGCGTGTTTGCCGGCGGCGACGTGGTGAACCGTCCGTCTACCGTAGTGCTCGCCATGCACGACGCCAAACAGGTGGCAGAGGGCATAGCGCAGTATGTAGATGCCATAAAGCTGCTTGAGGCCATCAACATGGATGACGAACTGAAGAAGAACGGTGACAAACTATCAATAAAACAAAACTGCAAAAAGATGAACAAATCCATTATCTCACGCTTCCTTATTGCCACGATGATGACAATGGGCACTGTCTCGGCAAATGCCGATTGGACAGACAACATGTCGGCTTATGACCAGAATGCCCCATTGGGATGGGCTACAGTCGGCGGTAATGTCACCGGCGGAGAAGGCGGAACGAAAGTGACGGTGAGAACCAAGTCTGAACTGATGAATGCCCTGAAGGGTACCGACAAGAAGATTATATATGTAGAGGGCGAAATAGAGTTCTCCGGACTGAACAACGTGAAGAGCGCACAGAACAAGACGGTTATCGGAATGAAAGGTTCGGCTCTCGTAAATCCCAAACATTCGTCGAAAGGGAGCGAGACGGGCATCCTGCAGCTCTCATCGTGCAAGAACATCATCTTGCGCAACCTCACCTTCAAGAGCGCCGGAGCCTACGACATCGACGGCAACGACAATCTCACCATTGCCGGTTCTAAGTACATCTGGGTGGACCACTGTGACTTCCAGGATGGTGTGGACGGTAACTTCGACTGTGTGAACGGTTCCGACAATATCTGCGTCACATGGTGTCGCTTCCGCTATTTCATTGAGCCATGGGCCGGAGGCAGCGGCGGAGCAGACGACCACCGCAACTGTGACCTCTGGGGAAACAGCGACAGCCGCTCTGAAGACAACGGACACCTGCGCACCACATTCGCCAACTGCTGGTGGGACGAGGGATGCTCGGAGCGCATGCCGAGAGTGAGATACGGACAGGTGCACATACAGAACTGCCTCTACTCAAGCTCCAATGCCCACTACTGCATCGGCTACGGCTACAAGTCGAACCTCTATGTGGAGAACAACGCCTTCATAAGCACTGCCGCAAAAAAGACGCCATGGAAGAACTACGCCACAAGCGGAAGCAAGAAGGACTACAACATCACCACTGTGGGAAACCTGAACGCAAAGGACTTCCAGAGCAAGTCGGGCAGTGCGGAATATTTCATCCCATCCGACCACTATACGCTGAAGGCATACGACAGCAGTCTGGTGCAGGAAGTGGTGGCGAATGAGGAGAATGGTGCCGGCGCCACTCTCGACATTACATCAATGACCGACGGCATTGATGCCGTGGAAACCACAAACAGCGAACTGCCTGCGAGCATCACATACTATAATATGAACGGTATGCAAATCAGCTCCCCCCAGCCCGGCATCAACATCGTGAAGATACAGTATGCCGACGGAAGGACGGTGAACAGGAAAATAAGGAAATAACGGCTCAGCCATCATACAATAAAAAAAGACTGGAGATTATGCCATAATCAATTGACATAATCTCCAGTCTTTTTATACCCGGTCTCACCCCCAAACGGTCATCAGACCATTTTCAACCGTTGGGCTTATTCCTTCCTGTCGTTGAGTTTCTCCATAATCTGTGCCTCGAGTTCATCACACAGTTCAGGATTATCTCTGAGCAGAGCCTTGCTGGCATCGCGGCCCTGAGCCAGGCGGCTGCCATTGTATGAGAACCAAGAGCCGCTCTTCTGTATGATGCCGTATTCCACACCGAGGTCGAGAATCTCGCCGACCTTAGAGATGCCCTCACCAAACATTATCTCAAACTCAGCCTTGCGGAATGGAGGAGCCACCTTGTTCTTCACCACCTTCACACGGGTCATGTTTCCGATAACCTGGTCACCGTCCTTGATTGCCGTGACGCGACGGATGTCGAGGCGCACACTGGCATAGAACTTCAGGGCGTTACCACCGGTAGTAGTCTCAGGGTTGCCGAACATCACGCCGATCTTCTCTCTCAACTGGTTGATAAAGATACAAGTGGTGTTTGTCTTGCTGATAGTAGAGGTGAGCTTTCTGAGAGCCTGGCTCATCAGTCGTGCCTGCAGACCCACATTGTTGTCGCCCATATCGCCCTCTATCTCCTTCTTTGGAGTCAAGGCAGCCACGGAGTCAACCACGAGGATGTCGATTGCAGAAGAACGGATAAGCTGGTCGGCAATCTCAAGAGCCTGCTGGTTTTTTTTTTTTTGCGAAATCCACAGGTTGTCGATGTCCACACCGAGTTTCTCGGCATAGAAGCGGTCGAAGGCATGCTCTGCATCGATGAAAGCCGCAATGCCGCCGGCTTTCTGGCATTCGGCAATGGCATGGATGGCGAGGGTAGTCTTACCACTGCTCTCCGGACCGTAGATTTCGATTATTCGTCCTTTAGGATAACCGCCTACGCCAAGGGCTGCATTCAGGGCGATACTTCCCGTAGGTATAACCTCCACGTTCTCTATCTTCTCGTCGCCAAGCTTCATTATCGACCCCTTTCCGAAGTCTTTCTCTATCTTTGCCATGGCAGCCTGCAGGGCTTTCAACTTGCCCTCCTGTGCTGCCGCCATATTTTCGTCTGTCTTTGCCATTTTCTTATTTATATTTATAGTATTGCATATTTACGTCATGCAAATATAGTCATTAAATTTCTGTCTACACAAAAAGTAGTCATTAAAATGTGGCATTCCACAAAAAGTCACCGCCAGCAGAGCTTTACCCTTACACCCAAATGGGGCATCAGACCGCTGGAGGGTTATTTCATCTCCACGGCATTGCCGATACAACCGTTTGGCATCTGGATATGCACGAGGTTGCAGATGGTGGCAGCGATATCGGTGATGTAGGTAGGATGGCTTGTCTTGCCATGCTTCACTCCCCACCCCATCATGAGGAACGGGATGTGGGCATCATACGGATTCCATGCGGAGTGTGTTGTGCCTGCCTCTATCTTGTCGCCATATACATCATACCATCCCGGCTGCAGAATCAGCTGCACATCGCCATTACGCTTTGCATTATAGCCATTGAGCATCTTCTCCTTGATGTATGTCGGCACCGTGGCATCAGCAATATGCGCCATATCCACGGCATAAGCCACATAGTCTTTCTTCATGAAATAGTCGATGACATCCTTCTTCACCTTGCTCAGCTTCAGTCCTGCCTTCTCGATGGCGTCATGGTCGAGCGCCACGTTGTATGCCATGATATAGCGTGTGAAGTCTGCATCCACACCATATTTCTGTCTGAAATAAGCGTTGAGCTCCTTGATTTCCTTTTTGTAAGAGAAACCACCGGAGGGGATGCCATGCTCCTGGTTCATCAATATGCCGTTTGCCGCTCCGTGGTCGGCAGTCAGGAAGAGCAGATATTCTCCCTTGCCGATAGTGGTGTCGAGATATTTCATGAAGTCGGCAAGACGCTTGTCGAGGTCAACGAACTGGTCTTGAATGAGCTGGCAGTGAGTACCATACTTGTGTCCTATCTTGTCTGTCGACGAGAAGCTGATGCATATCATGTCGGTTTCGCCCTGCTGTCCGAGTTTCTCATTGGTGATGACGTTCTTTGCCATATCCATCGTCACCTCGTTTCCCGCTGGCGAGAGGTTTATCTGGTCTTCGGTATATTTGCTCACCGTCTTGTTGTATTTCTCCACCCATGCCGGAAGCTGCTTCATATAATATGTGCTCGACACGAACTTGCTCTGCTTGCCGTCAATCCAGTAGGCGGCGTCAGCGGCATGACCGGCGGGAAGGATGGCGGCACGGTCTTTTATCGCCACACCGATGACACGCGACTTGAAATCCGTTGCCACCTTGAGCTCGTCGCCGATAGTGGTGCAGAACATGTTGCGAGGCGACATCTGTCCGGCTTTTGTCTTAGTGCCTACGCCAGCCACTGTGGTATCGGCGGTGCAATAGGTGAACTTGCCGTTGATGAGAAATGAGTTTCCCTGTATGCCGTGGATTGCCGGTACAGAACCTGTATATATAGAGGTGTGTCCTACGGCAGTGATGGCTGGGATGTAGTTTATCATCGTGTTCTCACAGTCGAAGCCTTCGTTCATGATCCGCTTGAATCCGCCTTCTCCATAGAGGTCGTAATAGCGATGGAGATAGTCCCAACGCATCTGGTCTACAACGATTCCTACTATAAGTTTCGGTCTGCTCTGGGCGAATGTCGCCAAGGCTGCCATGATAAGAACAGCTGATAAAAATAGTTTCTTCATATTATTGCTATTAAAGTTGTTATCACTATTTACATATTCATTTTATCTCGTCAGCGAGAACTTCAGACTAAGTCCGAAGTCCTGTGTCGTCGTCGGATAGCTGCTGCTTGAGAGCAGCGGCGTGTTAGTCTGACGGTCGTAGTAGAAACTCATCGTCAGCAGACGCGACAGTGTATAGTCGGCGGCAAACGAGAGTTTGAATGCTGAGTTTCCGCTGCTTGCCGCACTTGTCATCGAGGCGATGTCTCTGCATATAGCGGCTTGCTTACGGAACGAGAGGTCGAGACGCAGGTTGAGGTCGGTATTGAAACCGCTCCTGTTGTTTCGGGAGTTATTGTTGCTCTTCTTCTCGTCGGTGCCCGTCTTCTTTCCCTTCACCTTGCGCGCCTTGTTGCCGCCGCCCAGGAGTCCGAAGAAGTCGAAGTTGTTCACCTTGTATCCCATTCCTATCACCCAGTCGTTGCTCGACGACTCGTTGAGCTGCACACTCGTCATACTGAGGCTCAGCACTCGTGTCTGCCTGTATTCCAGCTTTGCCGTGAGGTTGTTGTGGAACGTCATGTCAACACCGAGCAATGGCGAGAACGACTCGTTGATGCTCACCGTAGACACGTTGAACATACTGCTTGGCGTAGGGTTGCCGGTAGTGGCGTCGGTGACGAATCCGAGACCGTTCATAAACTCCTGATAGGTGCTGAACGAACTGTAGGAGCCTACTGCATACACGCTCTTGTAGGCATGGTTGATGTTGAAGCTCTTGAACACCTCGCTGAACCATGGCAGTCTGACGAGTCCGCTGTATCTCACACTCCAGTTAGGCAGGAGTCTCGACAGCGTAGGGAAGATGTCGAGAGATTTTCCGCCCATGCTGGTATATGTCGAGAGGAAGGCAGGAATCATCACGTCAGCACTGTATTTGCTCACTGTTCCGTTCTCCGGATTGAAGGTATTGCCTGCCAATGTGGAACCTGCCGGATATACGGCATTCTGATACTGGTTCTCCACTCTCTGGCGGAAGCCCTCAAGCGAGTTGCAGAACTTCTCGAACGATGCCGAGTGGTATCCGTTGTTGGCGTCGCCCATGCTCTCGAAAGCAGATCCAAGACTTATCGTAGTCATCGTGAACGTACCGCTCTGCGTTGTCGGCATTCCCTGATACATATACTGCACGCTCTTCGCTGTCGTCATCGTGCGCGATGCGTTGAGGTCTATCTTCAGGTCCTTCACCGGTTCGAGCGTCATCCTCAGCTGCAGGTCCTCGGTCTTCGACGATGTAGCCGGCGTTGCCACACTGTCTGCCATCAGCAGCCATCCACGCTCTGCACTCTTCTGCACATAGGAGTCGTCAACGAATCCGAAGGCGAAGTCGAGTCCTGGCGACATGATGTCGCCGCGGCGCTGTCCGAACACGTTGCCCACCTCCGGCAGGAATCCCGGCAGAGAGAGGCCATACTGGTTGCGGTACGACAGGTTGAAGTTTCTGACGAGCATCAGTCCTCTTGCCACCACCTGCATGGTCTTATACCAGCTCTTGTTTTCGAGCGGTTCCTTTGGCGTGACGAGCAGCTTCACCGTTGTTGCAGAGTCCACCTTCGACGTGATTTTTATCTTGTTGTTGTCGATGGTCTTATACTTCAGCTTAATCATCTTTCCGTCTTTTGTCTTTGCCGACACGATGAGTCGCTTGCTCTTCTTGCCGTGGTTCACGGTCATTGTGGTATCCGGCAGGAGCGTTATCTCCTTTTCAAAAGACTTCTTGTTCTTCGGCAGTTCCTTCGCCTCCTTGAGATTTCTCCTTGCCTCATTGGCCTCCTTAGGCGATTTAGCTCCGTCACGCTTCTTCTTCGTAGCATTGTTGGTGCGCTTGTTGAACCTCTCGTTGGCCTTCTTCAGGAACGGGATATGGTTATAGAGTTTCTCGAAGTTCAATGCTCCGTTGATGTTCAGCGTCCTGTTGTTGGATATCACGTTTCCGAGCGACTGGCCGTCTTCCTGGTCCGTTCCTCTCGTCCAGTTATACGTGGCGTTGTAGTTGGCGTCGGCAGTAATCCAGTCGAAGACAGGAATGAGGTTTATCGGCACCTGATACGACGCCGTGAAGTTCTGGTTGTAGTCGAGCGGACGGCCGAAGTGCTTGATACTTGTCCACACGGAGTCTTTCCAAGCCGTATACTGGTCTGGATAGAGGTCTTTGTTTACAGGAGTGTATGGTTCCTCGATTTCTGCATGAGTGGCACTGTTGAAACTCATGTGGAGGTTCTTGGTGAGGTCCCAGCGTATGGAGAATTCCCTGTTCCAGAGGAACTGTTCGCTGAATGTCAGAGGCAGCTCACTGTTCTCCAGACTCTCCATATCCCTCTCCTGCAGCTCATAATAGTTTCTGAGCATCTCGGTGTTGAAGGTGATGTTCTGCGGCAACCAGTTCAGACCGAAGCGCTTCAGTATGTCATACCATTTGCTGCGGCTCTTGATTTTCTTGAACGGTTCGAATGCCTTGTATACCGGCGTGTAGCTGTAGTTCATCGAACCGCGCCAGTTGTCCTCGTTCTCATAAATCGTAGTCTCGCCGCTTGTATGCCTGTGGCTGTGGCTGTAGCTGAACGAGAAGTTTGCCGGGTCGTAAGGCATCGGATGCTTCTTCGTGGCTATGCCCACCTTCATGTTGGACAGTGAGAAGTTGGTATTCGTGGTCTTCGTCACGGCAATGCTTTCTATCGAGTCTTTCTCATGCTTCTCCATCGCGTCGAGAGCGTCGTCGAGGAGCATATCCGTATCGAGCGGGTTATACTTGGGTCGTGTCTCCTCTTTTGTCACAGAGTAATAAAGAGGTATAGAGACCTTAGCCTTGTCGGGGAAGAACTTTCCGAGCTCAAAGTTCGTGGTCACGCTATACGACTTGTAGTTGTCCTGCGCTCTCTGAGCCACACCGTCTTCGAGTCCGCCGAATCCTTCGGTGACATATTTTCCCTGCACGTTAACGCTACCCACATCAGAGAGCTGCACATTGAGGTTGCCCTGTGCCGCCCATCCGCCGGAGTTGTTGTATTCCTTCAGTCTGAGCTCATTCACCCAGATTTCTCCTGACTTCTGTTCGGAAGCAAGGTTTCTCACACCGATGATCATCGTTCTCACCTCGCCGAGCGTAGGGTTACCAACGATGGTAATCTTGTTGTTCGGTTTGTCGCTGTCGTACGCCGTGAACGGATAGCTGTAAGAAGCCTGTCCGATGGCTTTCGCCTTGTTGCGGTCTTTCTTGAGCTGGGTGAAAGCGCTCAGCGGAATGTCGAGCATATTCTCCTCCGGCCATACGAGTTTGCAGTCGGCACCGGAGTAACGGTCGTAATGTCCTGGCGCTGTGAGCTTCAGCGGAATCTCATATTCGTAGTAGTTGCTCTTGTAGTCGGAACCGAATCTCACAAACACTGCCAACTGGTTGTCCTGCAGGTTTGTAGAGTTCTGTTCGAAGGCGTTGGCATGCACGAACATCTGCAGACGCTTATACTGTCTGAGGTCGAGGTTCGTGTTCTTGTATACTGCCTTTGCCTCACCGTTAGAGAGGTTTGTCACCTGAATGTCGAGCGACTGCTCGTTGCTCTCTGTGAGCTGAGGCTGCGTAGGGTCTTGCTCTCGGCGGATGCCAGGAGGCAACACGTAGTTCACCGGCACTCGGTCGTTGTTCTCCTCGATGTTCACGGCGCTGACTGCCATCTTGCCCGACTCGCTGCCGGTACTGAGCGACTGCTCATAGATACGCCACTCTCCCCTCACGAGGTCGAGGCTTCCGAATCTCAAAACGATAGGCTTTTGGAAGTCGGTGAGGAACATACGCATGAATCGTATGGAGGTGAAGTCTGTTATTCCGCCTACGTTGCGTTCGTAGTCGTCAACTGGTATGCGGAACTGATACCACGTCACTGTTTCCGTGGTATCGTTGCGCAGTTTCACTGATGTCTCACGCTTGTCCACGATGTAGTTCTGTCCCACCACGAGGTCTTGAGGACGGATGCTCACACGATACTGATAATATTTCTCGTATTCGTTCAGCGTATAGTCCTGGTTGATGTCCTCCACGTCGGGGGTAGTCTTGTATGACGTGTCGTAGCTCTCGCTCCTTGAGTCGCTGTCCGGCGAGTTGCCCTGCGGATTGTTGATGCGCTTGTAACGTGCGAGGATTGGCGTGCGTGCCTTGTCGTAGTCAGATCCGCGGAAGTAGTGATAGTTGTCGTTTGCCGGGTCTGCCAATATCGAGTCGCGTGCCGCTCCGGTCACTCTTGCCTGCACGGCATCGAGGAATGTGCGGTAGGGAGCGAAGTTCTGCTCCTCCTCGTCGGTCAGTCCGTTGAATCCCACATCCTGCTTTGCCCTTGCGCCGGCTGATGTGGCGAAGGAATATGTCACGGTAGACTGTGTAGGAATCTTTCCCCACTGTGTAGTGGTGAAGCTGCTCGAGCCGTCTACCGGCATACCGCTCTCATAGAATTTCTTTCCGTCGCGCAGCACGTCCTCACTCACCTCTCCGAGGTTGATGTAGAAGTCGCCACCATACTGTGCGGCGTCTGGCTGCTTGTTGGAATAGATGAATGGGTCGAGCATCCAGAACTCAATGTATTCGATGTTTGCTGTCTCGAAGTCGCTTGTGTCGAGACGCCTCATCATACCACCCCAGTTTACAGCCGGCACGGGCAGCGTACCGTCGCTGTTCAGGTTGGGGTTGAAGTTATAAGGTCCGCGCTCTGACGGATAGAAGGCGAGGTTGAGTATCGGCAATGTTGCCGTTGCTCCGTTGTAGCTGCTCTGGTCGCGGTTTGGGAACAGCTCCCTGACATACACCTCTCTGACGTAGTGGTTTGAGAGCTGATGCAGGTCGCTCTTGATGTGTCCCGGTGTGAGCGAACTGCTACGGCGGGTGAACAGAGGGTCGATGTTATACCATGCGAGCAGGGCCCGCTGGAAACCGCTCTTCAGCGTCGTCTTGTCGTTGTAGTTGGGGAACATGGTCGGCACGCTTGATATTATCCACGACGACGGTGTACTCACGTCGATGGTGTTCTTCGTGTTCTCGAAGTCGTCGATATACGAGGCGTTGTCTTGTGTGCCGCTTGCCTGTCCTGCGATGAGCTGGGCAAACTCTCCCGTGAAGGATATCTGCGACGGCTGGGTGCAGTGGAGGAACGGTATCTTGTCGAGCACGTTTGTGAGCCACTGGCTCTCCTTCTTCCAGTTGATGTTGAGACCCCAGAGGGTGTTATTGAGCGGTTCCGATCCCATCGACACCTTTGTGGTGAGCGCCTGTTCAGACAGGTGCTGGAAGGTACCGCTGAGCTGGAAGTTCTTGGTGAAGTCGTATTCCCAGTTCAGTCCGAGCATCGTCTTCCGTTGCTGTGCGTAGTCGGTATTGCTCTCGAGCGACACGTTGACTGCCGTTCCGGCGTCGATGATGCTCTGGTTGAGGATTGTCACCTCTCCTGCCGAATAGTCCACGCTATAGTCTGAACCTTCGGAGAGGGTCACGCCACCTGCCGTAACGACTACAGAGCCCTGCGGCACGTTGTATGCTCCGAGGGAGATGACGTTTGCCGAGGTGCCACGAAACTGTCCCGTGAGTCTGTATTTGTCTTTCTCGGCAATCTGCTTGGCTATGGTCTTGGTGGAGTCGTAAAGTTCTGTATAACTGTATTTTGCAGCTTTCTCTGGCGAGACACCCTTTGCCACGAGCTGGTTGTAAAGGTATCTTCCGAACGGCTCTGCCTCCGGGAAGAACACTCGTCCGTTGCTCACGGTGTATCCTTCAACGAAGTCGAAGTATCCGTTGCTGTGCACCTTGTTGTTGTTGTCGAGTCGGTCGGCGCCAAGCAGCTTTATCATGGTGAGGTCTTTCACCTGCTGCTCCGGAATATACGAGAGGTAGACTCCCGTAGTGTCGCTCTGGTATTTCACGTCGAGTCTGAACTTGTCTTTCTCTACCGACGAGGCGAGATAATACACGTTCTTCATCATGAGGTCCCAGTTTCCCTGTCTTGGATTGTTGCTGGTGTTCTTGAGCGCCTTCACGAAGATTGCCTGCTGCACATCTTTCATGTCTGACGCAAACTCTCCCACCTGGTATGTCTGTCCGCCGGCAGTATATTCGTATGCCACGGCGAGCACCTGGTCGGTCTGCAGTGAAGACTTGAGCGACACGTATCCGAGGGCTTGGTTGACGGAGTATTCTGAGGAGCTGAGCATACGGGCGCTCTGCAGCTTCTCATAGTCGGCGCCTCCCACGAAGCCAGGGATACCGTCGAGCACGGTGCTCGTCTGGTCGATGTCTCGCGCTGCGGAGTAGGAGTTCACGATTGTAGAATACTCACTGTTGGCGTTGTTCGACGGAACCGGCGAACCGGTGAGTCCCCACATAGGGTTGCTCACCCGTGTGTTTTCACCGAGGTCGGTGAGTGCCACGATGTTACGGGTATTGGTGGTATTTCCCTGCTTGTTTGTCACCCATATCTCCACACGGTTTATGGTGATTCCGGTGGTGAGGTTGGGCAGGGTCTTCATTGCCGCATCATACTTCTCGCGGAAATAGCGCGAGAGGAAGAAGTGTCGGTTCTCCTCATAGTCTGAAGCATCGATTTCGAATGGTGTGAGCTGCACTCCGCCTTTCGACGACACGCTCTTGCTCGACGACTTCTTCTGAGAGATTACTGTCTGCAGCTTGAGTTTGCCGAACTGCATGTCGGTTCTGATACCGAAGAGCGAGGATGCTCCCTTGACGAGCGAGGAGTTGCTCGGGAACGACACGTTGCCTGCCTCCACGAGTTTTATTATCTCGTCTTCCTTGCCTTCATATTTGAGTTTGAGGTTCTGCGAGTCGAAGTCGAAGGTGGCATCGGTGTTGTAGTTGAGGTTCATGTTCACCTTGTCGCCCACCTTACCGTTCACGTTGAGGTTTATCTTCTCGTCGAAGTTCATCGTCGTTGTCTTGCGGTTGCGGATAGGGAGCGACGGATTGTCGATTTCTTTCATCGTGGCTCCGAGCTTCAGTTCTGCCGTTCCCTGCGTCT
>ENA-OUQH01001917-OUQH01001917.1-human-gut-metagenome-genome-assembly--contig:-NODE-1917-length-13383-cov-9.483944_pt1 | contig 13383 bp, 9 predicted proteins | sample MGYA00237948_ERZ548828 | MGnify/ENA primary metagenome ERZ548828 (study PRJEB26490, sample SAMN05194711) | human gut metagenome | biome: terrestrial biome; feature: human-associated habitat; material...
TTGATAGTGAAAGAGCAAGATCGCGGTCTCTTGGGGAGGAGACATCGATGAAAGCAAATTCAGATAAATCCAAGCAGAACAATAAAGCGGCACATCGTGTACTAGCGGGTGTTTTGTGCGGAGCTTCCGTTTTGAGCCTGGTACTGTCGCTCGTTATGCCCCCGATCTCGCAGGCCATCGCCAACGACGCCCAGACAGTTTCTACCGAGGAAACTGTGATGGGGGGGGGTTCCTCAAGTGAGTCCGCTGCTGTAGATAACACCAGCGAGGATGCCGAAAACCAGAATAGCGACGAGACCGATGCCGGCGAGGCTGGCTCTTCAAATAGTGCTGAGCAGGCTCAGAGTGCGAATGCGGCTTCAGCGAGAGCGACGGCCACCGTGGGGCCGGGTATTTACGTTCCCACGTCTATCGGTATCGGCACGAATATCGGTTCCTCCACCCCCGATCCCGGCGTTGCCACATTCGTTGGAAGGGACATGTACGTAGGAGGCAAGCCTGCGGACCCCTCCTACCTCACACGCGACAACGTTGCAGGTTCATATGCCGTCGAGGCCGAGGGCCTTACCGTCGTGCAGGGTAAGCTTGCGCTCAATCCCCTCAAGGAGAGCTGGCCTTACACGGATGGTAATAACAATACGTCTGGCGCGGGATTTCGCTTCGGTACCGTTGGCTTTGGTGCGCAGTTTCGTCCTTCTGCGGGCAGCGTCGTTCTTGCGGTCGCGGGCTTGAGTAACGCGACCTCTATCAAAGAAATCCAGGTTGGTACAAGCGAGCCCGCATCGGCTTCCGTTGGCGCGTGGAACAAGGGTGCCTGGGTTGGTAGGCAAAAGAGCTCGCATAACGCTGAAGCCATTGGCTACGACTATACCGCGGCAATCGCGGGAAACCGTACAACCTGGATGAACAACGCCGATCGCCAGTCTGTCGTGAAGATGCAGGGCGACTGGTCTGACGATGGCCTGTTCACGGGCAACGATGATGGCGCGAGCATCATGTCGAGCATCAACGGTAAGAATTACACCAATTTCCTGGATTCCGAAGTAAAGGCGAAGATCTCCACGCCCCTCGCAAAGCTTAAACCCACCGGGAGTTGTACGGTCGATGTTGCCGAGGAGAATTCCAACTACACCATTGCAAAGTACAACAAAGACAGTAGGGCGACGTACGGCCTCAAGTTCGACAACTCCATTAAGAAGTTTAACCGCAAGACGAGTTACACCGATGTAACCGGCAACAGCGTTTCCGGCGAGGTGACCCTTGTCAACAACGAGAAGCTCATCACGTTTACCGGCGATGCGGACGATAGCGGCAAGGGTTCTTCGCTTCAAGTCTTTAACCTGAAGGCGTCGGATCTTACCAACTCCTATAAAGACACGATCTACCGTGGCGTGGACTTCAGCTTCAATAAAATACCCGTGGGCGCCTCCGTGGTCGTCAACATCATCGATGAAGAGGGGACCCCGGTTGAGTTCAACACCGGCTGGCGCTTCTGGTGGAATGGTGAGGAAATCTCCCGTGGGTACGAGAGCGGTAGCAACGACAAGACTAAGTCTGAGTACTCCATTGCCACCCAGAGCATCCTGTGGAATTTCGCAACGGCCAAGCAGGTCACCATCCGAGGTGGTATGGCCCTTGAGGGCATTGGTGGTGACGGGAAGTGGACAGACGACGACCCGGCAGCCGCCATGTTGGGCAGTATCGTTGTTCCCAACGGCAGCTTCGAGGATCACGTGACCACCAACGGGCGTGTTTATGTTGGCGATGACTTCCAGATGTACAACCCCACGGTCGCGTGGAATTTCGGGGATATCGAGGGTGACTCGGCTTCCGTCATCGATATGGATCAGGAGCGCCACAACTTCCCATGGTCCGGTACTTACACGCCCGACGGGTCTGCGGTTGCGTGGGGCAAGGTTGACGCTGCAGACGACACCACACCGCTCGCAGGTTCTGAGTGGGCGATTTACGCGAGCAAAAATGATGCGGAGAACGATTGGGACCGCATCGTCTCTATTGTGGATAACGGCACGAATGACTTCGATTCTACCGTTGGCACCATTCAGTACGACTACCTGAACCAAAAGGCCACCATTGGCGACACGAGCGACACGAACTACTTCACGTACTACATTCGCGAGGTCAAGGCGCCGGAGGGCTACCAGAAGTCAGACACCATCTACTACGCCACTATGAACAATACTGGCGAGAAGCCGAACTATGTTCAGGGTTATGTGGATGAGAACGGGAACAACGTTTCGTTCGAGAATAACCCCAAAGGTGCCATTCCCAACACCAAGATTATTACCGGTACGGTGTCTTGGACTAAGGTTGAGGAAGGAGACAAGGGATACACTCCTTTGGCTGGTTCCGAGTGGAAGCTTGCGAAACTGGGTGCCGATGGTACGACCGAGGCGCAGCCTTGGACCGTGAGCGATCAGTCGGCTTCGAGCGAAACCACTTGGGCCGATACCGACGACACGAATGGCAAGTTCACATTGGCCGGTCTGCTGCCGGGCACGTACACGCTCACGGAGACCCAGGCTCCGTTTGGCTACGAACTGAACAAGAACACCTACAAGTTCACGGTGGACAGCACAAACGGCTCCATTACGTGGAAAGAGAACGAGCAGCCGAGCATCGTTAGTGGCACTACGTACATCTCCGACAAGTGCAGCGCTACGTCCGTGAAGATCCCGGTGACCAAATCCGTTCGCAATACGGACTGGCCGAAGGACGACGAAGGCAGCTATGTGCCGTTCGAGTTCAGCATTGTGGCTACGGGTGACTATGCAGCCAAAGCCCCCATGCCCGAAGCGCCCAAGATTTCTGTTGCCCCAAAGGCAGGGGAGACCGATGCCGCCAAGCTCAACAACATCACGGCGACCTTTGGCGCCATGACGTTCAACAAGTCGCACCTGTCCACTGAAGCAGGCACCAATAAAGATTACGCCAAGACCTACACCTACACGGTGAAGGAGGTCGCGCCTACCACCGGTGCCATCGATAAGCTCCGCTACTCCAAGGCCGAGTACCAGGTTGCCGTCACGGTGAAGGCCGTCATGAATGAGACCACTGGCAAGTACACCGGTCTTACCACCTCTACCACCGTTACGCAGATGAAGGACGACATGGGCAACACCCTTGGCAAGAACGGGCAGGGCGTCGCGGTTCAAACCTCCGCCGGTGCGGACCCAACCATCATTCCCGTCTCCACCTTCACCAACACCTACTCCACCACTCTGCCTCTTTCCGGTATGTCGGGCGTCACTTCAACATACCTTGCCGGTGCGGCGGTGCTTTGCGCTGCTGCGGCCTGGATGCACATTCGTCGCAAGGCGAATGCGAAGGGAGGCGAGCGTCGTGAATAAGAAAGTTTGCTCCTTCCCGATCTTGTTTGCGCTGCTTGCCCTCCTGATCGGCACCTGCGCGGTTGTGTTCCCCGCTTCCGCGCAGGCCGCGCCGACCTCGAACGGTTCCATCACGGTGAGCGGCACCGTGGCGAGCAGCTACGACGCCTACCAGATCTTTAGCGCCAACGTCGTCGACGGCGACAACGACGCCAAGATCGCCACCGACCTCGCCTGGGTAAGCGACGCCGTGCGTGACGCCGCGCTGCCTGTGCTGCACGGCGCCGGCATGCCCAAATCCCAGACCACCGCGCAGGAAGCTGCCGAGTGGCTCAACACCGATTCCCACCTTACGAGCGCGCTGAGCGCACAGCTCGCTCGTTCCCTCCAGAGCTCTGGCGTCGTGTCCGTGGCCCTTAACGCGGGCACGGCGGCCGAGCTGCCCTGCGGCTACTGGCTCATCGTCGCCGACGACGACGCCATCGCCCGGGGCGAGGCCGGCACCGCGCCGATCATGGCCCTGGTGGGCGGCAGCGCCGTCACCGTCAAGCCCAAGGCCGCGACCCCCAAGGTCGCCAAGCACGTGCTGGAGGACAGCACCGCCGCCTGGCAGAAGGCCGCCGACGCCACGGTCGCCGACGACCTGTACTGGCGCCTCTCTGCTACGGTCCCGGCGGGGCTCACGGCGTACGACACCTATACGGTGCAGTTCGTCGACACCATGAGCGCGGGGCTCGACCCCTCCAAGGTCGCCGCGAGCATGCATGTGTACGTGGCGGCGGGCGCCGAGGGCGGCTTCGATGCGGTCGCATGTGAGGACGGCAACGTCAGCTCGACGCCGGCTAAAGGGTGGACCGACATCACGGCCCAGTGCGCCACCAAGGTAGCGGCGGACGGAACCTTCACCGTGCGCACCGGCGACCTGATCGCCGCGCTCGGCGGGGCCGACGCCTTTACCGCGGGCGCCCGCGTGGTCGCCGTGTACAACGCACCGCTCAACAGCGCGTGCAACCACGGCATCGCGAAGGGCAACCCGAACGAGGTCTACCTGCGCTACCCGCGTTCTCCCTTTGCCGACCAGTCCGGCGACGCCGGATTCACCCGCACGCCGAGCGACGATGCGTGCGCCTACACCTGGGATCTCGCGCTCACCAAGCGCGGCAGCGACAGCGACAAGCCGCTTGCCGGGGCGGTCCTGAGCATCGCCGACGACCGCGGTCGCACGCTGGCGGCCGATGGCACGTGGGATGCTGAGGGCAAGGCCACCGTCACCACGGGCGAGGACGGCCGCGTGACCGTCTCGGGCGTGGACTCGGGCAAGCTGGAGGTCCGCGAGCTCAAGGCGCCCAAGGGCTACACTGCCTTTGAGGGCACGCGCTCCGTGACGGTCAAGGCCGAGGGCCTGGACGTCGACCAGGTGGCCGCTGCCAAGCCCAAGCTCACCATCACGGCCGAGTCGCCCCTGCGCGCTGACAGCGCGGACGGGTCGACGGGCAGCCTGGAGGCGTCGCTCATCAACACGCCCACCGGCACACCCCCTAGCATTACCACCGGAGGCTTTATGCCCTCGACTGGCGATATGGCAATGTACGCCGCGGCCGCCGTAGCGGTCGCCGGAGCCGCGCTCATCGTGGTCGCGCTCCTGGTCAAGCGGGGAGGTGGCAGCCATAAAGAGTAGCTGGCAGCCCCACAGAGAGCGGGGCGAGACGTAGCGAAGTAGATGCTAAGACACAGACAGACAGATTTAGATCAAATGGAATTCAAGCAGAAAGCAGAGGAAAAGAAGATGAGCATGAGCAAGAACATCGCACGCCTGGCAGTAACCGCCGGCCTCACAGCCGCGCTGAGCTTTGGTGGCGTGATGGCACCGGTGACCATGGCGTTTGCTGAGTGCGTGCCAACGGTGGCTACGGAGAATGGCAAGGTGTTTATCACTGACCCTGACACTGAATATACCGACACATCTTTCAAGGGCATCCAGATTTTCAAGGCGACGGTCACACAGAATAAGGATGGAAATACCTGGTCAGGTGATAAGACGCTTTCCGATATCGATTGGGCATCGCTTGAAGTTCAAAAAGCTGTGATCGGTGCATTTACTCTCGCCGATGGAACTCGCGTCGATGGAACTCCTCGTACGGATACAAGCGCTCAGGCTTGGGCCAAGTACATTAATGATCATGCCGGTGATAAAGTTGGTCAGACTGCCAAGGTTGACGCTGACTCCACGTTGGATAAGATTGCTGCCGCACTTGAGGGCTCGAATCTAACCTGGACAAAACCGAGCGATTCCAGCAAGGGTAACTTTGAGAGTCTGGACCAAGGCTACTGGCTTTTCGTGACCGATGTGCCCAGTAAGACCGGCAATACTGACGCGTACACTTCGCCGATTTTCACCATTGTCGGTGGCTCTGACGTTAATGTAGCCCCCAAGAAGAGCGTCCCCAACGTGACCAAGGCCGTCAAGGACGACAATAATGGCAGCTTTGTGACTGATGAGAGTAAAAATGTCTTCGAGGCGCCCAATAGGGTTGCGGACTCTGCATCCGACCAGCTGATTGAATACCAGCTTGCAGGTACCGTGGCCAGCAATATCAATACTTATAAAGAGTATAGCTATACCTTCACCGATGTTCTGCCTTCTACGATGGTGCCCGAGCTTAACGGCAATGATCCCGTTGTCGAGGTCAAGATTGGCGATCAGGTTGTTCATCCGAGTAGCTACAACAAAAGTTATGTAGATGGCAAACTTGAGGTTTCGTTCTCAAATCTGAAAAATGCCCATGTGAAAAAACAAGATGGCACCGAGGGCGCAGTCATTATCGTTGATGGCAGCTCAAAGGTCTATGTGAACTATAAGGCAAGGCTTGACCCCACGAAGGTTAGCGCCAACATGCTCGGCAAAGGTCAAAAGAACACCGTCACTCTGACCTACTCTAACAACCCGCACGACAACAACGGCACTGGCACTACGGTTGACCACCCGGCCTACGACTACACCTACGGTATCGATGTCAAAAAGGTTGGCTCCGACGAGGCGAAACCGCCTCTCGCAAACGTCGAATTTACTCTGCAAGAGGTCGGTACTGGAAAGTTCATCAAGAAGGACGGCACAACTGCGAGCAACGAAACTGAGAACGGTGCAATTCTCAAGACGAATTCGAACGGAATGATAGAGGTCTTTGGCCTTGATGAAGGCACGTATATTCTGAAGGAGAAAACTCCTGCGCCCGGTTACGACAATTCTCACGGCAGCAAGGGCATTAAGTTTACCATTACGCGTGATGGTGAGCTTTCCGAGAGCGACAACACCGTGCACAACCCTAAGCTTACAGTGACTGACGCAGACGATCAAAATCTCGTTGCTGCTGCCAACGCCACTAACGGCGTGGTTCACCTCACTGTCACCGACCAGAAGGGTTCCAACCTCCCGCTCACCGGTCTCAACGGCGTGACGTTCACTTGGATCGCTGGTGGCGCGGTGCTGTGCATCGGCGTGGCGCACCTCATCCGCAGCCGTAAGCAGGCTGAGGAGTCCGAGCAGGAGTAACGCTCGCTCACCCATCCCTTTGGCAGGTGGGATGTGATGGCCATGAGACTTGCGGACACTTTTCTCGTCCATCCACGTTCTTGCTTTGCCATTCTCTTTTCGGGGCAGACTCCGCGCTGGAGTTTGCCCCGTTCTTTTTGGACAACACAGGCAGCCTCCACCGTCCGATGCGGACTCATCCGTCATCGCGTTTCTTGACTCGTATGAGGTTCGGTTTAAGGTCCGTAGGCGCACGCGCGGTGCGGACGGTAGAAGGCATTTGCGCCGCAACAAGCGCAAATAAGAATGCCCGGGGTTAGAGGCCCGGGCATTTAACAACGTCGGAAACTGGTCGCCCGCGCTCCTAAGTACTTACGCGGGGTGCGTCGTTTCCTGTAGTTATTGTATCCCGAATCGCCCCGCCGATTCAGGACATTTTGAAAACTCAAATGTAGGCTTAGGCACGAACGGTATCTCTTTAATTCCGAAAATTATGTATAATTCCAATATGAACTGGAATCGAACGAAAACAATGGAAATGAACGAAGCGCTAATCTATTTACAAGAAGCACTAGGCCTTTCCGCCAAGACCAAAACTTGGCCTGGATCCGCACGCTTGCCGCTGCATCTGCGGACGATTGAGGTCCGCGCTGTTGACGCAAACGGTTTTTCGTTTTTGCTTGCAAGTCTGCCTACTGGCGTCGGGCTTCCCGAGGCTAAGAGGGTCCATAGTCAGCTAGCCTTGCGCGCGGAGACTCCTGTTGTCGTTTCGTTTCCTGATGCCGATGCACGTCAGCGCAAAGCATTGATCGCACAAGGGATTCCCTTTGTCTGCCCAGGCAGACAGGCTTTTCTTCCATTTATGGGCACAGCCTGCACGGAGAGGGGCGGTGCCCGGTTTCGCAATCACGCGACCAAGATGTCACCCAACGCACAGGCTGCCGCAATCTGGGGAGCAGCCCAGGAGCCATATCGTCCCTATGACCTTTGTCGTGCGCTTGGGATCTCGGCAAGCCGCGCGAGTGAGGCCATAACCGAGCTTGTTGACAGGGGGCTCGCGAAGCGCGAGCGTCGCGAGCGACGTGTCGTCGTGTTCCCCGTTGCCGTGGATCTTCTGCTCAGTGAGCACATGGCAGAGCTCTCCTCGCCTGTCTCGAAGGTCTTTTTTGCAAGGAAGACGCCGCAGATCGACTATCTTGTTGACGCCGGGGAGACGGCGCTCGCTGCGCGTTCGATGCTCGCTGCGCCGGGCATGGAACAAAAGGCCGTCTTAAGAAGTGTATGGCGTCAACTGAGCGACCTCGAAGTCGCAGACGGGGAGTTGCCGGATAACGTAACGGCGATGATCCAAGTGTGGCGCTATACGCCCGTGTTTGTCGGCTCCTCCCGTGTCGACGACATTTCGCTTGCGCTATCTTTGGCGGCAATCGACGATGAGCGAATTCAGCTCGAAGTCGATCGCATGTTTGGAAAGGAATATCCATGGCAAGAAGCGCTGTAGAAGGTCTCCAAGAATTTGAACCGTAGGCGGTGCTTCGGTCCTAGCTGCGTTGTCCGGCGCGGAGGCTCGCTAATCGGCTATTATTTGTTTAGACAACTTGAGTTGTAGAGGAGTGACCGGCGATGGTGCAGGGCGCCAAACATATGAAGAGCAATAACGCCGCGGACAACGGCGGCTCAAGCCCCCAGCCCAAACCTCAACCAAAGTCCAAGCGCCGTCGCAAGCGGCTGCCGCGCTGGGCCGACCGGCTCATCACCATCGTCATCATCCTTATTGGCGTGGGCCTTATGACCTGGCCGTGGATCTTGGACCGGCTCGAGGCCTCGGGCGTGTTCAACCAGATCAGCACCGTGTCCAGCACCGTGGACGCGCTGTCTGCCGAGGAGCGCGAGCGCATCCTGCTCCAGGCGCGCTCCTTTAACGAGCAGCTGGCGGGCGAGGCCACCGAGCTCCCCGCCGACCAGATCGAGCCCTATGCCCAGCAGCTCATCTTTGACCGCGACCCCATGATGAGCTGGGTCGAGATTCCCTCCATCGACGTGAGCATGCCCATCTACCACGGCACGAGCGAGGAAGTCCTCATGGCGGGCGTCGGCCACCTGGAGGGCACGAGCCTGCCGGTGGGCGGCACCTCGACGCATTGCGTGCTCACCGCGCACTCGGGCATGCGCAACTTGAGCATGTTCGACGACATCCACTCGCTGGAGCCCGGCGACCTGGTGCTGCTGCACACCATGAACAAGACGCTCGCCTATAAGATGGTGGACTCCGAGGTGGTGCTGCCCGAGGAGATGGAGTCGCTGACCATCGAGCCCGGCGCCGACAAGGTGACGCTCGTCACCTGCACGCCCTACGGCGTGAACGACCATCGCCTGCTGGTGCATTGCGTGCGCACCAAGTACAGCAAGAAGGACGTCGACAAGCAAAAGTCGCTGGCCGGCCGCCACTGGGGCAAGCGCGAGTTTGCCGTGCTCATCGTGGTCGTAGCCATTGTGCTGTTGCTGCTGGACATCGTGATCCACGCGGTCCGCAAGCGCCGCAAGGCCAAGGCCTCGGCATAGGACATCGTTCAGAACCACCACAATGGGGACAGGCACCTTTGTGGTGGTCGGGACTTCCAAACCATCACAACATTCGATGAAAATCTCGATTTTGGTGAAAAGCGTCGAATGTTGTGATGCTTTTGCTGTGGACGCGACGGTTTTCGTTGCGGGCGGGACGGTCTTCGCTGCGGGCGAGACGGTTTTCGCTATGGACAGTGCGGTTTCGCTGCAGGACCGCCGCCCCGCCGCCTGCCAACCGCCGCCCTCGTTACGATTTCGCTGCATTTGGATAAAGCGCCTGCTCCAAGGCGCCCTCGCCCTGTATACTAGAGCGGTTTAACTGTTATGCGGAAGGGAGCGCCTATGGCACTCAGCGAGAAAGACGTGCGCGGCATCGCCGAGTACGCAAAGATCGCACTGACCGATGACGAGCTCACTCAGATGACGTCCTACATGAACGACGCCGTCCAGATGCTTGAGCCCGTCCTGCAATATGACTTACCCGACGTGGAGCCCACGTTCCATCCCATCGGAAGCCTGTCCAACGTGATGGGCGATGACCTGCGCGAGCCCGAGCGCGATCTGCCGCTCGACGTTGCGCTCGAGAACGCCGGCAGCGCGCGCGACCGCTACTTCCGCGTGCCGTCCATTTTGGGAGAGGGGGAGAGCGAGTAATGGCGCTAAGCTTCGATTCCCTTACCGCCGCCCAGATCGCCGCGGGCGTTGCCGCCGGCGACTTTACCGCTACCGAGGTGGCTCAAGCCTCCCTTGCCGCCATCGAGGCGCGCGAGGGCGGGGTCCAGGCATTCCTGCAGGTGTCGCCCGAGCTCGCGCTCGACGCCGCCGCGCGCGTGGATGCCGACCGTGCCGCCGGAAAGCCGCTGCCCCCGCTCGCGGGCGTGCCGCTGGCCATCAAGGACAACATGAACCTCGTGGGCACGCGCACTACCTGCGCTTCCCGCATGCTCGGGGATTACCAGAGCGTCTACACCGCCACCTGCGTCCAGCGCATGCTCGACGCCGGCTGCCTGCCCATGGGCAAGGCCAACATGGACGAGTTCGCCTTCGGTAGCTCTACCGAGAGCTCGGCCTTCCACCGTACCAACAACCCCTGGGATACCGAGCGCGTGCCCGGCGGCTCCTCGGGCGGCTCCGCTGCAGCCGTCGCCGCGGGCGAGGTCGCGCTCTCGCTGGGCTCGGACACCGGCGGCTCCATCCGCCAGCCGGCGTCGCTGTGCGGCGTGGTGGGCTTTAAGCCCACGTATGGCGCCGTGAGCCGTTATGGCGTGGTTGCCTTTGGCTCGTCGCTCGACCAGGTGGGCCCCTTTGGCCGCACGGTCGAGGATGTCGCGCTGGCCATGAACGCGCTTACCGGTGCGGGCCACGATCCGTACGACTGCACCAGCCAGGATTGCGCCGTCGACTTTACCGAGCATCTCAACGACAGCATCGAGGGCAAGCGCGTGGGCATCATCCCTGCGTTTATGGAGGCCGAGGGCTTGACGCCCGAGGTCAAGGCCGCTGTTCAGCGCGCCGCCCAGGAGCTGCAGAACCAGGGCGCCGAGCTGGTCGAGGTCGACCTGCCGCACCTGGACGCCGCCATCGCCGCCTACTACGTCATCGGCCCGGCGGAGGCGTTCTCCAACCTGGCCCGCTTCGACGGCATCCGCTACGGCTATCAGGAGGAGGGCTGCGCCAACCTGTCCGACCAAAGCTCGCTGTCGCGCGCCCACGGCTTTGGCGCCGAGGCCAAGCGCCGTCAGATGCTCGGCGCCTACCTGCTGAGCTCGGGCGTGTACGACAAGTACTACTACGCTGCGCAAAAGGCCCGCACGCTCATCACGCAGGACTACGATGCCGCGTATGCCAAGGTGGACACGATCCTGATGCCCGCCTCGCCGCGCACGGCCTTTAAGTTTGGCGAGATCAGCGATCCCACGCAGATGTACCTCTCGGACCTGTACACCATTTCGCTCAACATCTGCGGCAACGGTGGTATTTCGGTGCCGCTGGGCTTGGGCGAGGATACTCAGCTGCCCGTTTCTGCCCAGCTGGTGGGTCCGGCGTTTAAGGACCGTCAGCTGCTCACGTTTGCCCGCGCCCTGGAGCGCGGCTTTGCCGATGCCGCTACGGGTGCGCCCGCGCTTTCCGTCGCGCCCGATTTTGCCGGGAAGGGAGGCGAGCTTTAATGAAGGAGCTTTCCGAGGTCCTGCAGGATTGGGAGGCCGTGATCGGCCTGGAGATCCATACCGAGCTCACCGCACTCGATACCAAGATGTTCTGCAACTGCAAGCTCAGCCACGATGACGAGCCCAACGCCAACGTGTGCCCGGTATGCCTGGGCCTGCCCGGCGCCCTGCCGGTGCCCAACAAGCGCGCCATCGAGAGCATCGTCAAGGCCGGTCTCGCCACCAACTGCGAGATCCAGCGCCACTCGATGTTCTACCGCAAGCACTACTTCTATCCCGATATGGCCAAGAACTTCCAGACCACGCAGGGTCCGGTCGCCTTTGCCATGTACGGCCACCTGGATCTGGACGTGACTGGTCGCGGTGCCGCCGAGCGCCCCGACTGCGCGTTTGGTGAGGCCGAGGCCCAGAGCCTGGCGAGCGCCTCGGCCAACGCCGAGGGCCTGTCCACGTCTATGACGTCGACCATGCGCGAGGGTAACCAGCGCGCCGGTCACTTGGCCAGCTACGATGCGTCCAACCTGCAGATGCCCGAGCGCCGCGAGGACGGTTCCTACACGGTGCCCATCCGCATCCTGCGCATCCACATGGAGGAGGATGCCGCCAAGATGGTGCACGTGGGCGGTGCCGAGGGCCGCATTACCGCCGCGGCCGAGTCGCTCGTCGACTACAACCGCTGCGGCACGCCGTTGATCGAGCTCGTTACCGAGCCCGATCTGCGCACGCCCGAGGAGGCCCGCCTGTTTATGGAGAAGCTCCGTCGCATCTTTGTGACGCTGGGCATTTCCGACTGCTCCATGGAGAAGGGTTCCATGCGCTGCGACGGCAACGTGTCGCTGCGTCGCCGCGGCGAGACCAAGCTGGGCACCAAGACCGAGCTCAAGAACCTCAACTCGTTTAAGAGCCTGCACGACGGCCTTGCCTACGAGATCTGCCGTCAGGCCGAGGTGCTCGAGGAGGGCGGCATCATCTATCAGGAGACCCGCCACTGGGAGCCCAGCCGCAAGCGCACCGTGGTCATGCGCGTCAAGGAGACGGCCGACGACTATCGCCTGTTCCCCGATCCCGACCTGGCGCCGTTCGACCTGGACGACGAGTTCATCGACCGTTGCCGTGGCGAGATTCCCGAGCTGCCCGATGCCAAGCGCGCCCGTTTTGAGGCTGACTTTGGCATTAAGGCGGCCGATGCCGAGCAGATCGCCGGCGACCCCGAGTTTGCCGAGTTCTTTGAGGCTGCCGCTGCCGGTATGGCTGGCAAGGAGGCCCAGACGGTCGCGAACCTGCTGGTGAACGAGATGATCGCCTACCTTAAGGGCGCAGGCGTGTCGCTCGCCGAGTCCGGCATCGCGCCGGCTCAGGTGGCAGCCCTTGCCAAGCTGCTGGCGACCGATGCCATCAGCTCCAACCAGGCGCACGAGGTCTTTGAGGCCATGGCCCAGACCGGCGACGACCCCAACAAGATCGTCGACGAGCGCGGTATGCGTCAGGTGAGCGATGCCGGCGCGCTGCAGCCGATCGTGGACGAGGTGCTGGCAAACTGTGCCGAGCAGGCGCAGCAGTATCGTGACGGCAACCAGAAGGTCATCGGCTTTTTGGTGGGCCAGTGCATGAAGGCGAGCCGCGGCAAGGGCAACCCGAAGCTCTTCAACGAGTTGCTGAGAACGTCGCTCTCGTAGCTGCGAGGCCGGGGAAGCCCCGAGTCGCCGGGGTGCTTCCCCAAAATTTCGAACAGTCCTGCGCAAGACGAAGGCCACATTAAGTGGCCTTCTTT
>ENA-OUQH01001918-OUQH01001918.1-human-gut-metagenome-genome-assembly--contig:-NODE-1918-length-13382-cov-3.296016_pt1 | contig 13382 bp, 9 predicted proteins | sample MGYA00237948_ERZ548828 | MGnify/ENA primary metagenome ERZ548828 (study PRJEB26490, sample SAMN05194711) | human gut metagenome | biome: terrestrial biome; feature: human-associated habitat; material...
CACAAGGAGTATCGTCGGCAGCGTCAGATGTGTATAAGAGACAGCTTCGCGCGGGATGATAAGATTGAGCGCGCTGCTCAGCTCGCTTGCTATCATAACGGGGTCTATTGTCTTTTGCGGCTCGGAAGAATGCCCGCCCTTACCTTCTATTGCGATATAGAACGTGGCCATTGAGCCGGAGGTAACGGTGGGACTGAAATAGAGTTGTCCAACGTCCATCTGCGGCCAAACGTGCAGCGCCATAGCTGCCTCAACGGGGGGATTTTCAAGCAAACCATCCTCTATCATGGTTTTTGAGCCATAGCCCATTTCTTCGCCGGGTTGGAACATAAGCTTTACCTGACCGGGAAGATCAGCTTCCATTTCCTTGAGTATCTTTGCCGCGCCGAGGAGCATTGCCGCGTGCGCGTCATGGCCGCACATATGCCCGCAGTCGTTTTCGGAACTGTAATCAAGGCCGGTTTCTTCCTTAATGGGAAGCCCGTCCATATCGGCGCGCAGCATAAAGCACGGGCCGCTTTCGCCAATAAGGCCCACTACGCCCGTTGAATCAGGAGCATCGGGGCAGCCGGAAAGCACGGCAATTTCCCTGTCCTCTGGACGATGTATGCCGCAATGGCGATTCGGTATGCCCATTTCATTAAGGCGCGCGGTTACATATGCTGCCGTCTTAGGCGTGGATACACCAAATTCGGGAATCCTGTGCAGCGCCCTGCGGTCGCTAATGAGCTGATCCTTAATGCCGATGGCTTTTTCCAATATTTTGTTTGTCATGCATATCCTCCTTCTTATGTGGTTTTGTATACGCAACGGCTGTTACGCTTGGAATACCGTAATGCCGTTTACAACGGTTTCTAAAACGTTTACGCTTGTAAAGGTATCCGGATTGATTGCGAAAAGGTTTTTGTCGAGTATTGTCATATCGGCAAGTTTGCCTATTTCAAGCGTGCCGCGTATGTTTTCATCGCGCGCGGCCCATGCGGCATCGCTTGTGAACAGGCGTATTGCGTCCGCGGTGCTCAAAGCCTGATCAATAAGATATGTTTTTGTGCCGGCGCGGTTCTTCCGCGTGATAGCGCTGCGCATATTGTCAAGAATGTTGAAAGGTTCAACAGGACAGTCCGACCCGCCGCTTGTATGTATGCCCATATCGCGCATAGTTTTCCATTGGTAGCATTCTGCTGCGCGTTTTTCGCCGATGCGTTCCGCGACTACGTTCATGTCTGCGTCTATAAAAATGGGCTGTATATACGCCTGAAGCCCCAGCTTTTTCATACGGCCAAGCAGCTCCGGCGTGGTTATCTGCGCATGTACAACGCCGTGCCTATGCTGCGGCCATGGATCTTCATTGAGCACGCGCTCAAATATGTCGCAAAGCTGTTTCAAGGCCAAATCGCCTATTGCGTGAGCGGCAACGTCCATGCGGTTGGCATTGGCTTCGCGAATGAGATGATAAAGCTCATCCACGCTGAAATTTGCTATGCCGTGGTTTGAAGGATCGTCAATATAGCCGTTTATCATTTCGGCGGATTTTGCGCCAAGGGAACCATCAAGCAGCAATTTACGGGTATATACGCGGAAAAGTCCGCCTGAGTTAAGAGTGGCGTCGCGCATGGCAAGCACGTTTTTGAAACCGTCGCTATAGCCCTGCGCCTGCTCTATAATGCGAACGGTAAGCTTGCCTTCGTCATCCATGCGCTTGAATATGCTAAGAAGCCTTTCGCCTTCAACGCCGGGGACGGAGGCAAGGTCATCTGTGTGTATGGCGGTTATGCCGTCCGCATTCAGCTTCTTTTGAGTGTCGAGTATAAGCGATTCTATTTCCGCATCGCTAAGCGGCGGCACGACCGTGCGATACAGCCCAACGGCGCTTTCACGAAGTATGCCGGTAGCGTAATCTATACCAACGCGAATATCATCGCTAAGCTCCGCTTTGCTTATCAGTTCAAGTGCTGCGCTATTGCATGCGGCAACATGTATGCATGCGCGCACGGCAAATACGGGTATGTCGCGCGATACACGGTCAAGGTCTGCCTTTGTAATAAGGCGGCCTTCCTTCATGTACTCCTGGTTCCAGCCCACACCTATTACATAAGAAGGTTGTTCTTTTGCTATTCGATTGCGCAGCCGTCCAACCATGCCGTCTATCGAATCCACACCGAACATCATAACGCTGCGGCTGAATGTGGCATAATAGAGCATATGCATATGGGTATCATTGAATCCGGGCAATATCATAGCCCCGTTCATATTGCGCTTCTCGTCCCAGCTTTGACGCTCGGCATCCGCGCTGCTGCCAAGGAACACTATTTTGATGCCATCTGTGCCGATGGCCTGATAGGCGTTCATGTTGCCATCCATGCTGGCAACAGTTGCGTTGTACCATAATCTGCGCATTGTTCGTTCTCCTTCAAAGTGTATTAAAGATTCAGTTAGCGTGGAGGTCAGATATTGTATTTTTGCAGCCTGTATTGAAGATTTTGACGGGAAATGCCAAGCCTTCTTGCTGCCTGGGATATGGAGTGAGTTTCCTGCAACGCTTGCAGTATTATGCCTTTTTCGTAATTTTCAAGCGCTTCATTCAAAGAAAAGCTTTCGGAATTGGCGGGAGGAGTGCTATCCAGCATACCGGGGAGAGAACCGCGGCCGGATACGGAAAGCAGCACCTCCCGGACGTCGTTTATTCTGAGTGTATCGGAACGCATGGATACGAGCGCGCCCTCTATAACATTTTTTAGCTCCTGAACGTTACCCGGCCAGCTATACTGGCGAAGTATGCTCTCAACCATGCTGCTCACAACGTGCACGCTTCGCTTCATCTCGAGATTATATTTATCGATAAAATAGCGCATCAGCAGCGGTATATCGTCAGCGTGTTCCCTAAGCGGAGGCATTCGCAATTTTATAACGCCAAGCTTATAATAAAGATCTTCCCTAATCCGTTTTTCGCGCAGGGCGGCATAAGGATCATCGTTCATGGCGGCAACTACGCGCACGTCATACGCGGCGTCCGGCGCATTGATAGCGTGGCGCTTATTGCGGCTGAGGGCTTTTATCAGCTTTGCCTGTAATGTGTGGCTCAGGCAATCAAATTCATCCAGAAGCAGTGTGCCGCCGTCCGCAAGTTCAAAAAGATTCTTTTCATCGCCGGCGGATTCGCAGTAAAACGAATCGTCATCATCGTGCATGGCGGCGCAGTTTTGCACTATAAACGGGCCGTTTGCGCGCGGGCCTTCGCGATGAAGCGCCTCGGCCGCAAGCTTTTTGCCCGTGCCTATTTCGCCGTATATAATGGCGGGGGAATTGGTTTGCGCGGCGTCCCATATGCGCTGTTTCAGCTTTTTCATGTATGCGTTTTCGGTTATTATACTGTCCAGCGTTGAAAGCTCGCCATTAGGGCCGCTGCGCACTACTCTGTGGCCTATTTCAAAAAAGTGAGATGAATCCACAACGCCTTCAACATTGCTGCCAACTATTATAGGCAGAGTTGTTGATTCAAGCGTTACGTTCTGCCCGCGGTCGTTTATAAGGCGCTGCACTTTCTTATAAGAAGGAATGCCTGTGCGCAGTACGGTCAATATGGTGGATGTTTCTTCGGTAAGGCTTGGGTAAATATCCAATATATGCTTTCCTACGGTGTCCTCGTGTGTGTAATAGGCGGGCATGGGCATACTGTGGTATTCGATAACGCCTTGTTTATTGACGATAAGTATGCCGTCTGTGTCCGCACACAGGTGCAGCATATCGCCAAGTTGGTCAAGGTAATGTTCCAGCATAGCCATCCTCCGCTAAAAATATAAACCACAAATACAGAAAAACAATAAGGTTATCGACAACTAACTTTATAGCTAAATCTTAGCATTCGTATAATGCAGCGTCAATTGCAAAAAACTTTGCACCGCTGCATAATAGTTTGCTTTCATGCATAATCCCCCTTATCCTTCCACATACTACCGATACAAAACATGATATGGCAAGCATGGAAATGAATTATTCAGGAGGAATAGAGAACCATGAAGGCAACCGGGATAGTGCGGAGGATTGACGAGCTGGGCCGCGTAGTCATACCCAAGGAGATACGAAGAACACTGAGAATACGTGAAGGCGACCCGCTGGAGATATTTACCGACCGCGAGGGCGAAGTGATACTGAAAAAGTATTCGCCGATAGGGGAGCTGGGGGATTTTGCGAAGGAATACGCGGAATCGCTCCAGCTGGCGCTTGGGATGACGGCGGCCGTGTGCGACAAGGACACGGTGATAGCCGCGAGCGGGCCATGCCGCAAGGAACTGATGGATAAGCCCATACACAGCGACCTTGAGGAGCTGATGGACAGGCGCGGCAAGCTTTGCGTTGGGGCGGACGGCGGTACGGCACCGCACATTACCGCGGATGAAGCGCAGCCGTTTGCCGCGGCGGCGATAGCCACGATAATTTGCGCGGGGGATCCGATAGGCGCGGTGATGCTGCTCAGCCGCGACGAGAACGCATCCATAGGCCGCGCGGAGCAAAAGGCCACGGAAACGGCGGCGAATTTCCTGGGCAAGCAGATGGAGGGCTGAAAAAAGCGGATCACGCGGGCGCATGGTGCTATGCCATGCGCTTGTTTGATTAATCGAACTAAAAATATATAATGATTGAATAAAAATTGTTATGTTGAGCATGCTTGAGGAGCCATGCTATAATATACACACGCGTATCCATGTATGCCGGTACAGAAAAGCATGGCTGCGTGTGAGTGGTGAAAAAACATAGAAAAACAGGAGGGAATTTATGAGAAGGCATTTTGCATTTGTAATGGCGCTGTTCATGGCGCTTGCGCTTATTCCGGGCATCGCACTCGCGGATAAGGGCGGACCCGGTGGCGGCTGGGGACCTGGCGGCGGTAATTCCGGCGGCGGCGGTCAGCAGGGCGGCTACCTAAATCAAGAAAGATGGAATGGCAACATAAAGGTCGTTTGGGATACGTTTACGGGTAGCGGGACTACAAAACCCGGCAATAACGGCGCGGGCGTGACCGCGGTAACGCTGAACGGCGCCGCCGTTACGCATCAGGATTCCAACACAACAGGCGCAGCCAGCGGCGCGGCGCTGAGCAGCTATTATACTTCCGCAAGCAGCCAAATGGAGCAGAGCGTGGAGCTTGCCATAACGGCGGCGGAGGGCTACTATGCGTCCAGAATAGTTGTGGCTTGCATAGACCCTGGCGCGGTGAGTCCGTACAGCTGCAACACATGGAGCGCAAATAGGGCATACGATGTTCCCTTCAGCCTTGCTCAATCCGTAAAGCAGAATGACGGCACGTTTAAGCTGTCCATTCCGCTTAACAGCAAGAATTTCTGCCACAGCAGCAACAACAATGGCAACCACGGTTACTACATACTTATTCAGGTTGCGCCCATACCGAAGCCCGTTTATGTTGAATACGACTACGGCGAAATACTCAACATGTTCCCGGGCGACAGCAAGCTTGCAGATTTGTTCAACAACAGCACGATGTGGACAACCGTGGGCAGCGGCAACGCATACGGCAACGGCGAGGGCATCGGCAACTTTGTCCCGAATACCAAGTTTGCATACAACTATTCCGAGGTATCGGATATACAGAACTGGAAGCATACCACCAACAGCATAAGCCTGACGGCAATGGCTGCCGTTACGCCGAAGAACGTAAAGTTCCTCGGCTGGGAAGTGACCTATTATGCAAAATGCACAAAGAGCGGCAATGAACTGACCTTCTCCGAGCAGGTGGGCGCGAGCAGCACCATAGGCGAAAGACAGAACCTGAACGTATATACCCACGCAAAGCTTGTAGCCCAGTGGGAAATCGACACCACGCCTACCCCCACTCCCGAACCGGGGAAGATAAAGATTAAAATTTGTAAGGCCATAGATGGCGACGGCATAAGAGAGCTTCCGGAGAATTACACTATAAAGGTGAAGGTCGGCGACGAAGAAAAGACCATGAGCATAGCGAACCTTATGGAGGTAGAGTTCGAGGTTGAGGTTGGCAAGGAATATACTATAAGCGAAACCTATAAGTCCGATATTCCAAATTACGATTTCGTAAAGGCGACGATTTGGGAGCGGAATATAGCCAATGGCTTCAAGATAACATTTGATGAGGACGACGACGGCAGGACTATTATTATCACAAATAAATATGTCAAGCATGGCACGGTAATAAAGCCCGGTAAGCTTACCATAAAGAAGACCGTTGAAGGCGTTGACGTTCCCGATAATTACGAAGTTACCGTGAATGTGTATAACTCGGATAAGTCGGTGAATGAAAACATAAAGCTGAACAAGGCGAACAGCTTCTCCCATACGCTTGAGCTTGAAGAAGACCGTTATTACATAAAGGAAACTACCTTCACCGATATAAACGGCTATCAGCTTACAGGCATGGATACGCAGGAACACCGTCCTTATGATGAAGGAACCGGTATAAACAAAATATTCAAAATGTATGTATCGGACAACAGCAAGGCCGATATCACCATCATCAACAAATACGAGCGTGTTCCCCCAAAGGCCAAGCTGACCGTGACGAAGGTTGTTGAAGGGCTTGAGAACGGCGTTGAGCTGCCAAATGATTACGAAGTTACCGTAACCGTCGGCAATCAGACCATAACCCTGAAAAAGGGCGAGCTCAGCAAGACTATACAGCTTGACGCGGGTACTTACACCGTGCGCGAGACTGCTAATTCCAACATAGATGGTTACGACCTCGTAAAGACCGAGTACAGCAATCTTGACGCGAACAACGGCATAACGCTTGCCGAGGGCGGCGAGAAAACCGTTACCGTGACCAATACCTACTCCAAAAAGCAAGAGCCTAAGGCGGAATTGACCATCAAGAAAACCGTTGAGGGCGTGGATATACCCGAAGGCTACGAGGTTACCGTTGCCGTGAACGGCACCGAGCACAAGCTGAACAAGGCTAATGGGTTCACGCTTGATATTGAAGTGGCCCCCGGCAAATACACCATAGAGGAGAAGGGCTGCACCGAAATAAACGGCTACTATTGCGAAGCCACCACCATAACCATAAACGGCCAGACTACGCAGGAAATAGAGCTTGCGGATATGATGGAAGGCAAGGTGCAAATAACCAACAAGTATGCCGAGGAGCAGAAGCCCCAGAACGGCAAGCTGACCATAACCAAGAGCTTCCGCGGCGTTTACGCATACGATCTGCCCCGCAGCTTCACTGTGTATGTGCGCCCCATGAACGAGGACGGCATGACGCTGGGCAGCGCAATGGCCGTTGTGCTTAACCGCAACAACGACAATACCTATTCCGCAACGATAGAGGTTGGCTATAACGTATACGAAGTGACGGAGCAGAGCCCGAACCTGAGCGGCTATGTGTTCACCGGGGCGAATTATTCCGCCGTAAGCACCGGCAGGGACGTGGCCGGGTACGATCTGCCCAGGACAAACGGAATATATGTCAGCACGGGCGAAAACGGCACAGCGAGCGTTGCCGTAACCAACAGCTACTATTATGATTACCATGACTACGTTCCCGTGATTCCTCCCGCCAAGCCCCTGCCCCCGCAGACCGGCGATTCCGGCACGGCGTACATGGGCATAGCGCTTTGCGTAATGGCCGCCGCGGCGTTTGTTGCAGCGCGCAGCCGCAGGCGCAGCTAAATCTTTGCAGAATAAAAGAAGGGCGAACCGAAAAGGCTCGCCCTTTTGATATTGCCGGTTTTACCGAATGGCAAAATGCGCCTTTATCAGCCTGTCTATTGGTATATGCAGCACGGTTCCCGCCGCTATGCCGAGAGAATTGAGCAGAATATCATCAATATCGAAAACGCCGACATGGGAAAGCTGCTGCACGGTTTCAAACAGTATTACCATGCCTATAAGTATTGCGGCCGATACGGCAAGGTTATGTTTCGCGTGTATCTTCCACGGCAGCAACAGCGCAAGCGGCGAAAACAGCAGCGCGTTGCCCAATATGCTGGCAAAGAAATAGCTGTCCGTGAACAGGTTTGCAAACTGAGAGTGCAGCGTAGCGAACGGGACATAATTAGGCGCAAGATAAGTGTAGTCATATTCGCGTCTAAAGCCGCCGAGCAGTACGAAGCAAAGAATTATGAAGTAAACCGAAAACAGATACCACCAGCATATGTTGGCGGCTGCTCTGCGCCAAGGCGCGCTGTTGCATATACGAAGCATTATGATGGTGGCTAAAAGCATAGGCAGGGGAACCATCAGCACGGTTTTAACAAGCCGGATAAACATAACAAATGCGCCCATCCAGTGAAAAACAATTAACGAGCGTATAGCACCTGCGAATGCCGCAGCATACAGTGCCATGCAAAGTATGAAAAGCGCACGGCTCTTTTTATCCCGCTTCAAAATTGCCTCCCGAATCATTATCCGAACACCTACATGTTTTGACTGAATTTACAAAGGCGGGCTGCTGCGCCCGCCGTGTAGCTTTTTGATTATTTTGATTTAATATACGGCTTGCCGTTCGCGGCGGGAACATGCGCCTTGCCTACGAAGAGTATAAGCGCGACTATAGTGACAACATACGGTATCATGGATATTATGTTCACCGGTATGGAGCCGCTTGAGCCGACGACTACCTTCAGCCCGTTGCAGAAGCCGAACAGTATGCAGCCAAGCATAGCGCCCTGCGGCTTGAACTTGCCGAATATTACCGCGGCAATGGCTATGAAGCCCTGGCCTATAACTATGGACGGGCGATAAACGGAAACCGTTGCAAGCGTTATGCTCGCCCCGCCAAGGCCCGCAAGGAAGCCGGAAAGCGCAACGCAGATATAGCGCACGAGGGAAACGTTTACGCCCAGCGTATCCGCCGCCTGGGGATGCTCGCCCACGGCGCGGAGCCTGAGCCCGAAGCGCGTTTTATAGAATACGAACCATATCACAAGCACCAATATGAACGCTATATACGCAGAAGCGTATGTGTTGAACACGTTGTCGAGAAAGCCGTTCTTTGCAAACGCTTCGCCCCATTTGCCGCCAAGGTTGGCGTTGCACCATTCAAAAAGGCCGTTGAATATGCGGGGGAGCTTATTGGGCACTGGGTGCGTTTCCGTATTGCCTGCAAAGAGCAGGCGGCAAACGTAAACGGCAATGCCGCTGGCAAGGAAGTTTATTGCCGTGCCGGATATGGTTTGGTCCGCCTTGCAGGTTATGCAGGCAAAGCCGTGTATCAGCGCAAAAACCATGCCCGCAAGGCCCGCGCAAAGGAACGCCAGCCAAGGATCACCGGAAAAATAGCCCACGGCAGCGCCGGTGAAGGCGCCTATTGTCATCATGCCCTCTATACCGATGTTTATAACGCCGGATTTTTCGGAGCAGCAGGAGCCGAGCGCCGCAAACAGCAGCGGGGGAGTATACATAAGCGTGGCATTAAGCACAATGCCGAGCGTTTTAAGCAACTGGTCCATGTTATACGCCTCCCTTATTCTTTTTGTTGCTGCTTATCATCATCCTGAGCAGGCTTGATATGGCGATGCACAGCACTATGCAGCCCATTATTATGTCAACTATCTCGCTTGGGGCATCGAAGCGCGTGCCGCCGAACTTCATTGCGCCGAAGAACTCCGCGCCCAGCAGCACGCCGAAAGGATTGGTGCCGCCTATAAGCGCAACGGTTATGCCCTGGAAGCCGTAGCCTTCCTGCCCCGCAAACTGGCTGACCTTATACGTTACGCCCATAACCTGCAGCGCGCCTGCAAGGGAAGCGAGCATGCCGGATATGCTCAGCGCCGTAAGTACGGAACCGTTGGCGTTTATGCCCGCATATTCCGCGGCGGAGCGGTTGAAGCCGACTGCCTTAAGCTTGAAGCCAAGCGTTGTGCGGTTGATTATATAATAGATCACCACAACGCATATAAGCGCTATAAACACGCCGAAGTGCGCTTTGGGCGAAAGGCCGGGCAGCCAATCGGATATGGTTATCTTTGCCGTATCGGCAATGGGTACGGACCAGGTTTTGCCGTCGCCGACGTTCACGCCGTCAAGATTTACGATAAAGTTTGAAAAATAGTAGGCTATCCAGTTGAACATTATCATGCACAGCACCTCGTGCGCGCCGAAACGGATTTTCAAAAAGCCTACCAGTCCGCCCCAGAGCGCGCCCGCAGCAAGCGCGGCGATTATGCAGAGGGGAATGTGTATATACGCGGGGGCCTTTACAAACGCGCCCACGAGCATGGCCGCAACGCTGCCCATAACGTATTGACCTTCCGCGCCTATATTAAACACGCCCGTTTTGAACGCGAAGGCGACGGAAAGGCCGGTGAGTATATACGGCACGGAATATTCAATGAAGCTATACGAAATATTCTTTGTGGAGCGGAATATTACGCCGAACAGCTTGCCATATGACTCGATGGGGTTATAGCCGGCGATAAGCAGGGCGATAGCGCCAACTATAAAGCCGATTATTATGGAAATCAGCGTATAGGTGAACGCGCTTTCCTGCAGCTTTTCAACAAAGCGCTTTGTGTTTATGCTATTCTTCATGCGCCGATCCTCCCGCCATCATCAATCCAAGCTGCTTTTCGTCCGCTTCGCTTCCGCGCACGCTGCCGACTATCTTTCCTTCGAATATAACGTCTATCCTGTCCGAAAGGCTCATTACCTCGTCCAGTTCAAAGCTTACCAGCAGCACGGCCTTGTGCTTGTTGCGCTGATCCACAATGTACTTATGCACATACTCAATCGCACCAACGTCAAGCCCGCGCGTGGGGTTAACGGCGATAAGCAGATCCTTATCGTTTGTAACTTCCCTTGCAATTATCACCTTTTGCTGGTTGCCACCGGAAAGGTCGCCCGCCGGTTCGTGCTCGCAGCCGCGGGGGCGAATGTCGTATTTTTCAATAAGCTCCTTGGCGTGCTCGTCAATGGCCTTGAAATTGAGCGCGCCGTGATTGGAATACGGCTTTTCGTCCGCGTTTTGCAGTATAAGATTATCCTCGACCGAGAAATCCAGCACCAGCCCGTGCTTATGCCTGTCCGCCGGTATGCTTGAAATTCCCATGTCGAAAAGCTGGCGCGGCGTTTTGTTGTAAGCATCGTGGCCGTTCATGGTGATTGCGCCGTGAGTTGCTTTCTTTAGGCCGGTAAGTATTTCCACCAGTTCGGTTTGGCCGTTGCCGTCTATGCCGGCTATGCCTACTATTTCGCCTTTTCTTACGGTAAGGTCAAGCCCGCGGAGGACTTCAACGTTCCTGTAATCCTTGGCGTGCAGATCATGCACCTCCAGCGCAACCTCGCCCGGTTCTATGGCGGCCTTGTCCACCTTGAACTCAACGCTGCGGCCGACCATCATGGCGGCAAGCTGCTGCTCCGTAGTGTCCGCAACGCTTACGGTGTTTATATATTTGCCCTGGCGGATGATCGTGCAGTAATCCGCAGCGGCTTTTATTTCCTTCAGCTTGTGGGTTATGAGTATAACGGTTTTCCCTTCGCGCGCAAGGTTATGCATTATTTCGATAAGTTCTTCTATCTCCTGCGGGGTAAGGGAGGCCGTGGGCTCGTCCAGTATCAATATATCTGCGCCGCGGTACAGCACCTTCAGTATTTCTGCCCGTTGTTGCATGCCTACGGATATGTCCTCAATCTTGGCATCGGCATTTACCTCAAGGCCGTAGCGGGCGGATATTTCATTCACCTTCGCACGCGCCGCCTTCATGTTCACCCGCCCGCCGGGGAGCATGGGTTCCATGCCGAGTATTATGTTTTCGGCCACGGTGAACGGCTGCACGAGCATAAAGTGCTGATGCACCATGCCTATGCCCAGCTCTATCGCCTTATTGGGGCCGGATATGGAAACCTCTTTGCCGTTTATGAATATTTGGCCGGATGTGGGATGATACAGCCCGTATAATATGTTCATAAGCGTGGATTTACCCGCGCCGTTTTCGCCCAATATGGCGTGTATCTCGCCCTTGTGAACGGTCAGGTTAATCCCGTCGTTTGCTTTGAAGGAGCCGAACATTTTAACTATGTTCTTCATTTCAACCGTGGGGCGGCTCATATCTATGCGCCCGTTTTCCTCCAAGCCGGCTCACCTCCTTAAAATAAAAAATATGTGTTTGCGTGATGTGATAATGGATTTGTTATAACAAATCCCTGCCCGATATGCTTCGGGCAGGGATGCGCTTATTCAGCTATTAGTCATCCAGGGTGTAGTAATCGGAACCGTAGGCGGCATCAAAGGCCTCGGTAGTGGCGGGAACCTTGATTTCGCCGGAGAGGATCTTTTCCTTGGCGGCGGCAACGGCAGCCTTGCACTCGTCGCTCATCAAGGTGTCGGTGGGGGCTACGTCAACAGCGCCGGAGGTGATGTCGTAGTTGACATCGCTGCCGGGCTTGAGGGTGCCTTCAACGCCGTCCTTGCACAGGGCGAATACGCCGTTGTCAACGCGTTTTACGGCGCTGGTCAGCACGGCTTCGGGGGCCAGAGAGGACTGATCCTGGTCAACGCCTATTACCAGCTTGCCCTGTTCCTTACCGGCTTCGATTACGCCAAGACCGGTGGCACCGGCGGCATGGTAAACGACGTCCGCGCCGTTGGTGTACATATTGATGGTGGCAGCCTTACCGCCCGCGGCATCGCCGAAGCTGTTGGCATTGTAGCACTGCACCTGGCAATCGGGGTTGGTGTCACGCACGCCGGCATAGAAGCCGTAGCCGAAGGTGTTCATGACGGGGCTGACCATGCCGATAACGAAGCCGACGTTGTTGGTCTGGGTCATGGTGGCAGCGGCAACGCCTACCAGATAGGAGCACTGCTCGGTGGCAAAGTTAACGCCGATAACGTTATCGCCAACGCTGGAATTATCAACGATAGCGAAAGTCTGATCGGGATAGTTGGCGGCAACTTCCTTAAGGGTGTCGGCCATCAGGAAGCCGATGCACAGGATAAGGTCATAACCTTCGTCAACAGCGGTCTCAAGGTTGGGGGCATAGTCGGCGTCGGTCTTGGATTCGAAGTATTTAACTTCGCAGCCAAGCTCTTCCTGAGCCCTCTGCAGGCCGGCCCACGCGGAAGCGTTGAAGGACTGGTCGTTGATTCCGCCGGTATCGGTAACCATGGCTACGCGATAGGGTTCCTTGTTGTCGTTAGCGGGAGTGTTGTCCTGGTTCTGATCCGCGGGAGCGGAGCAGCCGATAGCGGCTATGGCAAGAACCAAAGCCAGCATCAGAGCAGCAATTTTCTTCATTATGCTTTTATCCTCCGTTTATTTTTGACCACGCCGATTATTTATCCGCATGGTTCTATTTATTCTATCAAAAATAATTGTGAAATAAAAGATGTAATTTGATTATATATAACATTTTTGAGCCATATTTATGCCGTCATGTGTAAATATTCCCGC
>ENA-OUQH01001932-OUQH01001932.1-human-gut-metagenome-genome-assembly--contig:-NODE-1932-length-13306-cov-4.778583_pt1 | contig 13306 bp, 9 predicted proteins | sample MGYA00237948_ERZ548828 | MGnify/ENA primary metagenome ERZ548828 (study PRJEB26490, sample SAMN05194711) | human gut metagenome | biome: terrestrial biome; feature: human-associated habitat; material...
GGGCCTGTGCGGCCGGTCAGCATTACGCGCCGGCCGCTAAAGTGCTTGAAAGTTAGTTGGCCTGAGAGGCGGCATGCTTCTTGATGGCGCGGATGCACATGACCAGGAAGATGATGCCGAGGACGGCGAACATGATCTCGAAGCCGAAGATCTGGTTGAAGGCTGCGACGCCGGAAGCGTCAATCAGCGAGCCGTACCAGGTGTGAATGAACACGTCAGGCAGGAAGCCGATAACGGAAAGGATGCCAGCGGCGGTGCCGAAGATTCGCATCGGAATGCCGAGCTCGGAGAGCGGCGAGGAGCCGATAGAGAAAGCGCCGTAGGTGGCGAAGCCGAACACGACGACCAGGCAGCAAGCCACGATGGACAGGCCGGAATCCTGAGGCATCACGATGAAGGCGCCCAGAACCACGATGGCAAGCGCGAAGCAGCCGATGATGGTCTTGGAGGACTTAGCCTTCGCAGCGATGGCGCCAATAACCGGGCCAGCGAGCAGGCCAATACCATAGGTACGAATGAGGCCGATGATGTTAACGGTGTTAGCATCGGTGCCCATGGCCTGAGACAGGTACGGAGTGGTGTAGGTAGCGCCCTGGTACACGCAGTAGACGCAGAAGTAACCGAGGCAAGCCCACAGAACGCCGGGGGTCTTGATGGCCTCAGCAGCGTCAGCAACGCTGAAGAGCTTGGCGTCCTTGTTAATCTCGCCCTTGAAGTCGGGGATGAAGACGAAGGACAGAACGCCGAGGATGGCAATCAAAACACCAAGGAAGATGATGACCGACTGCATAGCGAAGACGGTGTCGGGAATAGCGGCGATGATGGCAGCGTTGATAACGCCAACAACAAGGCCGGTAACGCCATAGATGGAGTAGGAAACACCAATGCGGGCAGGATACTCATCTTCTTCGCAGCAAAGACGAATAACCTTGAAACGGGTGCCCCACCAAATCAGGATGGAGGTAAGACCCATGCCGCCGAACAGCACGTAGCACATCTGCACGGAAGGAAGCATCGCGTAGAGGAACGTGAGCACTGCGGTGCCGACGAAGCCGACCCACGCCAAGGTGCGCATGCGGAACTTGTCGGCAATGATGCCCGAAGGCAGGTAGCAGATAAGAGCAACGATGCCGTAGAAGGACACCATTGCGCCCAAGTCGGCGTTGGTGCAGCCGAGAGCCGTCATCAGAGGATCGTAGAAGACGCCCTTCAAATACATCGGCGTGTAGATGATGGAGGAACCCATCGAAATGAGGACGATCAAGAACCACTTGTGGAAACCAGTGAGGTCCTTGTACGTCACCTCGCCCTTGCTCTTTGCAAGAATGGACATGTGTTTTCCCTTTCTCGTTTACCTTAAGAAAGCAATGCTTTCCGGTACGAGCGCCCCTCTCCTTGCTTATGAAGTTCTTGATCGTTTTCCGAATTGCTCCGTTCAAAAGAGCCAAGGACTTCATAAGAACTCGCGGGACGCGTGTCGCGCATGCGCGACGCCAAATAAGTAGGCCCCTTAAGCCCAGCGAATTCCGCCTCCTTCCAAGGGATCGTGCCATCGTATGAAGCCTTATTCCGGATGTTCGGCTTTGTTGCCGACTCCCGGTTCCCCAAAGGCCTCATCGATCAGACAAGTTGCATTTTGTGGCCGAATCGTGAAGTGCGCTATCGCTTGTTGACTATGAATCGCTCTTTACTGGCAAACGAGTTAGTGGATAATTGGAGCATACTTAAAAAACTGTGATGCAGGTTTAATCCAGGTGAATTACCCTATTCAGTATAAATCTGGCCTATTGGAACAAAAAAATCGATAAGCCAGATTAATAAATCGGCATATGCCGCACTGCTCGAGGGAAAGGATGGGGAGCGCTGTGAGTATGGTTTCCTTCTTCGGAAGCGATGCGGAATCGGTAGAAAAAAGGGATGCGTTAGGCGTCCATTATCTTGGTCTGAGCCTTGTACTCGCGTGGTTTTATTGCCTGTGGTTCTCGCCAAGCGTGTTCGTGTGCACGCCGCTCATGGGCCGCGCCATGGTGTATTCCTGGCTTGCGAGCCTCGCGTTTTCGGCGCTTGCATTCCTCGTAATGCCGTTGGCGCTCCGACGCATCAATATATATGAGCACCCTACCCTTGTATGGGTTTCGGCCGGAACGCTTGCCGCAGGCACGCTGTTGTTCACGCTTGCAAAGCCCTTGGCGACACTGCCCCTTTTTATTTGGGTCGTGTTCCCCATTGTGCTGGCAGCGGCCAACGCACTTCTGTGGGCCGCATGGGGCGAATTCTACACGCGCAAACGTTCGACGTTCGCGGTAGGCAAATTCGCGCTTGTCTACGGATCGGTGATGCTCGCAGCAATGATCATGACCGAGATTTTGCCCGCGCCTGTATCGAATGTGTTCGTGGCGCTGCTGCCCATTGCGTGCGGCGCAGTATATAAGTACGAAAACAAGACGGTTGAGGGACTTGTATTCCCCACGCTTTTGCCGAAGGAGATTCGCAAAAAGACGAATCGCGCAACGCTTATTATATCGGTTTCGCTGTGCATCGCGTGCGTGGCCTGCTACTTCACGATTGCTATAGTTCCTGAAGATAATATCCTCACAGATGCGGCGGCATACCCCTTGGGAATGGGTTTGGCGGCAATTCTGTGCCTTGTTATTGCGTCGATCGCACGCGTTGGCAAACGCACCGAAGCCGCATACAAGCTTCTTCCCTACTTCATGGTTGCGGCCATTGTCGCCATTGCCTTTTTCCTGAGCAATCACGTCGAATTTGACACAATTGCGTTCACGCTCGCCGTGATTCTGGCCGGCATTTTCGAGTTGTTCGTGATTTCGTATTTCGGCACCATGTCGTCGAAGGGCTACATGGCTCCCGTTGCGGCGTTTTGCGCGTCGAGCGCCATTGTGCGCCTAGGCTTTTCGATCGGCGAGGTTTGGGCCGTGCTCTATGAAGACATTCAGGGCATTTGGAACACGCTTGTTGAGCCCACGTCGCTGTTCCTTATGTGCCTTGTAGCGCTGTCGCTTATTCCGCTTGTACGTAGCGAGGGCGACATCATTCACGTAACCACGGCGCCCGCTACGCAGAACGATACCGAGGAGATTTGCGACGCGGTGATCGTGGAATTCAAGCTCTCGAAGCGCGAGGGCGAGATTTTGAAGCTCGTAGCGCGCGGCTACACGGTAGACAACATCTCGAACAAACTCGTGATTAGCCCTTACACCACGCAAACGCATATTCGCCACATTTACGCGAAGATGAACATTCACAAGCGCAGCGAGCTGCTGGACTACATCAACATGCACCGCGACAGCGAAAAGCCCGTACGCCCCGCCGCAAAGGCCGAGAAGAAGTAACGGGAATACAAGAGAGAAGATGGTTGAGGCGCCCTGCGGGGCGCCTCTTTTTGATTCGAAAGGCGAACTCAGCTCGTGCCATTTTCTAGCAAACTGTCGGGAAGGGAAAAACCACGCAGAACAAAGGCGTCTCTTAAGTCCGATAAAATCTCTTTACTAAAAGAGCCGCAGTCAATAAGTTCAATCGCTTGCTGATAGCCCGCGCAACCCACGCAATCAAGAATTTCACCTTGTCCTCATTCGCCAAGGCGCTTTCGCCAATTAAAGCAATCAATTCCTTGTCGAGGAAAAAGTCGTTCTCATATTTCCAATTGCAGTGTTCCGAAAAGATCTTTACAGCCCCCGTAATCACGTGGGAATCGTCGTTCTCCTCTTTATCGCATAAACGAAGCAAGTGATGGGCGGATTGTCTATAGCACGCCTCGTCTTCCAATAGCAAACTGATTGTCGAATTAATCCATTCGCGCCATTCTCGCTCGCGGTCCGCTTTCGAGAGACGCAGCGTCCATTCGACGAGAACCCAGACAGCAGCCGAACACGTCGCGGGATTGTGTCTGCATACGACAAAGAGCGCTTCTCTCGACGCGGATCCGTCGTAGAGAATTGACGACCAAAGAAACGTCTTCTTTATCCTCGCATTGCGAACACCTTCATACGGCTCGCCATCGGAAAGAATTTGGCGCCAATAGACCCGAATGTTCCGTCATAATTCTTCAACTGAGCTCGTAACCTGTGGATCGGCAAAAGGAACGCCTCAGCGAGCCTCGCGACAGATCAAGCACCACTTTCTCCTTGGGAAGCAAGTCATAACCACCCGTCACCTGGACCAGACCGGAAAGGTTCGGGGTCACCATAGTGCGATAATGCCAGCCGTGGATACGCTTCTCGAACTCGGCGCAGAACGCCGGGCGCTCCGGACGGGGGCCGATTAAGCTCATCCCTTTTGTCAAGACGAAAATGCGAGGGGAAATGGAAGGACGAGAGAAAATCGCGCACATTAGTTCGTGTCAAAGTGGAGCACACACGATTATTCGCAAGCTGGACTAGGGCGAAAAAAAAAGCGAAGAAGCAATTGCTCGCTCCAGCATCTCGTCCGAATGCCAGAAGCGTTCGAGTGTTTAGAGAGGTCGCATTCCTTGAATGCGGTAAACCCCGTCACCGAATCGTTCAAGGCATCGACCGATGCTGCATAATTAACCTCATAGATTTGAGCACGCGCCCATGGCTTATTGAACAGAGCTACACAGGAGGCGCTATTGAAGTCAGACTGCGAACGAGCCATCAGGCAAAGTTGAAGAAGAGCATATTAAACTGCCGCGGTTACGAGCAAGGGGGCAACATGACCGAACGCAAAGCGAGCGAAACACCCTGCATTCAAACGCTATCCTATCCTGGATGCATCGAGGCAGCTAGAGCGATTGTTCCCTTCATTAGACAGTTCGATGTCGACAGCGCAGCGTGTGCGATATTTTGCATCAACTCCTGGCATGAGAACAGATCTTCCCAAAACTCTGCCTACACACTCAACGCCGCGCTTCTCAGCATCGACGCATTCGGAACGCGACAAATCGCAGACTACAAATCGTTCTCGGCGTTCTTCTCGCGCATTAAGGAAGCCCTCTCAGCGCCTTGTAGCTTTGAAGACGAAGTTGTGCCCGTGATGGGACAAACGTTGATTCCCTTTAGAGGAAAATGGCATCGGGCGCTTCACGGATGTGGCGCCACGCTTGAATACCCAAGGCTCTGCTTCGCGAGCACTATCATCGATGATCCAACCGAAATATCGGAATTCGAAGAACTCCTTGATTACGTCGATGAGATGTCACAGAAGCTAGGGGGTGGAGAATGGCAAAATTCAGATGTGGCACCCGGTGACATGCAAATGCCAAGCCGCGACTACTGGAATCGCGTATGCAGATGGATGGAAACCAATCCCGTTAGGCGCTTGTCGGCCGACACGATAGCTGCAATCGACGAATCAACGAGCTATGTTGAAAACAAATGCTTCCTCATGAATGGCGACAGGACAATCCCCCTCTTCTGCCCGTCGATTCTTGAAGACTACTTGACTCGAAGTATGGACAAGAAACGAACAGAGAAGAACCAGGCTGGCATAGATGTCGCTCTGCTGAAGCAGGCCCGAGCGATATTCGACTCCCCAAAGGAAAAGGGGAGCTCCGTTTTGGCATTCCCTTTGTTCCTCGTTAACGACAAGCCCATAGAAAACTGCCCGTCGACCTTTCTCGTCCTCGATGGGGAAAGCAAGGCGACGCTCTTCTACAACGCAAGCGCCGGTCATAGCGACAGCGGGCTCGAGGAGCTCAAGGCGCTTTTTCGAAAAGGCGAGGTACCTCTCGCCGTCCTGGATTACATCAAAATACAAGGACGGCGAAGGAGGCTCGTGCTCAAACAGCCAAATCACCTGGACTTCACGATCGTTGCTTACCACGACAATGTCGACATGCCTCCGACCCCCAAAGCCGAAAGGCTATCGGGAATCGCCGACTACGACTGCGGCGCCGCGGACCTTATGGCCATATTGATGATGGCCAGCAACGCGGGCGAAATCTGCACGTTCTTCCAATCCGCCGCAACATCCCCGAACACGATGCTGGCACCCTACGCCGCTGCAAGCGATTACTTCATCATCTGGTCCGACAGCAACCGACAAATCCTCGACGGCGCAGAAGACCACCGGGGCGGGGTCGCGTTGGCCTTTGACTACAATGAAACCGATCGATATTTTGCGGAGCTCTTCCGCGACGGGCTCGTAGATTTTCCCAAAGACTTTAGCGGCGAGTGGGTTCTCGGCTCCCCATTTGCGTACAGCTTGAGAAAGAACGAACGTGGATTTACCGAGATCATACGGAAAAGCGACGGGTGGAGCTTCGGCTTGGCGAAAAGGCTTCCCGGCGAGAACGGTCAGCCTTGCTTCATTCACCTCAAGGCGGACGTCGAAAGCGCCCGCAGCGTCCCTCCTAGAACATTCGAGAGAAATGCCTCCACATTCCCCTTGTTCGAGGACCTCTTGATGTGCATGACAAATGACGCCGAACCAGAGATTGCAGGACTTATCTCCGATCAAAGCCGTCTTGACCTCATATACGTGATGCCGGGAGGATCTGAGGCGAACGATCTTCCGGTGATCGATGACGAGCTGGGCATCAGGGCCCTCTTCGTTGAGTCAGACCACCCCATAGTGCTCTACAGCGCCGAGAGCGAGACGTTCTGCAACGCCATGTCAAACGTACAAGATAGGAGCGTCGAATGCCGTTTCGCCGGCGCCGTCCTGTCGCTTGCCGGAAATGGCCGCTTGAGCGCCGTGCACGCCTTGGCGTCCAAGCTCTCGCGCCTTTCGTCTGAAGGGAAGATGGTAGACGTGGGGAGCCTCTCCCTTCCCTACAGGTGGCGTTACGGCGCGAAAAGGATTACCTTGGACGCCGCCTCCAAGGCGGCTGCGCTGAAAGCGGTGGCTTACGCCGTTGACGACGAGGGCGTCAAGCCTGGCAGCTATTTCGGAGCCGACGCGAACCGCGTAATCAGGAAATTCCGAAAAGCGCTGAGCAAGGCATTCGAAGATCAGCTTGCGCGGTTCGATGAAGAGGACCTGCTGATCAAGATTTACGAAATCCTGGCAAACTCCTCCCATGCTTTCCACCTCGACACCAAGAGATACAACTCTTTCTCGAACCTGCAAGACAGTGAGGAAATGAGGGTCGAGGAGAAGATCATCAACCAGAGGGAGGATTCGCGGCACGAGGCGAGGGCGGCCATGTTCTCGATGAGACGGGCCTTGTTGACCATATACGGGATTTCCGTAATGACGATCTGGGTGCGGCCGTTCTTGGTCTCCTCGATGGTGGCACGGCCGCGCAGGGTGATCTTGCCGCGGCCGGTGGCGTAGGCGGCGCGGATGCCGCTGCGGCCCATGATGATGCCCCTGGTCGGGAAATCCGGGCCCTTGATGTACTCCATCAGGTCTGCCAGCTCCGCCTCGGGGTTTTCGAGGATGCAGACGCAGGCGTTGATGACCTCCGTCAGATTGTGCGGCGGGATATTCGTCGCCATACCGACGGCGATGCCGCTCGAGCCGTTGACCAGCAGGTTCGGGAAGCGGGACGGGAGCACGCGCGGCTCTTTTCTCGATTCGTCGAAGTTCGGATCCCAGGCGACCGTATCCTTGTCGATGTCGCGCAGCATCTCGTTGCAGAGCTTCGACATGCGCGCCTCGGTATAACGCATGGCCGCTGGCGGATCACCGTCCATGGAACCATTGTTTCCGTGCATTTCGACTAGAATCTCACGATTTTTCCAGTCCTGAGACATGCGGACCATGGCATCATAGATAGAACTGTCCCCGTGAGGGTGGAAATTCCCCATGATATTTCCGACAGACTTGGCAGACTTGCGGTAGCCTTTGTCATGGGTATTGCCATCCTTATTCATAGAATAAAGGATCCGCCGTTGTACAGGTTTCAAGCCATCCCGAATATCAGGAAGAGCCCGCTCTTGAATAATGTATTTGGAGTAGCGACCAAAGCGCTCCCCCATGATGTCCTCCAGGGACATATTTTGAATATTAGACATAAGATACAAAGCCCTTAAAAATACAAAGTGAAAATTAGAAATTTATCTTTTTCACACAGCATCCCGTTCCGGCTCAAATCGGCTAACTAACTTTAGCCCGAGTTCAATTAAGCTTCGTCAGCTCTTGAACCCAATTCAACTCTTCTTACAAGTTGGAACCAAAACTTAGCATGAAAACACTGAGAACGGGTAGGTCCTGCCTATCCGTTTTTATTAAATCATGTTATAATAGAATATAGAAATAAAAAATATAGGAGAAACAAACCTCATGGCACGCGAATTTTCACTTGAAAAAACTCGTAATATCGGTATCATGGCTCACATCGATGCTGGTAAAACAACTACAACTGAGCGTATCCTTTACTACACTGGTAAGATTCACAAAATCGGTGAAACTCACGAAGGTGCGTCACAAATGGACTGGATGGAGCAAGAGCAGGAGCGTGGTATCACTATCACTTCTGCCGCTACCACCACTCGTTGGAAATATGCCGGTAATACTTATAAAATCAATTTGATTGATACTCCGGGACACGTGGACTTTACTGCTGAGGTAGAACGCTCTTTACGTGTGTTGGACGGTGCTGTCGCTGCTTATTGTGCAGTTGGTGGCGTTGAACCGCAATCTGAAACAGTTTGGCGTCAAGCAGACAAGTACAATGTGCCACGTATCGGTTATGTTAATAAAATGGACCGTTCCGGTGCAGACTTCTTCGAAGTAGTTCGCCAAATGAAGGACGTTTTGGGTGCTAATCCATGTCCTATCGTTATCCCTATTGGCGCTGAAGAAACTTTCAAGGGGTTGGTTGACCTTATTAAAATGAAAGCTATCTATTGGCATGATGAGACAATGGGGGCTGACTATACGGTGGAGGAAATTCCTGCCAATTTAGTAGACGAAGCCAATGAATGGAGAGATAAGATGCTCGAAAAAGTAGCTGAGTTTGACGATGCCTTGATGGAGAAATATTTCGATGATCCTTCTACTATTACAGAAGAAGAGGTTTTGAGAGCTCTTCGTAACGCAACAGTACAGATGGCTGTTGTTCCGATGCTGTGTGGATCTTCATTCAAGAACAAAGGTGTACAGACTTTGCTTGACTATGTTTGTGCATTCTTGCCTTCTCCGTTGGATACTCCGAATATCATAGGAACTAATCCTGATACTGGTTTGGAGGAAGATCGTAAGCCGGATGATGATGAAAAAACATCTGCTTTGGCATTTAAGATTGCTACTGACCCGTATGTCGGTCGTCTGACTTTCTTCCGTGTTTATTCAGGAAAAATTGAAGCGGGTTCTTATATTTATAATTCCCGTTCAAGGAAGAAGGAGCGCGTATCCCGTCTGTTCCAGATGCACTCAAACAAGCAGAATCCGGTAGAAGTTATCGGTGCTGGTGATATTGGTGCTGGCGTAGGTTTCAAGGATATACATACTGGTGATACATTGTGTGACGAAACTGCACCGATTGTATTGGAGTCTATGGACTTCCCGGAACCGGTAATTGGTATCGCAGTTGAGCCTAAGACTCAGAAGGATATGGATAAACTGTCAAATGGCTTGGCTAAGCTGGCTGAAGAAGATCCGACGTTTACAGTTAAGACTGACGAACAGACTGGTCAGACAGTTATCTCTGGTATGGGTGAGCTTCACTTGGATATTATCATCGACCGTCTGAAACGTGAGTTCAAGGTTGAATGTAACCAAGGTAAGCCTCAAGTTAACTATAAGGAAGCTATCACTAAGACAGTCAACTTGCGTGAAGTTTACAAGAAGCAGTCCGGTGGTCGTGGTAAGTTCGCTGATATTATCGTGAACATCGGCCCGGTTGATGAAGACTTCAAGGAAGGCGGATTGCAATTCGTCGACGAAGTGAAGGGTGGTAACATTCCTAAGGAATTTATCCCGTCTGTACAGAAGGGCTTCACTACTGCCATGAAGAATGGTGTGTTGGCAGGTTATCCGTTGGATTCACTGAAAGTAACCTTGATTGACGGTTCTTTCCACCCGGTTGACTCTGACCAGTTGTCATTCGAAATCTGTGCTATCCAGGCATATAAGAATGCTTGTGCTAAGGCAGGTCCGGTGCTGATGGAGCCTATCATGAAGCTGGAAGTTGTTACTCCGGAAGAGAACATGGGTGACGTTATCGGTGACTTGAACAAGCGTCGTGGCCAGGTGGAAGGTATGGAATCCAGCCGTTCCGGTGCACGTATCGTGAAGGCAATGGTTCCGCTGGCAGAAATGTTCGGTTACGTAACAGCATTGCGTACCATCACTTCTGGTCGTGCAACCTCTTCAATGGTATACTCTCACCACGCCCAGGTTTCCAACTCTATTGCCAAGGCAGTATTGGAGGAAGTAAAAGGTCGTGCTGACTTAATCTAAAAAAAACTTGAAGTCCCGTAGGCTAGCGAATGACTCTTAGCCTGCGGAACTTCATCTTATATAACTATTTAATAATTAAAGACAGTAATGAGTCAAAAAATTAGAATCAAACTGAAATCTTACGACCACAACTTGGTTGACAAGTCAGCTGAGAAGATTGTAAGAACGGTGAAGACAACGGGCGCCATCGTTAGCGGTCCGATTCCTCTTCCTACGCACAAGCGTATCTTTACCGTGAACCGTTCGACTTTCGTTAACAAGAAGTCGCGTGAACAATTCGAACTCTCTTCTTACAAGAGACTGATTGACATCTATAGCTCAACAGCTAAGACAGTAGATGCTCTGATGAAGTTGGAGTTGCCGAGTGGTGTGGAAGTAGAAATCAAAGTGTAAGTATTAAAAATTAAGTGAAATGCCAGGATTATTAGGAAAAAAAATCGGAATGACATCCGTTTTCAGTGCCGAGGGTAAGAATGTACCATGCACTGTTATCGAAGCAGGTCCTTGTGTTGTTACTCAAGTGAAAACTGTAGAAAAGGACGGTTATGAAGCTGTTCAGCTGGGCTTCCAGGACAAGAAGGAGAAGCACACTACAAAGCCTTTGATGGGGCACTTTAAGAAAGCTGGAGTAACTCCCAAGAAACACTTGGCTGAGTTCAAAGAATTTGAAACAGAGTTGAATCTGGGTGACACTGTTACCGTAGAACTGTTCAATGACGCAACTTTTGTTGACGTTGTAGGTACTTCTAAGGGTAAAGGTTTCCAGGGTGTAGTAAAACGCCATGGTTTTGGTGGTGTAGGCCAGACTACTCACGGTCAGCACAACCGCGCTCGTAAGCCGGGTTCTATCGGTGCTTGTTCTTACCCTGCAAAAGTATTCAAAGGAATGCGCATGGGCGGACAGCTTGGTGGCGACAGAGTAACTGTTCAAAACCTGCAGGTATTAAAGGTAATCGCGGAGCACAATCTTCTTTTGATTAAGGGATCTGTTCCTGGTTGCAAAGGTTCAATCGTAATAATTGAGAAATAATGGAAGTTAACGTATATAACATTAAAGGTGAAGACACTGGGAGAAAGATTACGTTAAACGAGTCTATCTTCGGAATTGAGCCCAACGACCACGCTATCTACTTGGATGTTAAACAGTTTATGGCTAACCAGCGTCAGGGTACACACAAGTCAAAGGAAAGAAGCGAAATCAGTGGTTCTACTCGTAAAATCGGTCGCCAGAAAGGTGGTGGTGGTGCACGTCGTGGTGACATGAACTCACCGGTACTTGTTGGTGGTGGACGCGTATTCGGTCCGAAACCGAGAGATTACTACTTCAAATTAAACAAAAAAGTAAAGGCTCTGGCTCGTAAGTCAGCTTTGTCATACAAGGCTCAGAACAACGCAGTTGTAGTAGTAGAAGACTTCTCTTTTGAAGCTCCGAAGACTAAAGATTTTGTTGCAATGACAAAAAATCTTAAAGTTTCTGACAAAAAGCTGCTTGTGATTTTACCAGAAGCAAATAAAAACGTATATTTGTCGGCTCGTAATGTGAAGGGTGCTAATGTGCAGACTATCTCAGGGTTAAATACTTACAGAGTATTGGACGCTGGGGTCGTTGTGTTTGCTGAAAGTGCACTTTCTGCTATCGACAATATCTTAATGTAAAAAGGAGGCTTAAATAATGGGAATTATTATTAAACCGTTAGTGACAGAGAAGATGACTGCAATTACTGATAAGACGAATAATCGTTTCGGCTTTATCGTGCGTCCTGAAGCTAATAAACTGGAAATTAAGAAGGAAGTTGAAGCCCTTTACAACGTTACAGTAGTTGATGTGAATACAATGAAGTATGCCGGCAAAAACAAGAGCCGCTATACTCGTGCCGGTATCATCAACGGACGTACGAATGCGTTCAAGAAGGCTATCGTTACGTTGAAAGAAGGAGATACTATTGATTTTTATAGCAATATTTAATAAAAATGGCAGTACGTAAATTTAAGCCCACAACACCGGGGCAAAGACATAAAATTATTGGTACTTACGAAGAGATTACTGCACGGGTACCAGAAAAGTCTCTTGTATTTGGTAAGAAATCTTCAGGTGGTCGTAACAACGAAGGTAAGATGACTATGCGCTACATCGGTGGCGGTAGTAAGAAGATTATTCGTATCGTAGATTTCAAGAGAAATAAAGACGGTGTGCCTGCAGTGGTTAAAACAATTGAATACGATCCGAATCGTTCGGCTCGTATCGCTTTGTTGTTTTATGCAGATGGAGAAAAAAGATATATTATTGCTCCCAATGGATTGCAAGTTGGTACGACTTTGATGTCAGGTGAGACTGCCGCTCCGGAAATCGGAAACGCACTTCCGCTTCAGAATATTCCGGTCGGTACTGTAATTCACAACATCGAATTACGTCCGGGACAAGGCGCTGCCTTGGTTCGCTCGGCTGGTAACTTCGCTCAGTTGACTTCTAGAGAAGGTAAGTACTGCGTTATCAAGTTGCCTTCAGGTGAGGTTCGTCAGATCCTCAGTACTTGTAAGGCTACTATTGGTAGTGTAGGTAACTCAGATCATGGATTGGAAAGTTCAGGTAAAGCTGGACGTTCTCGTTGGTTAGGACGTCGTCCGCGTAACCGTGGTGTTGTTATGAACCCGGTTGATCACCCGATGGGTGGTGGTGAAGGACGTGCTTCAGGAGGACACCCGAGATCTCGTAAGGGATTGTACGCTAAGGGTCTTAAGACAAGAGCTCCGAAGAAACAATCGTCTAAGTATATTATTGAGAGAAGAAAGAAGTAATCTGATTAATTGAGTAAATTATGAGTCGTTCATTAAAAAAAGGTCCGTATATTAACGTTAAGCTTGAGAAGAAAGTGCTTGCCATGAATGAATCGGGCAAGAAAGTGGTAGTTAAGACCTGGGCCAGAGCTTCAATGATTTCGCCTGATTTCGTAGGCCATACTGTTGCAGTTCACAACGG
>ENA-OUQH01001938-OUQH01001938.1-human-gut-metagenome-genome-assembly--contig:-NODE-1938-length-13260-cov-2.942900_pt1 | contig 13260 bp, 9 predicted proteins | sample MGYA00237948_ERZ548828 | MGnify/ENA primary metagenome ERZ548828 (study PRJEB26490, sample SAMN05194711) | human gut metagenome | biome: terrestrial biome; feature: human-associated habitat; material...
TTCTATAAGGCTTCCCCCTCGGGGGAAGCTGTCGCCCGCAGGCGACTGATGAGGGCAAAGCTTACGGCCACTTCCCATTCACGGGCAGCAGCCACTAGGCCGCCCCTCATCCGGCCTCGGGCGGGGCCTCGGCCACCTTCCCCCACGGGGGAAGGCAACCTTACCGCTCCTCGCGGAAGTAGGCCAGACCCAGATGAGCCGGGGGCTGGTTTTCCTTCTTTTTGCGCAGGCTGACCACGATTAGCACCACAATGGTAACCACATAGGGCAGCATTTGGATCAGATCGGTCATGTAGCTGGCAACGGTAATGCCAAGCAGGCTGGGCAGGAACTGATACAGCCAGTACAGCACGCCAAACAGGTAAGCGCCCCAAATGGCGTTCAGCGGCTTCCAGGTGGTAAAGATGACCAGCGCTACAGCCAGCCAGCCCAAGGCTTCGATCTGGCCGGTGGTTGCCCAGATGCCCTGGTTATAATCCAGAACATAATACAAACCACCCACACCACAGATGGCAGCACCCGTGCAGGTAGCCACATATTTATACAGCGTAACGTTAATGCCGGCGGCATCGGCAGTGGCGGGGTTTTCGCCAACCGCGCGCAGGTTCAGGCCCGCGCGGGGGCGGGTAAAGAACCAGTGCAGCACAACTGCCAGCACAATGGCCGCATAAGCCAAAAAGCCGTAAGAGAAAAGCACCTCGCCCACAACGCCAAGGCCAGAAAGCACCGGAATCATGGCACTGAATGCTTTATAAGCCAGCGGTGCCGCGGTGTAGCTGGCGCCGTTCAAGATAAACACACCAAAAAAGTTTGCCACACCCATGCCAAAGGTGGTCAGCGCAAGGCCGGTCACGTTCTGGTTGGCGCGCAGCGTCACGGTCAGGAAGCAGTAAATCAGCGCCATTAGGACGGAGCCCAAAATGGAGCACAGCAGCGGGATCATCACGCACAGGAAGGGGTTGATGTCCACGACGGCCTTTTCGTAGAAATACGCACCGATAACACCCGAAATACCGCCGATATACATGATGCCGGGAATACCCAGATTGAGATTTCCGCTCTTTTCGGTCAGGATTTCGCCCGTAGAACCGTAGAGCAGCGGAATGCCTTGAATGATGGCCTGCTTGATGAAAGAAGCGATGATCTCCAGCATATTACTTGCCCTCCTTATGCATCGGGCGGAAGTTGACCTTATAGTTGACAAAGAACTCGCAGCCGATGATGAAAAACAGAATGATGCCCGTCAGGATGTCGGACACGCTTTCATTCAGGCGGAAAGCGGTGGCAATTTCGCCCGCGCCGCGTCCCAGGAAGATCAACAGGAAGGAAGTCAGCGCCATCACCAAGGGGTTAAACTTGGCGAGCCACGACACCATGATCGCAGTGAACCCCTGCCCGCCGACGGTGTTGGTGGAGATGGTGTGGTCGGTGCCGGCCACCAGCAGCAGCCCCGCCAGCCCGCAGAGCGCACCGGAGAGCGCTACCGTGCGGACGATGACCTTTTTGACGTTGATACCGATATAGCGCGCGGTGTTCTGGCTCTCGCCTACAACGGCAATTTCGTAACCATGCTTGCTGTACTTGAGGTAGATGTACATCAGAATCGTAATCAGCGCCACGACAAGGATGTTGAGCAGGTATTTCTGACCGAACAGCGAGGGCAGCCAACCGCCGGAAGTGGCGGAATTGATGATGCCGACGGTGTTGGAGCCGATGGGGTTTTCCCAGAAGGTGATACAATAGGAGACGATCTGCATCGCCACATAGTTCATCATCAGGGTGAAGAGCGATTCGTTCGTGCCCCATTTGGCACGGCAGACCGCGGGGATCAGCGCCCAGATGGTGCCCGCCGCAACGGCCGCAATCAGCATCACGGGGATGAGCAGACCGATGGGCATTTTATTGCCCCAGGCCAGCATGCAGCCAGCGGTAGCGCAGGCGCCCATCAGCACCTGTCCCTCCGCGCCCAGATTCCAGAACTTCATCTTGAAGGCCGGGGTCACGGCCAGCGAGATGCAGAGCAGCAGTGCCGTTTTCTGCATGGTGATCCAAACCTTGCGGGTGGAACCGAAGCTGCCCTTAAACATCGAAACGTAAACCTCAATGGGGTTATAACCGGTGATGAGCACGATCAGTCCCGCGCAGACCAACATGGCCAGCACGATGGCCGCCAGACGGATGAGCCAGGCCTTCCACCAGATCAGATCGCCCCGCTTAGAGATGCGAACCAACGGTTCGCGGTGCTGTTTGCTGTGATTCGTGGTTGCCGTCATTGCTGTTCCGCCTCCGTCTTGGTCGTCGTCATCAACAGGCCGATCTGCTCCTTGGTCGCGCTGCGCGCATCAACAATGCCCGTCACGCGGCCGCCGCCGATGACCAGGATGCGATCGCACAGCTCGAGCAGCACGTCGAGATCCTCGCCCACGAAGATCACCGCCACGCCGTTTTCCTTCTGCTGGCTGAGCAGATTGTAAATCATGTAGGAAGAGTTGATATCCAGTCCGCGCACGGGATAGGCCGCCATCAGCACGGTGGGCGCTGCGGCAATTTCACGGCCGACGAGCACCTTCTGCACGTTTCCGCCCGAAAGCCTGCGCACGGGAGTGTTGGCATTGGGGGTGACGACCTCCAGTTCGCTGATGATGCGCTGCGCCAGATCCTTTGGCTCCTTGCGCTGCACAAAGAGCGAATGGCCGCCGCGGTAGGAACGAAGCATCATGTTGTCCACAATATCCATGCTGCCGACCAGACCCATGCCGAGGCGATCCTCCGGCACAAAGGAGAGTCGCACGCCCAATTCGCGAATCTGCATCGGGGTCTTGTCGCGAAGGTTATCCACGCCCTTGGTCTTGGGATTATTGTAAAGGATTTCGCCCTTATCCAGATGCTGCAAGCCCGCGATGGCTTCCAGCAGTTCGCGCTGGCCACTGCCGGCGATGCCGGCGATGCCCAGAATTTCGCCCGATCTTGCGGTAAAGGTAATATCGTCCAGGAGCTTGACGCCCTCGCGGCTGATGCAGCTGATGCCGCGCACCACCAGGCGTTCCTCGGGATTTTGAGGCTCCTTGCGGGCGATGTTGAGGCTGATTTTTTTACCTACCATCATTTCGGTGAGCATGGCCTCGTCAGCCTTTGTGGTTTCAATCTCGCCGACGTATTCGCCGCGGCGCAGCACTGCCACGCGATCGGAGAGCGACAGCACTTCGCGCAGTTTATGGGTGATGATGATAATGGACTTGCCATCGTCGCGCATACGGCGCAGCACGTCGAAAAGCTTCTTGGTTTCCTGCGGGGTCAGCACGGCGGTGGGCTCATCCAGAATCAGTATATCCGCGCCGCGATAGAGCACCTTGACGATTTCCACGGTCTGCTTTTCGGAAACAGACATTTCATGGATCTTCTTGTTGGGGTCGATATCAAAGCCATAGCGCTCGCTGATCTCGCGGACGCGCTGGGCCACCTTGCGGATGTCATAGCGGCCCTTCTCATCCAACCCCAGCACGCTGTTTTCCGCAGCGGAAAACACGTCCACGAGCTTAAAGTGCTGATGGATCATGCCGATGCCCAGGTCAAACGCATCTCTGGGCGAACGGATGACGGCTTCCTGACCCCGAACGTAGATATGTCCTTCATCTGGGAAGTAAATGCCGGCGATCATATTCATCAATGTGGTCTTGCCGCTGCCGTTTTCTCCCAGAATAGAGAGGATTTCGCCCTCGTAGACCTTGAGGTTCACGCCCTTGTTGGCCACGATGCTGCCGAATCGTTTCGTGATATTTTTCAGTTCAATCGCTGTGCTACCGGCCACGATGCTGCCTCCCGCCTTTTTTACAGAATAGTCTTGACCCTCAAGGCTAAGGCGGCGGGCAAGCGCCGCTTCAGGGATTGAGGGTCAAGGAAAAATGCAAAATCAGGCGGGGCCGCTGGGGACCCCGCCCTTTGTTCCGTGTGGAATTACTTGGTGGTGATGCCGTCGATGTCCAGATCGAAGTAAGGAGCAGCACGGTATTCGGACTCGTGGAAGTAGCCGTCGGAGATCGCCTCGGTGTCGGGAGTGAAGTCCGCATCGGTATCCACATCCGCCTTGTAAGAGGTCAGCGTCTGGCCGCCGACGGTGAAGGCGGCGGTGTCAAAGACGTGCAGCTCGCCGCTTTCCAGCTTAGCCTTGGCCGCCTCAATGGCTTCCTCGGTGCCCTCCGCAGCGCAGGCGGGATTGAGTTCGGTCAGGATGACGCCGCCGTCCTTGAGGGTCATGGTGTAGTCGGTCTCGATCTCGGTGCCGTTGATGGCGCATTCGATGATGTGCTTCATGTAGGGCTTCCAGGAGATCGCGGAGGAAATCAGCGCGGTGTTGGGCGCGATGGAGATGGTGCTGATGTTGTAGGCAACATTGGGCACGTTGTTCTCTTCGCAAGCCTTGGGAGCGCCTTCGGAGTCAGCATGCTGGGAGATCAGCACACAGCCGTCCTGAATCAGCGCAGTCGCAGCTTCCTTCTCCTTGGCGATATCGAACCAGGAATTGGTGTACTTGACGTCCATGGTCACAGAGGGGCAAACAGAACGAGCACCCAGGAAGAAGGAGGTCAGGCCGGACTTGACTTCCGCGTAGGGGAAGGCGCCGACGTAACCCATCTTGGCCTGCTCGGCGGTGATGGTACCCGCGTCGATCATGGAGTTGATCTTCATGCCGGCGGCAATACCAGCCAGATAACGTCCCTCATAGATGGAAGCGAAAGCATTGTGGAAATTGGCAAGACCCAGGGTGTGCGCCTGCGTGCCGGTGGCATGGCAGAACTGCACTTCGGGATACTCGCGAGCAGCCTGAATCATGTAGTCCTCATGGCCGAAGCTGTCGGCGAAGATCAGCTTGCAGCCCGCGTCGGCCAGCTCAGCCGCCGCTTCGTAGCACTCGTTGGACTCGGGGATGTTGGTCTTAAACATCACCTGGTCGTCGGTCAGGCCAAGCTCCTGCTGAACTGCCTTGGCAGCGTCCATGAAGTTCTTGTCGTAGGTGGAGTTTTCGTCGTGCAGGAAAATGAAACCAACCTTGAAGTCTGCGGGAACAGCGGTCGCGCTCTCTTCGGGAGCGGCGGTTTCCTCCGCAGCAGCAGACTCTTCGGGGGCAGCGGACTCTTCGGGAGCCGCAGTTTCCTCAGCGGCAGGGGATTCAGTCGCAACGGGCTGAGACTGGCAGCCGGCGAGCATCATCAGCGCCATGGCCAGCACGAGCATAATGGCTAGAAACTTTTTCATCCTAAATTCCTCCATTGATGTGTTTATGTAAATTTGCATTTACATCGAATTCAGCGCCGGAACGTAACGGATGCATCGTCCATCGTTTCGATCACCGCAAGGGACTCCACGCGCACACCCTCGGCGCGCAGGCGGTCTCCGCCGCCCTGAAAGCCCTTTTCAATGGCGCAGCTTGCGCCCGCGATCTTCGCGCCCGCCTGGGCCGCGATATCGATCAGCCCTTCCAGCGCCTTGCCGTTGGCCAAGAAATCGTCCACCAGCAGGAGATTGTCGCCGGGCTGAATGTAATCCTTGCTCACCACAATGTTGTAATCCGTGTTGTGGGTGTAGGAATGCACCACCGTCGTGTACAGGTCACCGGAAAGATTGCCGGATTTGTGTTTCTTAGCGTAGACCATCGGGACGTGCATAGCCGCAGCCGCCGCCATCGCAACGGGGATGCCGCTGGTTTCAATGGTAAAAACCTTCGTCACCTTCGCGTCCGCAAAGAGACGCGCGATTTCTCGCCCCATCTCCATCAAGAAGTCCACGTCAATCTGGTGGTTGAGAAAGGACCCCACCTTCAGAATGTTGCCCGGCAGCACAGTGCCCTCGCGCAGTATTTTTTCTTCCAGTGCTTTCATGACCGGTTCTCCTCAAATTCCCGAACGTTCATCGCAGACAAGCGTTCTTTTATTCGTTCGAACTGAATAAGAAAAAGCAGACTTAAAGAGATAAGTCTGCCTGCCAATATCGCCTTTCCGCCGCAGCGGAGTTTACCAATAGTCGCAGCTTGCACGGCGCTGCGGTAGAGACATTTGGGCCAACTTTCCAAACATATATTGGCAAGAGTATTCAATTCACCCAAAGAATAGCACACAAAATGAGCAAAGTCAACAAAAATCGAGTGGAATATTCGGATTTTACAAGTCCTTATCAAAATCATAAAAAGCTCTTTCCCATTCGTCGCACAGTGCGAAACGCGCCCCGGGCGGATCGGGCTTCATCTCCTTTTCCGCACGAGGCGCGTTTTTTCGATTTTCAGTCTTTATTCGGATTTTTCGTTGGCATCCACCAGATCGCACCAGACCGTGACGCGGGTTTTGCCGCCCAGCGTGCAGGTGTAAAGCGTCAAATCGTGCCCGCCGTTTACCACCTTATCCACTTCTTCCGGCTGCACGGTTTCCACTGCCGCCACAGCATACAGATAAGCTGTCCCGTCCATGTCGGTGAACTGCACCTCGTCCCCGGCCGCAAGCTCCTTCAGCCTCCCGAAATGCCTGCGGTAGTTATGCCCTGCAATCACCAAATCACCGCCCGCCGCTGTTCCGAATTCCCGGCAAGGCGCGATGCGCAGCCGCGCATAGCTCCATTCGTCGATCACGGGCAACTCCAGTCCCAGCGCAGGAACGGACAACACGCCTGCAAAATCGTAGCTTTCCCTTTTACTCTCCGCTTCTGCGCTTTCGCTCTGCGCAAGAGGCTCGTCTGCTTCGGGCGTCGGCATTTCCGTCGGTGTTTCTTTCGGAGACGGAGCTGCGGTCGGTTCTTCCTCTCTTTGGGCGATTTCCGATTGTGCGCGCAGCAGCAGGCTCTCGGCTTCCTGTCCTGCGCGCTCGTCATCCGCCCGATTGTACGCAAGCAGGAGCAGTGCCGAAAGAATCAGCACTGCTCCCAGAATCACAATCACAACGCCCGCTTTTTTAGGCATTCTTTCTCTTCTTCAACAACACGATCCCGCCGAGAATCACAAGGATCGCGCCTGCAGCGCCTAGCGCGAACACCGGCCAGTTGAGCTGTCCGGTCTGAATCAGCCGCGCGGTATTGGTGATCGTCACCACATCGCCGGTTGCGGAATAAACCGGTGTGTACCCTGCGGGCACGCTGCTCTCCATCACATGCCAGTTGCCGCCCGCCGGGAGCTTTTTCCAACTGTAGCTCCAACCGTTGGATGCGTCCAAGCGCACGGTCTCGATCGCCTTATCCCCGCTGTAAAGCGTCGCCAACGCATACTTCGGGCGCTTGTACCCCGCGTCATTGCTCCACTTTTTGTTCACGGTGATGTCCGTGTCGTAGTCCGGATAAACGTGATGATTGCGCGTGTTAGTGATGATGGTCACGTTGCCGTCTGTGCTGTAACTGACCGTGTAATCATAGGGCACCTCAGCCTCTTCGATCTTCCAGGTGTGGTTTTCGATGTTCAGGTCGTCGATTCCGCCGTCGCGCAGCTTGCTGAAGGTCTCGGTCCAGCCGTTGTCCTTCGTCAGCTCCTTGGTGCAGACTACCTTCCCATCGCAGATCAGGTTGGCCTTGACCACATCGTTTTTGTGATCGTTGCCGCTGCCGTCGCTCCACACCTTGCGCACGAACATCTGATCGTCGCTGAAGGCGTTGACCGTGAACACCCAGTCCACCTCGCCGATGCGGTTGGCGTATTGATTATCCAGTTCGATCGGCACCTTGAGCTTGACGGTGAGCGTCGCTGTTTCTCCCTTGGAGAAGCTCCCCAGCAACACGTCGCTTGCGAGCTGCGCGGGCTGATCGGGCGAGGCGTGATAAATCTCCGTTTCGCCGTTGCGGACCCACATTTCGAGCTTGCTCAGGAATTCGTTGCTCTCCGCGGCGGAAACCTGCGCCTGCGGGGCGTTTTCCTCGCCGTGCGGCACCGCGCGCATGTAGAGATTGACGTAATCGTGCTGCATGTCGTTGTTGGTGAACACAACCTTCTGCTCCAGCTCATCGCCGGGCATCACGTTTTTGAAGTTGTCGAAAAGGTCGGTGGAAGTGTAGCCGCTGCCGGGCTTGAACTCGAAGCCGCCGCCCGCTTCTCCCTTGTAGGTCAGGTTGATGGCCGCATCTCCTGCGACGGACGAGACGCACATCCCGGCCGCCAGCACGAGCGTCATCAGGAGGGAAAACGCGATTTTCAGCATCTTTTTCATGTTTTCCTCCTCCTTAGTTTCCGGACTTGCTCAGGGGATTATCTTCTCCCCAGGCTTCCTTTACCGCGTTTGCGGGCGTGCTCTGAATGGCCGTTGCTAGAATTTCAACGGAAAGCCGGTATTCCGGATTTTCCGGACGTGTGACCGTACAGGTCAGCAGGCTTCCGTCCGTGGAGCCGCCGGGGGCGACAGGGGACAGATAGTAGAAGTATCCGTCATTGTCCTCAGTCCACTTGCCGCCAGGGTTTTCCGTCAGGTCGTATCCGTATCCTTCTGGAACGGAAGCGACAATATTTCCCTGCGCATCCAACCAGTTCACAACGTAGGTTGCCCGGATGTAGGCGTTGGTTGTGCCGGTGTTTTCGACCTTCACGTCCGTCTTCTCACTTCCATTGAAGCTTTCCGTCACTTTGCAGGAAACCTTGGCGTACTCAAAGGTATTTTCGACTGCGTCTGTCTGGGCAATCAGGTAGGCGACGGTTGAGCCAACCACCGTGCCGATCAGCAGGACTGCGGCAGTGAGCAGCACAGCTGCCTTGTTGATGCGGGGTTTACGCTTTCTGCCCCTTCCGGAAGATGTTTCCTGAATCATAGTTGCCGCCTCCTTTCTCAGTTGTCTTTAGCAAAGACATTCTCTCTATACGCATCGCCGCCCAGCCACTTGCCTTTGCTGCGGATGTTTGTGAAGGTCACAGCATTGGTCTGCGCGGGCTGCAAGGTGATGTTCTGGGAAACCTTGTTCGCGGTGTACCGCCAGCTCCAATTCGTCACTTCCGTGATGGTGTAGGTGCCGATTTTCAGCCCCTTGATGGTCACGGAGCCGTCGCCGTTGATCACAACGCGCTTGCTGTATCCGTTCGGGCCGGTCACATCAAAGATGAAGCTCTGCCCCTCGTCGATTTCTTTCCAGCCCTGCTTGGTGATGGTCAGGTTGGCCACATCGTACTCGAACTTGGCGTAGTAGGTCGCGGCCTCGTAGCCCATGACAGGCGCCTCGTCTGTACCGTAATTCTTGGTCTTGCCGGGGGTCAGCTTGCTGTCCGCAACCCAAGCGGCATCCACAGGCTGCGTGCAGTCCTTGTCCGTATACCAGCCGGCAAACTTGAATCCTTCCGCGGCGGTAGGCGTGGAACCCTTGACCTCACCGCTCGTGACCTTGAGCTGCGTTTCCTGATATTTATCCAGCGTGCCGCAGCCATCGGGGCCGACGACCTCGTACTTGATTTCTACCCTCTGCTCGGTGTAGTAGAAGGTTCTGACGTTCTTGTTGGCAACGTTGGCGGGGTCTTCAATGGCAATGTGGATGGACTGATTCTCCGTGCTCACCAGCGTGTAGCCAGGAATGGTCTTTGCCGTCTGCGTCACCTGCGCCTGATAGCGGGCGTTTCCGGTAACAGAGTCAGCAAGTTCTTTATCAGTTCCCTGTTCAAGGAATCGGAATTCATAGGGATACTGGATGCGGTCATAGTACAGGTTCAGTACAAGACCTGCTGCGGTCAGTTTGCCGGAGGAATTGCTCTTGGTTCCGTTGTAGGTGAAGCCCGCAATCGTCAGCGGTTCCTCGGAATATTCCGTTCCGATCACGCCGTTCAGATTTGTGCTGCTCTGGTACTCGGTATAGCCTTCGCCCTCGATGTTCTGCGTCCAGTGGATGATCTGCAACGGGGCGTGGGCATTGTCCTTGACATACCAGAAGGTGATCTCGTTGCCCTCGGCAGCCAGCACAAGCTGCTTCTGGTAGGCGTCCGGGGCGTAGCCCGTGATCTGCTTGAAGGTCTCGGTCACGACCGCATTGCGGGTTTTTACCACTTTGTCCGGTGTGGGAACACCGTTTACAACAACAGATTCGCCTGTCGTCTTGTCCAGATACCGGACGGTGTACTCTACTTCGTCCTTTGCCACATACACGAAGGTATACTTGTTCTTCGAGGCATCCGCTATATCAATGGTGATGGAATGACTGCTGACCTTGGGGAAGTAGCCGGACTGATAGCTCTCGTTCAGCTGTGTACCGGTTTTGGCGTTAAATGTTTTGGTGCTGCCAGCCAAAGCACTGCCGGTGGTGGGAGGTGCAATTTGTGTGCCGTTCTCCAGTTCATACTTGACGGTGTAGTTCATCAGCGTGTTGGAGCTCCACTTGGCGTAGAGGTTCAGGTCGCGGTTGACGGGCATGGAGAAGTTGTACGCCTTTTCCTCACCGGTATCGCTGATGTAGAACCAGCCGACAAAGGTGTACTTACCATTCTCGGGGTTTGCCGGAGAATCCGTTACCACTGTGCCGTGGGGAACCGCCGCCCATGTCTTCATGGGTTTGCCGCTGTTATCCAGCACATCCTTGGTCAGGTAGGTCTTGACCGTGTGGGTCTTGGGAGCCCACTTGGCATAGAGGATCACGTCGGAGGCGGGCATGGTCATGGTGTTCAGGTCCGCCTTGGAACCCTCATAGCAGCCAGCCGTGGTGTACCAGCCGTCGAACACATAGGCGTTCTTTTCCAGATTGGCTGGGTATTCCGGCGCAAAATAGTAGCCGCTCAGCGGCGCTTCATACTGCACGCTGCCTCCCTTACCATCCACATACGCATTGTAGTTGTAGAATTTCAGGTTGTAGCTGTTGCGGGTGTAGTAGAGGCAGTTGATTCTCTCCATATCCACACTTCCGTCCTTCGGAAGGTAAGGATTGGAATCGCCCTGCGTGAAGCCGGTAATGGGATGAAATTCCTCTCTGTAAGTCAAACTGATACTGTCACTGTAATCGAGGTCGATCACTTTGTATTGTTTATAGTTCCTGCCTTTATATGCGATATCGCCCGCTGCTCCGTTTATCGTTTCCACATAGTAGTAAATCTTTGCGCCAGATTCGGAGTGTTTCTTTTCAAACGTGATATTTTCTCCCGGCATGGTATCAATACTGCCGAGATAGCGCTGCTCGTCTGAATGGCCATACGTTTCGGTTCCCTGCGGTACCTTCCACCAAATGGTGTCGTTTCCGTCCTTGATGGGGAAGTTGTTATGGATGTCCGCCTGATACTTGGCGGTGATGGTCAAATTGGAAGTTTTGTAGCATCTGTTGCTGTGGGTATGTTCCGACAAGCCAAGTTTGCAACATGAATCCCTGTGATACCAATGGGATATACTGGTTCCTCCGTATTTGCAGCAGGAATCACTATGTTTATGCTCGATTTTCGTACAGGTCAGTGTTTTCTGACCGTCCTTAAACGTCAGCGTATAGGTATTTCTCGTATAGTACACATTCAGCACAGTAGAGCCGTCGCCTTTGACGGTGACAGTCTCGGCCTTGGCCGCATTGTAGGTGAAATGCTTGGTATCTCTGCCTGTGAAACTCTGATTCTTATAATCGTCGCTCTTTTTCTCCGTACCGGGCGCAACATTGGCGGGCTTATACGTTCCGGCTACACTGTAGCCGTCGTCATTGGCGTTCTCGTACCAGAACACGACGGTAAAGCCGGATTCTCCGATTTTCCAGCTTGCCTTGTAGCTGGTGCTATCCGCAGGCATGGTGGAAGGAATCGACGGAGTCCAACTCACAAAGGTATAACCGGGCTTGGTGGGGGTATCCACGCTGATGGGCGCGCCGTAGCGGGCGTAGATGGGCTCCACGCCGTAGCCGCCGTCCAGATCAAAGTTCATCAGATAGTAATAGCGGTCGTAGTAGATCTCTACCACCGTGCTGCCGTCCGCCGCGATCGTGGTCGTGGTATCGTAGAGCAGGGAGTAGAAGCCGGTATAGTCCGTCTTGGCAAGATTATCGCCAACCGCAGACTCGGTATAGCCCTTCTTCGTCTCGGCGTCTGCCAGCGTGTATTCGTCATTGGAGACGTTCTGCTGGTAATGCTTGACGGTGAACTCCACCTCTGCGGGCTGATATGTAACGATGTAGGTCTTGCCCTCGGAGGTATTCACATGAACCACCGTTTCGCTGGGCGTATAGCCAACCACCACAGGGCTCTGAATGTCCTGTGTATAGGTGCTGCCGGTGGCGACTGTGGCGCTCCACGAGGGAGCGGCCTGCTTGCCGTCTGCAAAGATGTAGTTGATAAGAATGGTATAGGTTGTATGGGCAGGCGGCTCCTCCGCCGGAGGATCGTTTGCCGGGGCGGGGTCGCTCTCGGTCGATCCCTTGGTGTCCGCAGCAGGCTTTGTCTCTGCGGTCGGCGCGGCGGTTTGAGTTTCCGCAGTGGGCTTTGCTTCCGCAGTCGGCGCGGCGGTTTGGGTTTCCGCAGCGGGCTTCGCTTCCGCGGTCGGCGCAGCGGTTTGAGTCTCCGCAACGGGCTTTGCCTGCAAGATCGGCGCAGCGGCCTTCACCAGCGCGGGCGCTTTCGTTTCCGCAGGAACATTGGTCTGCGCGGGCGCGGACGATGCGGCGGTTTCAGCAGCGGGAGAAGAGGCGGGGGTTTCCGTCGGAGCAGCAGAAGGTTGGGCAGTCTTTTCGGGCTGCGCCGTGGGTGCGTTCGCCTGCGAGATCACTGCCTCGCCGAGGGGCTTTGCCCCTGCCAGCACGGTGCCGAGCGCCGGGGCGGCCTTGGCGGGCTGTGCCTCGGTGCGGATGCGCACGGTGACGGCAGGGGTGGTTTCGGTTTTGCCGTCTGCATCGGTGCGCTTGCAGCGGAGGGCTGCCGTGCCGCCGTTGAGCAGATTGGCGACCAGCGCATAGCTAACCTCCAGCGACGTATCGTTTGCGCCGGAGATATTCGCCCAAACGTCGCCCTGCACGCGGATCTGCCACTGGATACTGCCGCTCACGGTTCCGCCCGACACGGTCAGCGTTTCCTTTTCGCTCTGCAAAAGCTGCACGTCCGTTATGATCGCGTCCTTGCGGTCGCGAACGGCAAATTCCTTCGCTTCGGTGGTCGTCAGCACGGGCGTGATCGCGTTATCCGCTTCTGCGCGCGCAGGGATCACGCTCGGCACAAACAGAGCGGCAAGCATCGCAAAGCTCAGCAGCGCTGCTCCTATTCTCTTCTTCATGCTCTATCGCTCCTTTCAGGTCAGGGATTTTCGGGCGGATTCGGCACCGGAGTGGGCTCCGCCGGCGTATCAGAAGGCCAGCCCTTTGCCGCCTGCGGGC
>ENA-OUQH01001945-OUQH01001945.1-human-gut-metagenome-genome-assembly--contig:-NODE-1945-length-13249-cov-4.943156_pt1 | contig 13249 bp, 12 predicted proteins | sample MGYA00237948_ERZ548828 | MGnify/ENA primary metagenome ERZ548828 (study PRJEB26490, sample SAMN05194711) | human gut metagenome | biome: terrestrial biome; feature: human-associated habitat; material...
ATTCCGTGGAGGAAGCCATTGCACATATCAATATATATAATACAAAGCATTGTTTTTATGGCACGCCATTTGTAGATATAAGAAATAAAGCAAATATGCAATACAAACTTGATTAAATGCGTATATTTGCCAGTGAATAACCCTTAGAAGAAAAGGAAAAAAGTATGAATAATCAATTCTCACAAAGAGTTTCCGACATTATCGTCTATAGCAAGGAAGAAGCTAACCGGTTGAGGAGTAGGCATATCGGACCTGAGCACCTACTTCTGGGAATGCTTCGTGACGGTGAAGGAAAAGCTATCGAGATTTTGTTTAATTTGCAAATAAACTTACAGGACATAAAAAATCAGTTGGAGGCCATTGTGAAAAACAATGCGGAAAATGCCGAAAACAATGCGGTGATTTCGGACAGTGTGGCATTTGTTTCAGGTTGTGCGGCGAAGATTCTTTTTTATTCCTAATCAGTGGAAAATAAAGTTGCGAATACTTGCCTGAAAATGACTTCCGTTTTCCGAATATCGAATGTCGGAAACAGAAAACTTTATAACAATATTTGTGGAAGTCTGGCTATGCTTGTAATCACGGCATCTGCCGCCGAAACATCTTCGGGTGCTTTTCCCCATCCCTCGCCTTGCAACCAGACAGTCTTGCATCCTATGGCTTTTGCGGGTATGATGTCTTTATCATACGAGTCTCCCACCACGACAATCTCCTTTGCGTCCATGCCAAGTCTGTCCACGCCAAGCTCGTATATGCGAGGGTCGGGTTTTCTTACGCCAACGCGCGATGATTCCACTATCTCTTTGAAAAAATCAAGACGGAAGTCTCTGAGAACGGACTGTATGTTGCCGTAGAAATTGGTAACGAGCACCATGTTGCGGTTTCCGATTTCTTCCAAAACCTTTCGGCTGCGCTCAATGCAGTTTGCCGCGTAATTATAGCAGTATTCGGAAGCCTTGGCGGAGCATTCTTTCATTTGAATATCCGAAAGCGCAATAGCCCCGAGGCATGAAAGCCGGGCTATTTCTATGCCTGTTTTCTTTAACATCACATCTCGGAAAGTATCTTCCTCGAATATTATACGCTCTTTGGCAAGTGCGCGTTCGGCAAACACGTATGCGTCTTTCCAAGTGTCGTTGTCGGTTTCTATACCTGCTTCTTTCAGCCCTTCGCGCAGTATGTACGACCAATGGCGACCTTCGGAATCGAGGGTTCCTCCGTAATCGAATATGATGCCTTTGATGTTTTTGAAGTTTTCGTTCATGCGTTGCTTTTTGATTGGCTCGTTTTTCCGGTCTTTCCTATTTTAATGAGTAATATTCCTATTGCCACCCATATAAGTTCCCTCACTCTGGTGAGCAAACCTGCGAGAACTCCAAAAGCTCCCGACATGGCAAGTCCGCCAACGGCGAGGGCAAATCCGCCTTCCCTCGTGCCCATTTCCATAGGCATGAAAAAGAAAAGATTGGCAAACAAAGAGGTGAAAGCCTGGATTAAAATGCAGTCCCAAAACGATACGCTGTCAGTGAGAATCATGAAAATGAACCATATCTCAAGACATCCCACTATTCGTGCCGCAAATTCAAGAAAAAGCGACAGATAGAACGTGCGTTTGTTCTGACGGTGGAGTTCGGCTATCTGTGAGTCTATGCGTTCCACGGTTTCTCGTTTGTCCTCCACGAACTTCCGTGCTTTTCGTCGTAAACCCGGAATGTGCGTGAATACTTTCAACGTTTTCATTGCCAAACCGTTGCGATAGCCTTTCATGAAAAAGTAAATTCCCAAACAGCAAAAAGCTGCCACTATGAGCAGCATGATTCCCATTGCAGTGGTTATGGCATTGAAATACATTATTAAATACAGCCCAATGGAGAATGCCCAGAAAATGAAATGCGAAAAGATGTGCATCATGGCGTACAGTATGACCGATGAAGTGGCTTTCGCCGCGCCGTAGTAGGGAGTCAGCTCCATTATCCGGTATGGCTCTCCGCCGAGAACGCCCACGGGGGTTACATAATTGAGTGCATAGCCGGAAATGGTGTATTTCATCACGAGCCAAAAGGGCAGCCTCCGCCCGTTGTTGCCGTTGTTAATTATCACACGCCACGACCAGGCGTTTATGGCGTATATGGGAATCCATACAAGCACTACGGCGAAGAACCACCAGCCTGCGTTTTTGAGGTTTTGCCATATCTCGGAATATGAAACGTCGAACGTGCACAGCATCACGGCTATAGCCACGACACCGACGGCAAGAAACACGTTCATCAGCTTGTTGCGCATGGGGAAACGGGTTATATGAGTGTTGGAGTCTCGTCGTAATATCCTTTTTCAAGGAGCATTGTCATCTGATGACAAAGTTTTTCGTGGCGTTCGCGCAGATAATATGCAAGAGATGTGAACACCACAATTTCTATGACAATGTAAAGCCATGGAATGTTCAACAGGCAGGAAACGTAAAGCGTTATGGCGCGCCAATTGAACGTCAGAATGTTTGCGTATTTCATCATGGGTTTGCTTTCCTTGCGAAAGTCAAGGCGGAACTTCTCTGGAATATTTCCTCCGCGCTTATTGTTTATCACATTCATCAGGTCTTGCAAATAGGGAGTGAGAGATTCCTGGGAATGTGTATAGTTGCCGTAGAAATACAAAAAGGCACGCCACCAGAAGTTTCCTTTCTTGGGTGTGGTGTTAAGCAAAACGCGCTGTTGACGTGAGTTGTCAAGTTCGCTGTCTTCCTTGCCGAACGCAAAAAACATGTGAACGTTGCGATAATAATCGGCAAGTTGGCACTGTTTTGCATGACAGAACACACCGGAAAAGATTGCAAGGAAAAGAATCAGGAATTTCCAATGAACATGAGTAAAAGGAATGAACTCGTTCCATAGTCTGAGAACAATGGCAAGGTATATGGCAATGAACCAAAGGTCTCCAGCGAACCCGTCTAGCATTCTTCCCCAACGGGTTTTCTTTCCCGTCATTCGCGCAAGCTGCCCGTCCGCACTGTCATAAAAGTTAGCCCACATCAGAAGCAACACACCGGCAATGTTGTGGTATATGTCTTGATAATAAAACATCCAACCGGCTGCAATACCTATAATAATGGATAGGATGGTAACTACGTTCGGAACAACATGGAGCTTCTTGAAAAACAAAGCCCACAAATATCCTATTGGACGGGTAAAGCGAATGTCAATCCACTCTTCCGTGTCTGCGTTTTTGTATGTGGCACTGATTCGCGCCCTGTATTCTTTAAGCATTATATTGTATATATCTTGTATGTTCTATATGGTATGAAACTTGTCCGCCTGCTTGCAGAAGAACTCGGTTATGGCTTCCGCCGCATCGGTTCTGCATCGCGAAAAACTTGGCCAGTCGTTAAAATCAATGATTTTGAAATCTCCGCTTTCTCCCACAACGCAGTCGCCGCCGTATATGGGAATGTTTAGAATCCTGGCAAGACGGTTACATTCCTCACGTAATTTGCTGTGTGAGAAACTATATTTGTGCGGTTCGCCGTTTATCGCTTCTGCTCCGAATTTCCCGCAGCCTCCGTTCTCGGTAGGGAAACACGTAAAGAAGAATCCTGTATCTTCCACGCCGTAAAATTTCACGAGGTCGCCTTCTGCGTGTTTGCTTATTACTACTTGGGAAATATTTCTTGCCTCAAAATCTTTCCAAACACGCTCAAGCTGCTCCGCATTTTCCACAAAGCAAACGTCTTTTGCATTTTGTGCACATTCGTCTCCGCGTTTCACCCAAAAAGGATGGCTTACGCCCGGCGTGCTTCCCGTTTCCGTTATTTCGCTTTGGGGAATGGGCACTCCGCATTCAATCATCTTTTTTGTTATCTCTATTCTATTGTATTTTATGAGCGATTTCGCAGAGTTTATGACCAATGCACCGGAGTTTTCTTTCTTTTTAAGTATGTCGAGAACCCTTCTTCCCCGCGCCATACTTATATAAAGTTTTGTGTTGGTCTTTTCTATAAAATCGATGTCGGCTTCGCAAACAATCTCGGTCTGGAATCCTTTTTTTTGCAAGCCGTTACAGACTTCACCGAATATAAGTGCGTCGTTTCTTTCGCAATTTGGCGAATATTCCACGGCTCGGCTTATTGCTGTAACCCTATTTGCTTTCATTTTTCATTGATGAATTGCTCGGCTTTTGCCACATCGTCAATATGATCCACGTCGATGATTTTGCCAAAAGAGTAAGCTTTCAATTTAAGTCCGTCGGCAATCATCTGTCTTTGGAAATTGCGCATTCTACTCATGCCTTTTTCTATACAGGATTCGAGAGTTTGCAAAGCTTTTGGTGTAAGGCTGTAAATACCTCCCGAAACGTATTTGTCATTCAGGTTTTCGTCGTTAAAAGCAGTGATGTTCATGTTTTCATCTGTGGCAACGTACAGCGGTTTCTCGTCATCCACGAAAGGAGTTACCGCCATTAATCCGTCGTCAGGGCTTTCTTTGAAAGCTTTTATGTATTCCGCAAATTCATTTTCCCTGAAAATTGTGTCAACAGTTGTCAGACAGAATTTACCGTCTTTCAGAAAACCGCTTATCTCAAAGAAACTGTGCATGCTGCTCTTTGTTGTTTTCGACACGAGCCTTACGGGGGTGTCTATAAGCGGTTTGCGGCGGCATGTGTTTGAACTTCCGTCTTCCAGAATCGTGTTGTAGTTGGCAATAAGGTGTTGTCTCACGAGTCCGGTGAGTTTGTTTACTATCACAATTATTTCGTCTGCTCCGTTACGGCTGAAAATTCCGAGCAGACGGTCTATCATTGCTTCGCCGTTTATTTTTGTCAGCGGTTTGGGCGTAAAAGAGCCTTCGTTAGCCAGTCTTGAACCTTCTCCTGCCGCCAATATTGCAAATTTCATACTGTTACTCTTTGCGATTATGCTCTTCCGCGTTGTTTCTCGGGCGAAAGTTTTCTTCCCGACGGTTTTGATATTCTTCGCGAAGCGGGTTTACATTTGCTTCATCGTCGAAATTTCTGTTGCGGAATATATCTATTGCCTTGTATATGGCTTGTCGCATGGAATTTTCGTCGGCAATTCCTTTTCCTGCTATGTCGTAAGCTGTGCCATGGTCGGGAGAAGTGCGTACTAACTTCAATCCTGCGGTAAAATTCACACCGTCAGCCATTCCGAGTGCCTTCATCGGTGCAAGTCCCTGGTCGTGATACATAGCAAGAACGGCATCGAATTTTCTGTATGCGGCATCGCCGAAAAAACCATCGGCAGGATAGGGACCGAAGCAGTTAATACCTTCCTCGTTCAGCTTCTGTATGGCGGGAACTATGCTTTCCGCTTCTTCGTTTCCAATCAGCCCGTTGTCGCCTGCATGAGGATTGAGTGAAAGTACCGCAATACGCGGTTCGGAAATCAGAAAATCCCTGCGCAATGAGGTGTGGAGAAGACGCAGTTTGTTTTCCACGGCTTCTTCTGTTATTGCGTTTGCCACCTGGCTTATCGGAAGATGAGTTGTAACCAATGCCACGCGCATTTTGTCGTTCATCAGTATCATCAGAGCCTCTTCGCCGTTGGCGGAAAGGCGTTGCTGCAAAAATTCGGTGTGTCCGGGAAAATGAAAATCCTCGCCTTGGATTGCCGATTTACAGATTGGCGCGGTTACGAGTACGTCATAGTAGCCTTTTTCATAGTCTTCCATGGCGCGTTCAAGCGCAAGATAGGCTGCGCGTCCGCTTTCGGCGGTGGGTTGTCCCATGTCCACTTTCACTTCTTCGTCAAAACATGAAACAAGGTTCACTTTCCCGTCCACAGCCTCGTCGGCGGATTGAACGGTATTGAAGTTTGTGGGCAGATTCAACGCCTTGCGGTGGAATATAGCCACACGGGGCGAACCATATATGATTGGGGTGCAGAGGTCAAGCATTGCGCTGTCGGCAAATACTTTGAAAATTATTTCGTATCCCACGCCGTTTGTATCGCCATGGGTTATGGCTACACGTATCTTTTTATTGTCCATTATTAGTGAGTTTATGGTGGCTCAAAGGCTGCTCATGTGCTTTGCCTTTATTGTTTCTTATGATTTTTGCGGTGTAAATTTACATATAAAATAGCTTATGCGGCGTTGCCGCACGGGTATTTAATCGGCGTTTTCCTTTGCGGCTTCTTCGCTCTTGCGTTTTGCCGCCAACATTCCGCATGCCGCCGATATGTCCTGCCCTCGCGAACGGCGCAGTGTGGCATTTAGTCCGCGTCTGCACAGCAGTTCGCAGAAAGCCTCTGCGTCGGCATGCGCGGGACTTTTGAACTCTCCGCCTTTGTAAGTGTGAAACGGTATGACGTTCACCCTGCAGTCCAGCCCTTTAAGCATTGCGGCTATGTCGGAGGCGTGTTTCTGGCTGTCGTTCTTGTCTTTCAGCAACACATATTCGAACGAAAGTCTGCGCTGATGGCTTGTTTCTCTTGCGCGTCCTCCGCGAATGTCGCGAAACTCCTCGCACGTTTTGAGATATTTCACCACTTCCGAAACTTCATGGGCTTTTTCTATGGGCATTATCTCCATTCTTTCTTCATGATAGGGAGAATGCAGGCTTATTGCTATGTTGCAGCGACTTTCACGCACTATTTTTTTGAGCGCAGGCAGAATTCCGCAGGTTGAAAGTGTAATGCGCTTGGGACTCATTGCAAATCCGTCTTCGGAAGTTAGTATTTCTATGGCTTTAGCCACATTGTCGTAATTGTCGAGCGGTTCGCCCTGTCCCATGAACACTATGTTGGTTATCTTTTCCCTTTCGGGCAGACTGTAAATCTGATTCAGAATGTCGGAGGTGGTGAGTTGTCCGGTAAATCCCTGTTTGCCGGTCAGACAGAAGGCGCAGTGCATTTTGCAGCCCACTTGTGATGACACACAAACCGTGGCTCTTTGTCCGTCGGGTATGTAAACGGTTTCAACAAGTCCGCCGCACGATGCGGGAAACAGGAACTTTCTCGTTCCGTCGCGGGAGTCCTGCACATCGACAAACTCTTTGGCACCTATCACATAGTTCTCCGCGAGTTTTTCGCGCGAGGTTTTGCTGAGATTGGTCATTTCGCTCGTGGACATAACGCCTTTTTTATATATCCAGTCAAGCATCTGCTTTGCGGCAAAGCGCGGCATTCCGCATGTTTCTGCCACATTGCGCAATTCTGCCAATGTCATACCCAGCAGAGGGGTGCTGTTGATTGTTTCCGTCATAATTTGTTTTTCTGATTTCCAAGATGCAAAATTACGAATTTTCCGTGATAATTTATTAACGAGACATGTTTATCGTCCTCACCGATGCGCTGTTGCCGTTTTGCCCCGGATGAAAAACGAAAACCGTTTGCATGCCGAGGGAAACATTTGCCGGCATTCCCTGATTGTTCTTACGCAAAAAAGCAACGGAAAAAACGCACATTTGCAAGGAAAACGTCAGGGAGAAAATGGAATATTTATGCGTTTTGTAAGTTGTTGTTTATCAGTGGGTCTGAAAACGTGAAAAATACAAGGCACTTATTTCAAAATATGTGCCTTGTATTTTAAAATATATGGCTTGTATTTTTTACAATATGCCTTATGTTTTTTCAGATGTCCCTTTATGCATAAGAAATGAAGGGAAAAATGTGCATTTTGTCTCTTGTGGCTAAGCGGACAAAGAGTGCCGCAAAAGATAATTCTGTGAAGTGTCTGCCGGGGTTACTTGCCCCGTAGTTTGTTTATGACATTAATTGGGCTGTTCTTCTCTGCAAAAATGCGGCTGCGGGTTTGAAGTTCGTCGGCAAAGTTCATGATGTTCTGGAAAAGGTTTGTCCTGTCCGATTTGGCGTTCGGATTCGTAACCATTTTAATTCCGTGATGAATGAGTTCGAACTCTAAATCCTTTCCCGCCTTTATCGGATCGCCGTCGCAGTGTATCACGCCTTCTTTTTCGCGATGCACGGTGAGTTTGTTGGTTCTTATCATTCTTACATGGCTTCCCGGTCGCAAAGTCTTGCTGAAAAGCTGCAAGGCAAGTTGCGGTGCTTCTATGGCATTGAATGGCTCTACTATTGTAACGTCCAACATTCCGTCGTTCATTGATGCCTGGGGAGCTATGTAGGCGTTGTTTCCGTATTCGGAGGAATTGGCACAGGTAATGAGGAACGCCTTGTATTTTTCTGTGCCGTTGGCATCTTCCACGGTGTATGTCTCCGGTTTATATCGCAACCATTCCGTGAGAGCTTGCTCCAGATAAGTAAGCACACCGCGTGTCTTGGCTTCGGCAAACCTGTAGCTGACGTATGCGTCAAATCCCATGCCGCAGGTAACGAAAAACGGACGACCGCAAACCGTTGCGTAATCGAGCGATTCTATGTTGCAAAGATTTATGGTCTCTATCGCGCCTTTTATATTTAACGGTATTTGCAGATGACGCGCCAAGCCGTCTCCCGAACCGCATGGAATGAGCGCGAGAGCCGTGTTGCTGTTCACAAGCTCCGATGCCACTTCGTTAACAGTCCCGTCGCCGCCCACGGCAACGACAATGTCTGTTCCCTTGTCCTTTTCGCGTTGCGAAATCTCGCATGCATGCCCTGCATATTCGGTCATCTCTATGTTGTAGTCAAACTTGTCGCAGTCCAGAAACTTTTGTATGTCCCGGACTATAAACCTTTTGTCGCGTGTTCCCGATATGGGGTTTATGATGAATGTGATTTGTTTTTTAGTCAACATAGTGTTGCAAATTTACGCCTAATTTTTCAATTGCCCGGTGGGTTAAGGTGCTAAATTAATAGGATGTGTATGTTTTTAGAGTGGTGGGACTTTGCGTTTTAACAAAAATAACTACCTTTGCATAGTTTTAGAATTTGTCTCTCGACAATCTTGTATAGAAATAATGGGATTATTACAGGAAAGATTAAAGAAATACGACCTGCCGCAGCAGTATATGGCAAAAGGCGTATACCCTTATTTCCGTGAAATAGACGGAAAGCAGGATACAGAAGTGAATATGGGCGGACATAAAGTGCTTATGTTCGGTAGCAATGCCTATACAGGTCTCACTTCCGACCCGCGTGTTATTGCGGCGGGCATAAAAGCTCTTGAAAAGTATGGCTCCGGCTGTGCAGGATCACGCTTCTTGAACGGAACTTTAGACCTCCATGTGCAACTCGAAAAGGAACTTGCCGAATTTGAAGGCAAAGATGAGGCTCTTTGTTTCTCAACCGGCTTCAGCGTAAACAGTGGTGTTGTTTCGTGTCTCACTGGTCGTGATGACTATGTCATTTGCGACGACCGCGATCACGCTTCCATTGTGGACGGACGCAGACTTTCGTTTTCCACTTGCCTTAAGTATAAGCACAACGACATGGAAGATCTTGAGAAACAACTTAAGAAATGTCGTCCCGAGGCAGTAAAACTTATTGTTGTCGATGGTGTTTTCTCCATGGAGGGAGATCTTGCAAACCTTCCCGAGATTATTCGTTTGAAACATAAATATAATGCCACGGTTATGGTTGACGAGGCTCACGGTCTCGGTGTGTTTGGAAAACAGGGACGTGGTGTTTGCGACCATTTCGGACTTCGCGACGAGGTAGACCTTATTATGGGTACTTTCAGCAAGAGTCTCGCATCGATAGGTGGCTTCATTGCTTCGGACAAATACATCATAAACTGGCTGCGTCATAATGCGCGTACTTATATATTCAGTGCCAGCGACACTCCGGCGGCAACTGCTTGCGCCATGGAGGCTTTGCACATTATCCAGAACGAGCCTGAGCGCATAGAACATCTGTGGGATGTAACCAATTATGCCTTGAAACTTTTCCGTGAAAACGGATTCGAAATCGGAGCTACCGAATCGCCTATTATACCTTTGTATGTACGCGATGTGGATAAGACATTCCTCGTAACAAGACGCGCTTTCGAGGAAGGGGTATTCATTAATCCCGTAATTCCTCCCGCATGTGCGCCGCAGGATACTTTGGTTCGTTTCGCACTTATGGCAACTCATACAAAAGAACAGGTTAAAACTGCAGTTGACAAGCTGTTGAAGGTTTTCAAAGAGCTTGAGATTATAAAATAAGTCGTTAATAGCGGCTTATAAAAAGGTTTGTGTGTACCGTCCTTTCGCGACTTTTTTCCGAAAGGGCGGTATTTTTTGTGCACATCCTTGAAAATTGCGATGGGATACCAAAAGATGCCCACGGTTTCCGGCTTTGTGAAAACATTGCGGAAAGGGGCGTTTCCTTGAATTGTTGTCGAAAATTTGTGCAGGCAAATCATTCTGTTCGCTCCTGTTTTCGGGGTATAGAAACCCCTGAAAAATCCGTTTTTGTAAGTCATTGAAAATCAAATATCAATTTTGGCGAAAAATACAAGGCACTTATTTTAAAATAAGTGCCTTGTATTTTAAAATATATGGCTTGTATTTTTTACAACATGCCTTGTGTTTTTTTCGATGTCCTTTGGCACCAGAAAAACATGCGGCATTTTTGTGGCAAAAAGCGTTGCCGTTTGAAATGCTTCCCGACTTTTACTGCCTGTTTCGCAGGAAAGAATTTTCAGAAACGGGAGGGACTGCCTTTGAAAGCATGGAATCTGTTTTATTAGGCATTCTTTCCGTAAATTAGCTAATCCCGTTTCGTGTCCAACCGAAACGACAGATGCTTTAGTCTTTGCCGGCAATTTTGCGCAGCACCCTGTAAAATTTTTGCAGCACCACGAATGTTTTCATATTGTGAGCCGGCAGATAGGGAGGGCGGATTTTCAGTTTCCGTGGTATCACCGAAAAATCAATCGTACTTATGCTTTCGGCAATGATGCTTTCGGCTTCGGCGCGTTCCTTTTTCGTGAAAACGTTGCGGTTTTCCATGAGCAACTTATAGTGTGCCACAATATTTTTCCACCTGTGCGTTTCCACGCTTTCCATGCTTTTGCGGTCGGCATGCAGTTCAAGCATTTGTTTTCTCAAACTCATATTGGCGCGTAGGTAGTCAAAACGGTTTATTGACACTTTGTGCGTTTCGCTTGCGGCATGCTGGCGGTAATAATACCTGCCTTTGCAAAAGCAAACCTTGTTTGCTATATAATAATGCAGCCGCGCAGTGTTGTCATCACTGTATAGTCTGCACGAATCATCGAATGGAATTTTGTCGTAAAGCCTTTTGTCTTCCACGCAAAGCCCGTGCAGTTTTCCGTGTATGCACATGTCGAACGCCTTTTTACCGTCTATTGTTTCCGCAAACGGTGTGTCGTTGTAAGGACGTATGTCGTTTTCCGAAAAATACATCATTAGTTCGAGCACAGCTGCGTCAGCTCCTGTACGGTGTAAAGCTTCGAGTGCGGAACTTACGGCATCAGCTGAAAGAAAATCGTCGGCATCGGTAATGAGAGTGAATTTGCCCCGCGCATGTTTCAAAGCGGAAATCCTGCTCCTCACAAGTCCCTCGTTTTGAGGATTTCTGTAAACTTTTACACGCGAATCTTTGTCGGCATATTCTTTCAGAATCTCCGGAGAACGGTCATCCGATGCATCATCCACCACAACGAGTTCAATGTGCTGCTCGCTCTGCGAAAGTATAGAGTTTATGCTTTGACGAAGATAGTTTTCCTCGTTATAAACCGTCATGAGTACGCTCACTTTTACTTCCTCTGCATCCGTCTTGCAAATGTCTGCTTTATTTGGTTCCATGTCAGATTTAATTTTCTTATGCTGAACAACAGCGATAGGGCAAATAAAATCGTTCCTAATATATATTGTATGAATCCGTAGCCGGAAATGAATGTCGCCAAGGCAATGGCTATCGTACAGAACTGAACAATTATTATTTTCAATGTATTTGCCGAGAAGGCGTAGCCGTATATTTTGCGATATACGGCATAAACCATTGCGAGGTCGAGCATATACGAGGCGGTAAGAGCCATTCCCGCGCCCTCAAGTCCCAGACGGTTATAACCAAATATGACAAGCACTACAAAAATTACATCATATGCCAGTTCCATAACGAAATAAGTGAGCGAATCTCCCTTGGCGAGCGGAATATATTCGATTGGGGCGATAACAGCTTTGATAAAAAGATAACCCACTGCCCCGAGACACATTCCGACTGCACCCTTAAACTCCCCGCTGTAAAGAATCTTTACCGCCAAAGGGAGAAACATTATGAACGCAACAAGCATGGGAGCCATCATAAGCACGCATACATCTATTTGCTTTGACACAATGGCGTTTCTTTCGGTTCGGTTGTCTGCCACAGCCGACAGACGCGGAAAGAAGTCCGCATCCATAGCCACGAAAACAAGTCTGGTATATGTTACACACAACACAAATCCCGCCGCATATATACCCACATCGCCCAACGAACCTTTTGTTCCGGCTATGAACGCTCTCACCGCCATTTCTGCCCCGGTTCCTGCAAATCCCGCCGCCACATACGAAACGCCGAGAGCCAAAAGGGCTTTGCCGGCGCGGAGATGCGATGCCGAAAACATATTCTTGTTCCACGGAAAAAGCTTGGTCGTGGCGTGGAGTGCCGAAACGAGCAGCGCAAATGTCCCGGCGAGCAAAGCCCAAGGTATTCCGTCAATGCCGAAAGAGATGTAGAGTATAATTGTTGCGCAAAGTGAAATCGCCGAACCTGTTACCGACACCGATGCAAGTCGTTTGAGATTTCGCGTTCCCTTCAAAATTGCAGCTTCGCCCCCGTAAACAGCCATCATAAATATTACGGGAGAAACGAGAGCTATGAATCCTTGGGGCAATGTGGCTGAAAAAAAGTATTTGTTCACCACCTCTGACAAAGCGGCACAGAGAATCATGCCAACCAATCCCGTCATAAGACACCACAATCTTATTGTGGCTATTGACGCAAGCACTTTTGCGCGGTTTTCCGAGGCTTGCTGTGCGGAAATGGTCCTGACTCCGCTTAGGGGAATGCCGAGATTGGTTAGAGCGGAGAACATGTCGGTTGTACGATTAAGCACATCGGTAATGCCCATTCCCACACGCCCTATAAACAATGCGGCGCATTTGTTGCGGACAACAGAAATTAGCACCTGGAGAACCTGTACGCCGCCAAAAAGACCGGTGTACTTCAAAATCTTGCCGTAGGTGTTTGCGGCGGAACTTTTGCTCTCTTTTTTTTCTGCGTTAAAATTCCCCATGTTTACTTGCAAAGATAGCTTTTTTCCCGTTTCCGGAAAACGAAAAGACGAGTGCGAAAAAACACAAGGCATGTTGTAAAAAATACAAGGCATGTTGTAAAAAATACAAGCCA
>ENA-OUQH01001951-OUQH01001951.1-human-gut-metagenome-genome-assembly--contig:-NODE-1951-length-13232-cov-3.379070_pt1 | contig 13232 bp, 9 predicted proteins | sample MGYA00237948_ERZ548828 | MGnify/ENA primary metagenome ERZ548828 (study PRJEB26490, sample SAMN05194711) | human gut metagenome | biome: terrestrial biome; feature: human-associated habitat; material...
TATTTAGTCTTTCGCCCTTAGACATATAAACACAGTTTATGCGACGTCAATATAAAAGTCAATAAGTTATCATTGAAACACTATATCCTCTGCATTTTCACGATTGTCTCTACATGCACCGTTCCCGGAAACTGATCGACAGCGCAGGCCTTAGTCACATAATATCCATTCTCCTGAAGTGTCACCAGATCCCTTGCAAGCGAGGTCGGTTTGCAGCTAATGTACACAAGTTCATTCACTCCATAGTTGATGATCTTCGTAAGAGCCTTCGGATTGATTCCATCCCTTGGCGGATCAAGGACTATGAAGTCCGGCTTTTCTTCGATCTCATCTATGACCTTAAGGACATCCCCTGCGATGAACTCGCAGTTATCAAGACCATTGAGTTCAGCATTTACACGAGCTGCCTCAACGGCCTCCTCCACGATCTCCACTCCTATCACCTTCTTTGCAACAGGTGCAAGAAGCTGTGCTATCGTTCCGGTTCCACTGTAGAGATCGAATATGACTGCATCCTTTGTATCACCCACATAGGAACGCGCCTTGTCGTAGAGTCTCTCCGCACTCTTGGTATTTGTCTGGAAGAATGAGAACGGCGATATCTTGAACTGAAGCCCAAGGACCGTCTCATATATATACTCTGTTCCGTAGAGCAGATTTGTCCTGTCGCTGATGACAGCATCTGCCATGGAGTCATTTTCTGTGTGGAGAATTCCCGCGATCTTTCCCTCAAGAGGCAGATCAAGAAGTTCTCTCACAAATGCATCGAGGTCAAGGGCATCAAGATTCTGTGTCGATGTCACGAGATTTACAAGCAGATCACCATTTGTGGCAGAGCGTCTGATCACCAAATGTCGGAGCAATCCTGTGTGCTGCATCTTTTTATAATAAGGAAGTCCTGCTGCCCTGCAGAATTCCACTGTGTATTTCACGATCTTGTTCAGGTCGTCATTTACTATATAGCAGTCGTCCATCTGAACTATGTCGTATGTGCTGTTCTTCTTGTGTAGTCCAAGCGCCAGCGGGCCATCCTTGTACTCGTCGCCAAATGAGAATTCCATCTTATTTCTGTAGCCCTGAGTTACCGGTGACGCAAGTATCCCCTGCCACTCATAAGGATGCGTCTCACCATCGATAACGCCATCCAGAAGTCCCTTCACCAGTTCCTCTTTCACCTTCAGCTGATTCTCATAGCTGAGTGTCTGGTAACTACATCCACCGCACACACCAAAATGAGAACAAACCGGTGATGAATCCTCAAGCTCCGATTTCTCCAGAACCTCAAGGAGCCTTCCGTCTGCCTTGCCCTTCTTTAGCTTTGTGATGCGGCACGAAACCTTTTGCCCCTTTATCGCACCCTTGACGGTCACCTTCCTGTCGTCCATATGAAAACTTCCTTTGTTCGGGAACTCATATGTATCTATCACACCTTCAACTATATCATGTTTCTTCATATCATTTTACCTGCCATTTTCATATTCGTTAGTCTCTAAAAGACATAAACTCTTGATTCTCCGTCCCCCAAGGCCGACTTCTGCCCTATCCCCACAGATCCTCAAAAAACTTCTTTCTCTTCTTCTCCTCCGGTGTATCAATATTCGGCAGCTCATTCTCCGCAAAGAAAGGCGTTCCGTGCTGGTCAAAATCCAGCAGCATGTATGTTCCCACTCTGTTATCCCTCGGCAGAGCCAGACTTCCCGGATTCACGATATATGAATTCTTATAAGTCGTCAGATCCCGCCTATGGGTATGTCCATACATCACGAAGTCATATCCCTCCAGATCTATGAGTTCCTCCAGGTATGCTGTTCCGCTGTTCACTCCATACCTGTGTCCATGGGTTATAAATGCTCTCTTGTCTCCAATATTGAACTCATCATATATCGGGAGTTCCGCATTGTAGTCGCAGTTTCCCCTCACCATGTGGATCTCGCAGTTGAAGAGATCCTGTATGAGCTCCTCATCGCCCTCAACATCTCCCAGATGTATCAGCATATCCACATCTCCAACTATATCGTATATCTGCTCTATGCAGCTGCTTTTGCCATGGGTATCACTTATTATCAGAACTTTCATCTCTACCCCCCTTGTTTAATCTAACAAACACAGTGATTCGCAATCATCTGCCATCAATTATTCTCTCTATGCTTTCTGATGACGTCCTTCATCAGTCTGAGTGCATTTCCGCGGTGGCTTATCTCGTTCTTCTCCTCCGGGTCAAGCTCCGCCGTGGTCTTGCCCTTTTCAGGCAGGAAGAATATCGGATCATATCCAAATCCATTCTCGCCACGCTCCTCATATCCGATTATTCCCTCAATGGTTCCGCGTGTCGTATACTCACTTCCATCCGGGAATACCGCTGCTATTGCACACACAAATCTTGCTGTCCTCTCAGGATCCGGAACCCCGGCCAACTTGTCTATTATGTACTGGTTCTTTATCCTGTATGATGTGTCCTCGCCGAGGAATCTCGCGCTGTATATACCAGGCGCCTTGTCCATGTAGTCGACCTCCAGGCCTGAATCATCGGCAAGCACCAGACATCCAGTCTCCTTGCTGATCGCCCTCGCCTTGATAAGGGCATTCTCCTCAAATGTCTTTCCATCCTCGACTATATCAACATTGATCCCAGCCTCCTTCATGGACTGTATCTCATAGCCAAGATCCGCAAGTATCATGCGGACCTCCTTCATCTTGCCCTCATTGCCAGTTGCAAATATAAGCTTATCCATATATACGACTCCTTTCCTACTCCACTGTTCTCGTAAATGCCTTCAGGCACACATTACATTTTCTGTCCTTCTCTGCACTGTACCACTGCTTGCCATACAGACTCAGATAACCCTCACCGTCTTTTATGTCGAAACTGTCAGTCAGCGAGTCCGCATCGTACTCTATGGCTATCGGATATTTCGTATCCGGCGTAGTTATATGAACCACAACTGCGAATTTCTTTCCATCAGCAAGCTTCTCCGCCTGCTCCAGATCCACAGTATAATAACCTGCATACTCAACTTCGCCTGATGCCACAAGCTTTCGATCAGCCAGACTGTCCTCGTCCTGAAAATCCGTCACGACATAGACTTCATATGTGGTCTTGGCGCCTGTTGCATAGAACGACACCGCAGCAAGCTCCTCGTTCTTGCCCGCCTTGTACACATTTGCAAAGTAAGCCTCCTCACTGTCAAATCCTAACACGCCGACCCAGCCAAGCTTGTCCGCCTGATATATCTTGTCGTAATTGTCAGCCGGCTCCAGCTTCGTATACACAACGCTCGTCTCGCATATATGTGCATCATAATAGGAAATATAGAAATATCCCTCATCGCCAAAGTCCGTGCCCCAGCTGTTCTTACAGATAAATGCGCCATCCTTCTTCGGCGTTTTGTTGAAGTTGTTCCTGCTGTAATTGTCATCCCAGCCCACTATGACAACATCGTGGTTGATTCCCTCCGTGCCGTCATAATAATATGAGCTGTGGTCTCTGTTGTAATATTCAGAATCGCTGTCGGCGTCCACCATGTCACTGTATATCGCGGTCTCAACTCCACCCTTCTTATACACAGCTTCCTTGACTGCCTCAAGATCCTTGTCCTCTATTATCTCAGCTTCCTGGAGGTGCTTCACCGCCTTAAGCTTTGAATTGGTCTCGTCATCGCCGTATGGATCATCCTTTTCAAGCACAGGTCCCTTCCACGATGCCAGATAGGCTATACTCATTCTGTACTGTCCGCCCTCAAACTGCTCTATGCCAAATCCGTTGTTCTTCGTCATGTTGTCCACAGAGAACTGAAGATTCTCATCCGGCATGAGCGTTGTCTCAAGAGCTGCCAGAGACGCAAATGCCCAGCACGTGCCAGAATCGCCCTGATCTCTGACCTCTGTAACACGTCCCTCTTTTCTCATATCATACACTGCAGGAAGTGTTGTATCCTCGCCCTTTTTCTGCAGTGATATCTGACCGGTGGAATAGTTGTACTCACAGGTGTAATCTATGGCATCGCTTATATACTCTATAGGCACATACAGCTTGTCATTATTTTTCACCGGCTGCGTCTGCAGCGTTACCTTCTCTTCGTCAAAGCTTGCATCTGCGGAACCAGCCACGATCCTGACCGTATGGTCGTTTCTCTTTATGATGATACCGCCATTTGCATATTCATCGACAGTGCATCCCATCTTGTCCTTCACAGCATCGATCGGCAGCATGACGTGAAGGTCAGAACCTATATATGGAAGGTACTGCTCATCCGGAACATCACTGCCATTTATCTTGAGTTTCAGTCCCTCTAAATTGTAGTTTTCTGCAAGCTTGCCCGACAAGACCTGCGCCGCATGCTGTTCTTCATCGTTCTTTTCAAGTCTTCCAATGGGATTCTGCATTCCATAATACGCCAGTATTCCAATGGCGCATATAAGGACTATATATACCAGCTTTTTCAACTGTCTTCTCTCCTTCTTTTAGGTGGCTTCGGTCCCATGAACTGATAGAAATAGGACTTTATCATGCCGTTGTATATCTTGCGGTTCCTGTCCGCCTTTCTTCCAATATATTTCTCCGCGTCCGCATATGACGTTATAAGGAACATCGACCAGTCATCCAGATTCCTGTAGCTCTCGCCTATAGTTCTGTACAGCTCTGGAAGAGCCTCCTTCTCCTCAAGTCTCTCTCCATACGGCGGATTTGTTATGATGAAACCGTACTTCTTTGGATTTCTGAGGTCCTTCACATCCCTCTGCTGAAAATGTATGTGCTGATCAACCCCTGCTGCCTTCGCATTTTCCATGGCACACTTTACCATGTCTGAGTCAAGATCATATCCCTGAATATTCATCTTTACATCCCGGTCTATCAGATCATTTGCCTCGTCGACCGCGCTGTACCAGATCTTCTTGTCACACACCTTTCCCCACTCCTGGGCAGTGAATTCCCTGTCCATTCCCGGTGCGATATGTGCTCCTATCATGGCAGCCTCTATAGGGAATGTACCACTGCCACAGAAAGGATCTACTAGAACACGGTCCTTGTTCCACGGCGTGAGCATGATGAGCGCCGAAGCCAGTGTCTCCGATATAGGCGCCTTGCCAACAAGCTTTCTGTAGCCTCTCTTGTGAAGTGAAACCCCTGAGGTGTCAAGTGCTATGGTTACTATATCCTTAAATATAAACACACGCACAGGATAGCTTGCTCCGTCCTCTGTGAACCAAGATACCCTGTATGTCTTCTTCATCCTCTCAACCATAGCCTTCTTTACTATGGACTGTATATCTGAAGGGCTGAACAGCGCACTCTTGTTTGATGTCGCCTTTGATACCCAGAACTTCGCATCTCTGGTGAGATACTTCTCCCAGGCGATCGCCTTTGTCCCCTCAAAAAGCTCGTCAAATGTGGTGGCTTTGAAGCTGCCACATTTGAGCATTATCCTCTCTGCCGTTCTTATAAATACATTTGCCCTGGCTATTGCGTCCTCATCACCAGCAAATGTTATTCTTCCGTCCTCGACCTGGACTATCTCATATCCAAGATCCTGTATCTCTCTTTTCAGTACAGACTCCAGTCCAAAATGGCATGGAGCAATCAGTTCAACTCTGCTCATCTATCGTCCTTTCCTTATATCAGCTATTCTGTCATCTCTGTCTTGTGAGCGGTCCCTTATACTGTGCAAGACCACCTATCGTGTTGATTACTTTGTAGCCGTCCTCACCCATGGCAAGGGCTGCCCTCATACTGCTTATACCGCGCTCACAATATACGATCAGGTACTTACTCTTTGGAAGTGAATAAGCCCCCTCCTCGATCTGTTCCAGCGGTACATTGATCGCCATCGGAATGTGCCCGGATGTAAACTCCTCACGGCTTCTGACATCCACTATTATACCACCCCTGGCGACCGCTTCGTGGATAATGTTGCGAATAGGAATACTTGTGAACCCCACTCATACCACCTCCCTCATACATATAGAAAATCCTTTCTGTTATATGATATGAGGCAGATATATTTGCGGTCACAAACAAATCCGCAAAACCTATACTGCTTTTTCAAGCCAAGAAGTCCCGGCAGGCGCAGCTACCGTCTGTCGGGACCCCATTTACTTATTTATTACTTCTTCAGCTGTGCAAGACGCTCGGCAACCTGCTCAGACATCTCTGTGTACTTTGCAAGCTTTGCCTTCTCCTCCTCGACCTTTGCGGCTGGTGCCTTATCAACGAACTTTGGATTGGCAAGCATTCCGGATGCTCTCTTGATCTCTCCGGCAAGCTTTGCAGCCTCCTTCTCAAGTCTCTCGATCTCCTTGTCTATATCAACAAGCTCCTCAAGAGGAATGTATACAGCAGCGTCGTGGATCAGTGTTGATACAGCGTTCTCATCGATTCCTGTCTTGTCCTCCTGTACATGTACCTCGCTGGCATATCCCAGTGTGGCAAAGAAGCTCTTTGATGACTCAAATATATATCTCACGTCCTCCTTGGCAGATACGACATAAACCTTTGCCTTTCTGCTAGGTGGTACGTTCATTCCTGTACGAAGATTTCTGATGGCACGAACTGCTGCCTTGATCGTGTCAACAGCTGCCTCGTCGTTCTCGAAATTCCACTCATCTGTGTACTCAGGCCACTTGGAGATCATGATCGACTCCTCCTCGTCCTGAATATTACAGAATATCTCCTCTGTGATGAATGGCATGTATGGATGAAGAAGCTTAAGTGCCTGGATAAGTACTGTCTTAAGTGTCCAGAGTGCCGCTGCCTTTGTCTCATCCTCATCATTGTAGAGACGAGGCTTAACCATCTCGATGTACCAGTCACAGAACTCCTCCCAGATGAAGTCGTATACCTTGGATACCGCGATACCAAGCTCGAACTTCTCCATGTTGTCTGTCATCTCTTTTGCAAGAGTGTTGACCTTGGACAGGATCCAACGGTCAGCTATTGTCAGGTCAGACAGCTTCACAGCTGAGAAATCTGCCTTCTCCATGTTCATCATGATAAAACGAGTTGCGTTCCAGATCTTATTTGCAAAGTTTCTGGAATTCTCGACTCTCTCCCAGTAGAAACGCATGTCGTTTCCAGGGGCATTTCCTGTGATAAGTGTCAGACGAAGTGCATCTGCACCGTACTTATCAATAACCTCAAGTGGGTCAATACCATTTCCAAGAGACTTACTCATCTTACGTCCCTGGTCGTCTCTTACAAGTCCGTGGATCAGTACGTGCTTGAATGGGCTCTTTCCTGTCTGCTCAAGTGCTGAGAATACCATACGGATTACCCAGAAGAAGATGATATCATATCCTGTTACAAGCACGCTTGTAGGATAGAAATACTCGTACTCAGGTGTCTTGTCTGGCCAGCCAAGTGTTGAGAATGGCCACAGTGCTGATGAGAACCATGTATCAAGTGTGTCCTCATCCTGTGTGAGGTGTGTGCATCCGCACTTTGGACATACTGTAGGTGTCTCACGGCTTACAATGGTCTCGCCACACTCGTCGCAGTACCATGCAGGGATTCTGTGTCCCCACCAGAGCTGTCTTGATATACACCAGTCACGGATGTTCTCAAGCCAGTGGATGTATGTCTTGTCAAACTGCTCAGGCACAAATGAGAGCTCATCAGTCTTGATGATGTCAAGCGCTGCCTGTCCCATCTCCTTCATGCGGACGAACCACTGAGGCTTGATCATCGGCTCTACAGTTGTCTTACATCTGTCGTGTGTTCCTACGTTATGGCTGTGTGGAACGACCTTTACGAGGAGTCCAAGTGCGTCAAGGTCTGCCACCATCTGCTTTCTTGCCTCGTAGCGGTCCATGCCTGCATACTTGCCGCCCAGCTCATTGATGGTTGCATCATCGTTCAGTATATTTATCTCCTCAAGGTTGTGACGCTTTCCAACCTCGAAATCGTTAGGGTCATGGGCAGGTGTGATCTTTACACAGCCTGTTCCGAACTCCTTGTCAACATATGGATCTGCGATAACCGGGATCTGTCTGTCTGTAAGTGGCAGCTCCAGCATCTTTCCAACTATATCTGTGTATCTCTCATCATCAGGATTTACAGCAACGGCTGTATCTCCGAGAAGTGTCTCAGGTCTTGTGGTTGCTATCTCAACAAATCTTCCAGGCTCTCCAACTACAGGATAGTTGATGTGCCAGAAATATCCGTCCTGCTCCTCATGGATAACCTCTGCATCCGATATGGAAGTCTTACATACAGGACACCAGTTGATGATCCTTGAGCCCTTGTAGATGTAGCCCTTATCGTACAGTCTTACAAAAACTTCCTTTACAGCTCTAGAACAGCCCTCGTCCATAGTGAATCTCTCTCTGTCCCAGTCAGCAGATGAACCCATCTTCTTGAGCTGGCTCACGATACGGTTGCCGTACTCCTCCTTCCATGCCCATGCATGCTTGAGGAACTCCTCACGGCCGATCTCTTTCTTATCTATTCCCTGCTCCTTCAGCTTCTCTGTAACCTTGACCTCGGTTGCGATGGCTGCGTGGTCTGTGCCAGGCTGCCACAGTGCAGAGTAGCCCTGCATTCTCTTGAATCTGATAAGTATATCCTGCATGGTATTGTCCAGGGCATGTCCCATGTGGAGCTGTCCTGTTACATTTGGAGGCGGCATTACTATCGTAAATGGCTTCTTGCTCCTGTCAACCTCTGCATGGAAATACTTCTTTTCCTCCCACTTTCTGTAGAGTCTGTCCTCTATCTGGGAAGGATCATATGTCTTCTCTAACTCTTTCATCTCATTCTTCCTTTCTATTGTTTCTGATTTCTTACTGTTTGATAAATCCGGACCGGACTTTTTATGCCGGAGCTTTCTTATTCCCCATGCACTGCACAAAAAAACCCGCTCTTCGGACATCCAGCCTGAAGGGCGAGTATATATCGCGTTACCACCTTGTTTTGTATCTCATCTTATCCTATAACGGGAACGCCCCGGCATGACCTACTATACTTTCAGCCACGCAGCTCAGAAGCTACCTTCGCACATCTCTGTCGGGAACGGTCTCACAGCCCAGGAACCATTCTCTCTGTCCGACTCCACATGCTACTCCTCTTCGTCACAGCATTTGCATATATTTATTTTGAATAGTACAACATAGGCTGGTGCTGCGTCAAGCACAAAGTCAACCTATCTGGTTTCTGAATTGATCCTTCAATGTGCTCAGCAGGGAATCCATTCTCCTGTCGTAATCCTCAATATCCCCATGCATTCTGTTGTACACAGCTTTCTGAACCTTGTTGTATATGGACATCTCATGCACATCCTCCTTGGAATCAGCGATCTCACTCATGAGATCGTCAAGAAATCCCGCTGGCATTCCGCGCTTTCTTATCTCCCTCTGCAGTGTGGCAGTGTCCACTGTTACCGCCATGACGCAGAAATATTCTATGAGGGATTCGTTGTTTTTATTCAGCGAAAATGCTCTGATAAAGCACTCTTTCGCCTCCTCTAGCTGGAGATTTCCAGCCAGGGCAACGCCCTTATTGTGATATATATTTCCAAGGAATTCGTCATATTCATCATGACTTTCCTTGTACTCTATGATCTCATCATATATGGCATCAGCTTTGATGTAATGCTTATACATCATGTAACTGTCTGCTCTCCTCTTATCCAGTTCATAAGGCTTCAGAGTCCGTATACGCTTACACTCTCCGAGAAATTCCTTTATATCCTCCGTGCCATAGAATTCGCCAAATGTCAGGATCTCCACCATGACATCCTGAATATATGCATTTTTCTGATTGAGCGCATCCACCTTGTCCGCCAGATCGTACATCTCAATCTCATCCCTGAGCCATGCTGTGAGTCTGTCAGTCAGATCATCCTTTCCGACCAAAACCATATTGTTGAATATGTAGTAACACAATTCCTCATATGTGTATACACTCATCTTGGTATTCAGAAATGTATACGGATTGTCTGCTGTTTTCGTCTTACAAATAATTATTCCACTCATCTGTGTATCACCTTTTATCTATATCAGCTGTCATACAGTTTACTCACCAGGATCAAAATGCTGTCCCCTGAGATATGCAGGTATTGTAAACCTGCTCTGCTCCGGTTCGTCTTCGTCAGAATCCAGATAATCTTCGTCATCATCATCATGAATCTTCATTCCATAGACATCTATGTCTTCATCCTCTGTCTCATCGGATTCTGCCACATCTCCAACATCTTCCTTGACATCACCCGCATTGTAGACGTACGCCGATGCAGGCTCTGTCTCCGTGATATCTTCATCTGCCAGTTCAGACTCCACTGCTTCGTCTTTTTCCTTGGCGCGCTCTGTCTCCTGCTCATCACCGTCTGCTGCTTCGTCCTCTAACTTCATCTCATCGATGTCCGCTGCTTCTCTCTCAGATTCCTGCTCGTCGATGCCTGCTGCTTCTCTCTCGGATTCCTGCTCGTCGATGTCTGCTGCTTCTCTCTCAGATTCCTGCTCATCGATGCCTGCTGCTTCTCTCTCAGATTCCTGCTCATCGATGTCTGCCGTTTCTCCAACTGGTGCCGACATATCACTGTCAGTCACTTCAGCCTCTGTATCTGCTATATCAACATCCACCTCTTCGCCCTCAGGCTCCGGTGATGCCGTGCCATAATACACAACATCCTCTGTATTGTCACTATCATTCTCTGCCCTGTATCTTAGGTCATCCAGATCCATGTGTATCTCATGCTTCAGCGCATCCTGTGCGGCAAGCTCCTCCGCCTGTATCCTCTCCTGTCTTTCTCTCTCAGCCTCGGCATCCCTGTCCACAGGATCCTCACCGATCAGCTCCTCAGTGTCCCCCTCTGCAGCCTTGATCCGCTCATGTTCTATCTTCTTTGTGTGTTTCTTCTTTATCTCAGATATGTCAAATTCTTTTCTGTATATCTTATTTGTAGTAGGATACAGATTGCCAAATCCCATATCCCTTATGACTATCGCACCCTTATCAGCGCCATAATACTCAACCTCAATTGATAACTTCGTAGTCTTTGGAGGTCTCGCCGGAAGACCGTATATCTCTATAGTCTCGATATACTCCTCCTCGGTAAGTATATCCTGATAAACTATCTGTATTCTCCGTGTGTCATCAAGAAACACCACCACTCTGCCTCTTGTGTTAAACCACTCAAGACCTCCATACACGATAGGCCAGAATGTGTTCTTCTCATCCATGAGATTGATGCCGATATTTGTCTTGACCGTCTGCTCCGTATCAATGAAATAACGGCTAAGTGATTCCGTATACACTCCGCCAAGAGATCTGTAACATGCCCCTTTCGTATATATATTCTGTCCGACAAACACTCTGCGCCCCTGACACAAAACCGTCGCTGACTGTTTCATCCAGTTCTCAGAGAACCCAAGTCCTGTTAAAAATACCGATGATATAAACACCTGCTCTGTGCACTCTTTTACAATGTCTGCAAATGTCTCATCCATGTCCTCATGGTATCTTCCAAATCTCCTGAGATTCATTTTGTCGTGATAGTTTATGTGCTGCGTTGTGACTATGAGTGGATATTTTCTCGTCATATCTATTCTGTAGAAATCAAGTCCAGCTCTGCCAAAATCAAACAATCCCACGCTGTTATTTCTGAGTGGTTCAGGCTGTGCAAATATATAACAGAGCCCGCTGTCCAGATGGCTCACTATATTGAACTGGTCATGGCTGAGCCTAAGTGCAGTCTTAAGTCCTCTGACCGCCTGTATTATACGCGGATCAGTGTCCGCCACCGTCACTGTAAGCCTCTTTATAACAAATCCACCAAGGGTATCTGTAAACTGTTTGATGTGGAGCACAAGCATCTTCACCATCAGATCAGAAGCCTTATAACCTCTCCCCTCAACTTCTATATTCTCATTTTTTAAAGTGCTCTCATAGATTCCGTCAACTACAGTTCCTTTGTCCTCAAATCTATAAGCTGAGGCCCTTGCACCGACACACCATCCTGACAAATCTATAAACTTATAACAGTCATTCTGATTATCACCCATTCTCTTATGATACGCACTGTAAAACATGATGTTTGGAAGCATGTATGTGTCCTTTGCCTCCTCATGATATACAGATTCCGGCTCACGCGTATCTGCATTGTAATAACTTAGCTGTGTATATTCCGGTCCCAGATCGAGACCTAGATACAACTGTGTGTCAGCCATCTAAAGTTCCTCCTTATGAAAATATGGAGCAGGCGCATTTGTGTGCGCTTGCGCGGGCTCCTCCTTATGAAAATAATGGAGCAGGCGCATTTGTGTGCGCTTGCGCGCGGCGCCTCCTTATGAAAAGTTAAAGCAGCATCAAGTTTGCATCGAAGAAATGGCTGTCATACAGGTATGTGTCCATAGCCTGTATCAGCTCATGATCATTCCTCGTCTCCTGACTCACAAGCATGTTGTTGATGAGTTCAAAGCTGCTGCCGCCGCCCTTATGGAATGTCTCGTTCTTCAATATGTCGCTCTCAACGACCACCGAAGTTCCGACAACCCCATCTATCGAATATATGAGTGATTCGCCATGGAACACCACGACCTCCTTCACGTATACCCCCGGTATGATCTCATTCATCCTCTCGGATTTGTAGTGCGCCATACTGCTGCTCTCCTGGCCAAAGCTATAGCTCACCCATACCTGCTTTCCACTCTCGCCCTTGAATACGACATATGTCTTGAATTTCATGTCACCCGGAAGTTTGACTATCGCTTCAAACTTTCTGAAGAACGGCAGTATCTTGCTGAACTCAACAAACTGTCTCACCGTAGTTCTTATCCACTCCTGCTGTTCTTCTGTATATCGTCCTGTCCTGTTGCTGAAGTAATAGAGCAAGCTCATTTTTGATATCTCATCCTTTATATTGCCCTTTGCTATCTCAAGGTACAGATCCTCCATTATATTGGAAGGTATCTTCTTGTCCTTTATAAAATACTGATGTGCGCAGTATCTGAGGAATGCCTTCACAACCATGCCCCTGCTTCTGCCGCGGTAGTACACATCAAATATATCATATATAGACTCTATATAACCATCCGCGAACATCATCTGTGCAAGGATATTCTCCGACAGCATATCGATATTCCTGTAGTTGGAATTTACCGACTTAAACAGATTTGCCATCTCCTCAAGTGAGCCGTTATAATTATTTATAAGATATGAAAGTATCTTCTGTCCTGCATATCCGCGCCTGTATATATACACACAGATCGATATGAGCAGCCTGCTCTCATCATATCTCTTG
>ENA-OUQH01001954-OUQH01001954.1-human-gut-metagenome-genome-assembly--contig:-NODE-1954-length-13194-cov-9.577974_pt1 | contig 13194 bp, 12 predicted proteins | sample MGYA00237948_ERZ548828 | MGnify/ENA primary metagenome ERZ548828 (study PRJEB26490, sample SAMN05194711) | human gut metagenome | biome: terrestrial biome; feature: human-associated habitat; material...
CGGATGAAGCTGAGCCCCATAATAATAAAAGAAAACAGGAAGTACGGCACGAGGATGCCGCAGACCTTGTCAACGAGGTAGCCGCGCAGCTGACTTTTCTGCGGCGGGCGGTAGAACAGGCCGCTCATGAAGAAGAAAAGCTGCACGTTAAAGACGAACATCAGCGGCAGCAGCTTGCCGGAGACCGTACCCATGTGGGCAATGTAGATTTCCAGCATCCCTATAAATTTCAGCACGTCCAACCATTCATAGCGTTTTTCCGGGCTTCCTCAGGCATAATAAGGCTCCTTTGTGCAGGGTGTATTTGTATCCAGTATACACGGATGTGGCCGCGATTGCAACCTTAAAGCGCAGAGAGAAGCGGAAACGGCAATCAGCGCGGCAGTGATGGCGTCGAGCGCAGCTAACAGCCGATGCTTGCAAAAACGGTCAGCAAGGAGCCTGCCCTCCGAACGCCCCGACAAGCATCGGCAGCATGGCAAGGGCGGTTATGCTGCCGTACAGTGCGGCGGAACCGGTCACACGCAGCAAGTGCAGTGACAGAGCAAAACGAAGTGCAGCGTTTGCAAGCGCAGCGGTGCATTGACAGAAAATCAGGCGGTAAAAACGAAAATTCATAAATGCCTCCTTTGCATTTGCAGACTAACGGTCTGTAAACGAGGTAAAAATCAGCAAAGCTCCTCCAACAGAGTGCATTGTTCCTCTGTCAGGAGGTCAAGGCCAATCCCCCTGCGGGAAAAGTCAAGACATTTGCCGCAGATTGTACGGTGCGCGGTGGTGGGCGGCGTGTTATAATTATCCGCATAGAGAGGTGAAATGAATGTGGCAAAAATCGGCGTTATCGATGTGGGCGGCGGGCTGCGCGGCATTTACGCGGCGGGCGTGTTCGACTGGTGCTTGGAAAACGGCGTGAAATTTGATTACGGCATCGGCATTTCGGCGGGCAGCGCGAACCTTGCTTCCTATCTGAGCGGCCAGCGCGGGCGGAACTACCTGTTTTATGAGGAATACTCGATGCGCAGGCAGTACATGGGCGCGGGCAATATGTTGCGCAGCGGGTCGTTTTTGAACCTGCAATACATCTACGGCACATTGAGCAACGCGGGCTGCGAGAATCCGCTGGATTTTGAAAAAATGTCTGCCAATCGGATGGAGTGGTATATGATCGCCACCGATGCGACAACTGGCAAGCCAAAATACTTTACACGCAGCGATATGCATCAGGATGACTACCGCGTGCTGATGGCTTCCTGCTGCATCCCGGTGGCCTGCAAGCCAATCGTCATTGACGGCATCCCCTATTACGACGGCGCGCTGGGTGATACGATCCCCTTGAAAAAGGCATTTGCGGACGGCTGTGACAAGGTCGTGCTGATTCTGACAAAGCCAGAAGGTACTGTGCGCGCTGACAGCACCGACCGTAAGCTGGCACGGGTCATCCGCCGCCGTTATCCTAAGGCGGCCGAGCAGTTGGCCTTGCGGGCGCAGCATTATAACGAGGGTATCGCGCTGGCGGAACAGCTGGCAGCCGAGGGCAAGGTGCTTATCATCGCACCAGACGATACCTGCGGCGTCAAGACGCTGACCCGCGACCAAGAGGCGCTGAAAAAGCTCTACACCAAGGGCATCCGCGACGCACAAGCCATCGAGGCATTTATAAAATAAACGAAGCCCGCCGCTTTTCCGGGATACGGATAAAGCGGCGGGCTTTATGTTTTTCTAGTAAAATTACGCCAGATTCAGGCGCTTTGTCATAAGCCACTGGGTCAGTGCCCACAGCAGGGCATCGACAAGGGCAATCAGCGCAAAGACGGCGAGCAGGGTGAGCACGATAACGCCCAAGGTATTGTCGGGACCGAAAAACGACGCGGCGCTGAAGTTAGTATTGTTCAGGTACTTATACCCGCGGAACGCGACAAAGACTGCCGTCACAAGGGCTGCCATCTGCCCGATAAAGCCGATGACAAAGTAGGCGGCGATGCTGATGAGAAGCCGCTGCTGGGTAAACTGCGCGGCAAAGGCACAGGCCAGATATGCGTGCAGCAGTGCGCCTGCGATAAGGGCCAGTATAATCAAAAGCATTGCAGACCAGATGGCGACATCCTCGGCAGTGACGCGGCTGAAATCCAATGCAAACCCGCTGCCACTGACCGTGTCGGTAGTCAGCATGCCGCAAAGTGTAAAAAATACCATGCCGAACAGCGTCCATACCGTGCCGCAGATGACCTTAGCAGCAATGTGCTGCCAAATGGGCACGGGCAGAGCCAGCATCAAGTACCCGCGCTCGCCCAACAGGCGGTAAAACTGCTGAATTTCAATAAAAAAGCAGATGGCGAGCACAACAAGAAGGCTTACGGCAGACGCCAGTGCCAGCAAGGCCATGGCGACCCCGGCCAGCGGCAGCCTGTCGGAGGTGTTCTGGACAAAATGGCTCAGAATATTGGTAAAAATGTTCAGCACAAGCACGCCCGCCGCAATGGGCAGAACAACACGGCCTGTGGATTTGAACTCATAATGTAAAAGCTTCGTCAGCATTTGTAAACCTCCCGGAAGTAAGCGTCCACGCTCTCCCCTGTTTCCTCGCGCAGCTCGTCGACGGCGGCCTGGCGCAGGACCTTGCCGTCCTGTAAAAGAATGACCTCGTCCAGCACCTTTTCAATGTCGCCGATGAGGTGCGTGGACAGCATAAGCGCGGCATCCTCACTGTAGTTGTGCATGATGGTGCTTAAAATGTAGTCGCGGGCGGCGGGGTCCACGCCGCCCAGAGGCTCATCCAGCAGGTAGAGCCTGGCGGCACGGCTCATCGTCAGGCAGAGCTGCATCTTTTCCTGTGTGCCTTTGCTCATGGAATCGATTTTGTCCCGCCCGCCGATATGCAGGTCGGCGAGCATGGCGTTTGCCTTGACTTTGTCAAAATCGGTGAAGAAATCCGCGTACAGGCTTACGGCATCGTCGGCGGTGAACTCCGTTGGCAGGGCCATATGGTCCGGCAGATAGCTGGTGACAGCCTTGGTGAAAACGCCGACAGGAACTTTATCAATAATGACGCTGCCCGCCGTGGGCTGCAAAAGCCCGGCAGAGATTTTCATAAGCGTTGTTTTGCCGCTTCCGTTGGGGCCAAGCAGGCCAACAAGCTTGCCCGGCGTGACGGCTAAGTCCACGCCGTTCAGCGCAGCGGTGCGGCCATAGCGCTTGGTCAGGCCGTGTACCTCATAAATTGCATCCATGGTTTACTCCTTTTTTGGTGCCTGCTGTGCGGTCTCGCGCAGCAGGGTCTCGATTTCGGCTTCGGTCAGGCCGAGGGCCTGCATCTGGTGCAGAAACTCCGCCGCCAGCGTGCCGGCGCGCCGACGGCGCAAGGACTGCAGGGCAGTGTCATCCGCTGTGACGGTGCGCCCGGCGGTGCGCTGCGCCTGCAAAAGGCCGCGGCTTTCCAGCTCCTGCAAAGCGCGCTGCATGGTGTTGGGGTTGACCCCGGCGTCAGCGGCCAGCTCCCGCACGGGCGGAATGCGGCTGCCGGGCGGGAACTCCCCCGCGACGAGGGCAAGCTCCAACTGCTCGACCAGCTGCACATAGACCGGGCGGCCCGCAGTAATGTTCCAGTTCATGGTGTTTTATGCTCCTTTTGTATTATTGTGCTAAGAGCTTAATACAATAATACACGTGGAATACAGCTTTGTCAATAGAAAAAATAAAAAAAATCCCCCGCCGGGCTGGCGGAGGAAATATTACATGATACAACGTCAGGAAATGTGATCCTCGATCCATGTCAACACGTAGTCGAACACCTCGTCGCGGTTTGTTTCGTTGTGCAGCTCGTGGCGGCCTCCTTCAAAAATCTGGCAGGTCAGATCCCTGACACCGGCGTCGCCCAGCATGGCCCAGACCTTGCGCACGCCGCTGCCGTAGTTGCCGACGGGGTCGCAGTCACCGGCAATCAGCAGCACGGGCAGATCCTTGTCAATAGCCTGCGCCCATGCCTTTGTGCTGACGTGGTTGAGCGTCGCGAGCATCTCGCGGTAGGTCGCAGCGGTAAACCGGAAGGTGCACAGCCCGTCAGCGTCGTAGGCTTTCACAACGCTTTTATCGCGGGAAAGCCAGGCGTTGGGCGACTGCGCGTTCTCGATTTTCCTGCAATAGCTGCCGAAGTTCAGCTTGACCATCAGCGGCGAGACATAGCGCGGCCCCTTGACGCGGGCAATCAGCCCGGCCAGCCGCTGGCCGACGACATTCATAAAGCTGGGGCCTGCTGTGCCGGAAATGACCAGCGCCGTGATGCTTTCCGGCCACTTCTCGGCGTACCAGCGCGCGTAAAAGCTGCCCATGCTGTGGCCGTAGAGGATGATGGGCGTATCGGGAAAGCGTTCGTGCAGGATACGGTTCATCGTGTGCAGGTCGTTCAGGAGGTGGCAACGGCCATTCGGCTCACCGTAGTGGCCGTGCTCCCCTGCCTGGGCGGTGTCACCGTGGCCAAGGTGGTCGTTGCCCGCCAGTGCAATGCCGTGGGCAGCGTAGAACTCGGCCATCGGTGCATAGCGGCGCACATATTCGCACATGCCGTGGCTGAGCTGAAGGACAGCCCGCACAGGCTGACCGGGTACAGTGTAGAGGAATGCGGAGGAGGTGTGCTTTCCGTCCGACGACGGGAAGGCAATGGCTTCGCAGTGGAGGTTGGCCATGATTACAGTTCTCCTTTGATTTTTTTCCAGTATTGTGCGAAAGCCTGCTCGTTTTTATTATCGCCGGGGACATAGTACTGCCGGTCCTTGATGGCGTCGGGCAGGTATTGCTGGGCGGTCCAGTGGTTGGGGTAGTCATGCGGGTAGAGGTAGTGCTGCCCCTTGACCTTGGCGTCGGCGCCGTCGTAGTGCTTGTTTTGCAGCTGGCGCGGGATGGGCCCGGTGCGCCCGGCCTGAATGTCCGCAATGGCGGCATTGATGCCGTCGTGGGCGGAGTTGGACTTGGGTGCGGTAGCCACCAGCACCACGGCATCCGCCAGCGGCAGACGGGCCTCCGGCAGACCGACGGCGTTGGCAATGTCAACAGCGGCCTTGACGATGGGGATGATCTGCGGCCAGGCCAGGCCGACATCCTCGCACGCGCAGACCATCAAACGGCGGCAGGCGCTGGGCAGGTCACCCGCTTCCAGCAGACGGCCCAGATAGTGCAGCGCTGCGTCGGGGTCGGAGCCGCGCATCGACTTCTGGTAGGCCGAGACGATGTCATAGTGGTCGTCGCCGAGCTTATCATACCGCATGGCCGTGCGCACGGCGACCTGCTGCACCATGTCCAGTGTGATCGTGCGGCAGCCGTTTTCTACGGGTGCAGCGGTGACGGCAAATTCCAGATTGCCCAGCGCCTTGCGCATATCGCCGCCCGCACTCTGGGCCAGGTATTCCAGCGCGTCGTCGGGAATGAGCACGGGAGACTTGTCCTCAGCCCCGAGGCGCGCAGCGGCGCTGCGCAGCCCGGTGCGGATGTCGTCGGTGGTCAGGGATTTGAACTCAAACACCGTGCAGCGGGACAGAAGCGCGTTATATACATAAAAGTAGGGATTCTCGGTGGTGGAGGCAATCAGGGTGACGGTACCCTGCTCCACACATTCCAGAAGGCTCTGTTGCTGGCGCTTGTTAAAATATTGTATCTCGTCAAGATATAAAAGAATGCCGCCCGACGCGCCGAGTGTGCCGATGTCCGCGAGCACCGACTTGATGTCGCTCGTCGAGGCTGTCGTGCCGTTGAGCTTGTGCAGCTGCATACCGCTGCCCGCTGCAATGATGCTGGCAACGGTGGTCTTGCCAACGCCGGACGGGCCGTAGAAGATCATGTTGGGAATCTTGCCGCTCTCGACAGTGCGGCGGAAAACCTGATTTTTGCCGAGTAGATGCTGCTGGCCGCAGACCTCATCCAAGGTGCGCGGGCGCAGACGCTGTGCCAATGGTTCCATTTTGCGTTCCTTTTTTAGATAAGTTTGAGATAGTGTACCAAAACATCATACTTCTATACTTGATTATAACGGCTCGGCGTGGTAGAATCAAGAGAAAAGGATTGAAACGGAGAAAATGCTGTGACCAAACAAGAGCTGGCTGCGATCTGTATTGCGCGACTGAAGGCAGAATATCCCGATTCCGACTGCACGCTGGATTATGACCATGCGTGGCAGCTGCTTGTGTCGGTACGGCTGGCGGCCCAGTGCACCGATGCCCGCGTAAACGTGGTGGTGCAGGAGCTGTTTGCCAAGTACCCCGGCGTAAAAGAGCTGGCTGCAGCGGATCCTGCGGATATTGAGGCCATCGTCAAGCCCTGCGGGCTGGGCCACAGCAAGGCACGGGATATTTCAGCCTGTATGCGGATGCTGCGCGACAGGTACGACTGCCATGTGCCGGATGATTTCAACGCGCTGCTTGCCCTGCCCGGCGTGGGCCGCAAGAGTGCGAATCTGATCATGGGGGACGTATTCGGCAAGCCTGCCATCGTGACGGACACCCACTGTATCCGGCTGTGCAACCGCATCGGGCTGGTGGACAACGTCAAGGAGCCGGCCAAGGTCGAGCGGGAGTTGTGGAAGATCATCCCGCCTGCGGAGGGCAACTGCTTCTGCCACCGGCTGGTGGACCATGGCCGCGCCGTGTGCACAGCCCGCACCAAGCCCTACTGCGACAAATGCTGCCTGGCGGACGTATGCCGGGCACGAAAGGAATTTTTGCATGAATAAAACGACGGAAAACCGCCTGGGCGGTGAGCTGCGCAGCCATCAGGCAGCCCGGCACCTGCTGGAGGAGCTGCGCCGCGGACGCTATGCAGACGCCGCCCAGCTGCCCAGCGAGCTGGAGCTGGCCGATGTTCTGGGCGTGAGCCGCACCGTGGTGCGCGATGCCCTGAGCGATCTGGAGCGCGACGGCTATCTGGAGCGTGTGCGCGGCATCGGCACCCTTGTCAACCGCGATGTGGTCCGGGTCGAGAACCGCATGGACCAGAAGCTGGAATTCAACCGCATGATCCGCTCAATTGGCCGCGTGCCCCACAGCGATAACCTGATGGTCACGCGGGAGACTGCCATGCCGGAGCTGGCCGTAAAGCTCGGCCTTGACCCGGAACGCGAGCACACACTTGTGTTTGTGCGCCGCCGGGTACTGGCCGATGAAACGCCGGTGCTCTACTCCACCGATATTCTGCCGCTGGCGCTGTTTGGCGGCAAGCGGCTGGATACGATCGATTTCAGCCGCCCGATTTTTGAGATCGTGGAGCAGCACTGCCATGTGGAGGTCACCGAGACGCTGACGACGCTGCACGCCGTGCAGGGGGTGCCCGGCATCCGCCGCCAGCTGGGGCTGCGCCCGGAGCAGGCGCTTTTGCAGCTGGATGAGATCTGCTATTCCCGCCTGTGCAAACCGGTGCTGTGCTGCCAAACTTATTATACTGATTTCTTTGATTTTGCGATGGTGCGCAAGCTTATTTGATTTTGAACGGCACAGCGCCGTTTGGAATAAATAGAGTAAACAAAGGGGATTGTGTATGAGACATTTGATCGACCCGGCGGATTTCACGCTGGAAGAAACGCTCAGCCTGATGGACCTTGCAGACCGTATCCATGATGACCCGGCTGCCTATAAAGATGTAGCTGCCCGTAAGCGGCTGGCAACACTGTTCTACGAACCGAGCACCCGTACCCGTCTTTCGTTTGAGGCGGCCATGCTGAACCTGGGCGGTCAGGTACTGGGCTTCCCCGATGCCGGTGTTTCCAGCGCCTCCAAGGGCGAGACCGTAGCCGATACCATCCGCGTGATCAGCTGTGTGGCAGACATTGCCGCCATGCGCCACCCCAAGGAGGGGGCACCGCTGCGCGCGTCCCGCTACAGCCGTATTCCGGTCATCAACGCCGGTGACGGCGGCCACAGCCACCCCACCCAGACGCTGCTGGACATGATGACGATCCGCCAGCGCAAGGGGCACCTGGATCATCTGACCATCGGCTTCTGCGGCGACCTCAAGTTTGGCCGCACGGTACACAGCCTGATCAAGAGCCTGTCCCGTCTGCCGGGCATGAAGTTTGTGCTCATCTCACCCGAGGAGCTGCGCGTGCCGGATTACATCATCAGCGAGATCCTCGAGCCTAACAACATCCCCTATGTTGAGACACGCAGCATGGAGGAGGCTCTGCCCGATTTGGACGTCCTCTACATGACTCGCGTCCAGCAAGAGCGGTTCTTTAATGAAGAAGATTACATCCGTCTGAAAAACAGCTATGTTCTGACAAAGGAAAAGCTGGCTCTGGCCCCCGCGGATATGCCGGTGCTGCATCCCCTGCCCCGTGTGAATGAGATCACGCTGGACGTGGATGACGACCCGCGCGCAGCGTACTTTGACCAGGTGCAGAACGGTGTCCATATGCGCATGGCGCTGATCATGACTTTGCTGGGTCTCAAAGACCCCAAGACCGGGGAGGTAGCGTTCAATGTTGAAGGTTGATGAAATCCAGAACGGCGTGGTCATTGACCACATTACCGCAGGCACGGGTCTGGCGCTCTACCACATGATGGAGCTGGAAAAGCTGCACAATGCCAGCGTGGCCCTTTTGCAGAACGTCCGCAGCCAAAAGGACGGAAAAAAGGACATAATAAAGATCGAGGGCGATGTCAGCGAGATGAGCTTTGACGTTCTCGCCTATGTCGACCCGAAAATCTCCATCACCTTTATCCGGGACGGCAGGGTGACGGAGAAAAAACACCCCGAGCAGCCCAAGCGGCTGGTCAACGTCATCAAATGCACGAACCCGCGCTGCATCACTTCTATCGAGGAGGGCTGTGACCACATCTTTGCTCTGACGCCGAGCGGACGCTATCGCTGCATCTACTGCGAGCAGGAGTTCCGCGTAAAACCGTAAACGAGGTAACACTATGGAAAAGCCGAAATTTCACCTAAACCCTAATGAGGAAATCGTCAAAACCATCCGCGAGGGCCTCAAGCGCACGGGCGGCTACTGCCCCTGCCGCTTGCAGCATATTCCGGAGAATATCTGCATCTGCAAGGAGTTCAAGGAGCAGCTGGCCGACCCGGACTACCACGGTGCGTGCCATTGCGGGCTGTATGTGAAGGATTGAGGACTTTTCCCTTTTACAACAATTATACACTTATAATAAGCAAAACGAGGTATCTGCCACGGAAAGCAGGTACCTCGTTTTGCTTATGCTACACGCACGCCGCCAGTGTATCCTCGGTCAGGATAATGTGCCCGTCGGCGTCCACATCGGCGGTGTAAACGGTGCCGGGGTGGGCTGTACCGGCAGCGATGCGGTCCGCAAGGGCCTGCTCCACGGCACGGCTGACGGTGCGGCGCAGCTCCCGCGCACCATAGGGCGGCACCTTGTCCCCGGCCAGCATCTTGGCTGCGGCGGGCGTGTGGTGCAGCGTGTAGCCCTGCCGGGCTGCGCGCTGCTCAAGCTCGACAAGCAGCCGGTCTGCGATCCCGGCCAGCTGCTCCGGGCCGAGCGGGTCAAAGAGGACGGTCTCATCCAAGCGCCCCATCAGCTCGGGGCGGAAAAACTCCTTAGCCTCCTGGATGGCTTGCTGGCCGCGGCGCCGGGTCTCGGCAGCGGCGGCCCCAAAGCCCAGCGGCGACGTCTGCCCGGACAGACACCGCGCACCCAGATTAGAGGTAAGCAGAATAATAGTGTTGGAAAAATCCGCCCGGCGTCCCTGGGAGTCGGTCAGATTGCCGTCTTCCAAGATTTGCAGCAGCAGGTTCTGGATGTCGCTGTGCGCCTTTTCGATTTCATCAAATAAGACAACACTGTACGGGCGGCGGCGCACGGCCTCGGTCAGCTGACCGCCCTCGTCATGGCCGAGGTAGCCCGGCGGCGCACCCAGCAGCCGGGCGGCGGTGTGCTGCTCCTGATACTCCGACATATCAAATTTGAGCAGCGCCTTCTCGCTGCCGAACCAGCTGACCGCAAGCGCCCGCGCCAGTGCGGTCTTGCCCACGCCGGTAGGCCCTAAAAACAGCATAGCACCGATGGGACGCCCCGGCTCTCCCAGACCGGTGCGGCTGCGCCGGATGGCTCCAGCCACGGCCGCCACCGCTCGCTGCTGACCGACGATCTCGGCATTCAGGCGGCTTTCCAGCTTGTCCAGACGCTCCCGCTCCTGCTCGCCCACCCGCTGGGCGGGCACGCCGCTGGCGGCTGCCACCACCCGGGCGATATCCTCCGGGGTGAGCACCGGCTGGGTGCGCTGCTCCTTTTCGGCAAGGATGCGCGCCGCCGCACAGGCTTCGTCCACAAGGTCGATGGCCTTATCCGGCAGACAGCGCCCGGGCAGATACCGCACCGAAAGCTCCACCGCCGCCTGCAAGGTCTGGGGCGGCAGGCGCACGTTATGGTATCGCTCGTAGCGGGGCGCAAGGCCGTTGAGAATCTCCACCGCCTGTGCGGGGGTGGGTTCCTCCACCTGTACCCGACCAAAGCGGCGTTCCAGCGCGGCGTCCTTCTGGATATGGGTGCGGAACTCCTGATTGGTAGTGGCGCCGATGAGCTGCAATTCGCCCCGGGCAAGCACCGGTTTCAGGATGCTGGCGGCGTCGATGGCGCCCTCGGCGGCACCGGCACCCACGATGGTGTGGAACTCGTCGATGAACAGGATGGCGGTGCCGTCCCGCACCAGCTCTTCCAGCAGGTTTTTCAGCCGCTCCTCAAAATCGCCCCGGTACTTGGTGCCCGCCACCAAGCTGGCCATATCCAGTGCCAGCAGCCGCCGCCCTTGCAGCGCTCTGGGCACCTGCCCGGCGGCAATGCGCAGCGCCAGACCCTCAGCCAGCGCTGTTTTGCCCACGCCCGGCTCGCCGATCAGACAGGGGTCGTTTTTCTGGCGGCGGCACAGGATCTCCACCATGCGGTCCAGCTCCGCTTCCCGGCAGAACACCGGGTCCAGCTCCCCTTCGGCGGCGCGGCGGGTCAGATCGCGGCAGTATTTATCGCTGGCGCGGCTGCCCCGGGGGATGCTGGCCGACACCCGGGGCTGGGCGGGCAGCACAAACTGTCCGCTCAGCTGGCGGCACTCCCGCACCGCCTCGGTGAGCGAAAGTCCCATCTCCGCCAGCAGCAGCCCGGCGGCGCAGCCGTCATCTTCCAACATGGCACAGAGCAGATGCTCCGGCTCTGCCCGGCTGACGTGGGCGTTCTGCGCCCCAATGAGCGCATAGTCCATGGTGCGGCGCAGGTCCGGTGCCATGGACTGCCGGTCCAGCCGCTGTGCCGGGCCGCTGCGCTGCTGCGCCAGCTGGCGGCGCACCTCCGGCTCGGTAATGTTTTTCCGGGTGAGGAACTGCGCCGCAGCGCCCTGTTGCTGCAGCATTGCCAGCAAAAGATGGCTGGTATCCGCCTGTTCACAGCCCAGATCTCCCGCCAGCTGCACCGCCTGCTGCAACAGCCGCGCCGCCGGGCGCGAAAAGCCCCGGTAACCGCCCATGCCCAGATTTTCCCAAATGCCCATGTGTCTGCTCCTTGCTGCATATAAAATCGTCTGCACTGGAAGTATAGCCCTAAAGGCGCAGAAAAAATCAGTCGTTTGTGTCGGGCGGCAGAAAAGTAAAAACCGATCCGCAGCGGTTGCCGGGACGCGGGTGCGACCGGCTGCTGCGGATCGGTTTTTGAGATTTTATCTTGCGGGGAACGTTTTCAGAACGAGCCGCCTCCGCCGCCGTGGGTGGAGCCGCTGGAGGAGGTGTGAGTGGAGCTGCCGCCGGAGTCGCTGGAGCTGGACTCCTTTGGCCGCTCGGTGCGGTGCACCTCACGGTACAGATACAGATCCCGCTGGTTGGTCAGCTTCATGCTGCCCTGCCGCACATAGCTGGTTGCGTCCCGCTGCGGTGCCACGCTCTTGAGCCGGCTCTTCATCACGCCGGTCACGATCAGTGCCGTGATCAGGCCAATGACCAGCGCCACGCCCAAATACACGATCGAGAACGGCTCCTTGGGCATGTTGTCCACATCGTAGGGGTGGCCTTCGCGGGCGGCGGTAACATACGCATCCGTCCACTGGATAAAGGTGCGGAAGGCGGCGGCGTAATCGCCGTCTGCCATATCGGGAGTCATCTGCTCGCCAAGGTACTGGATGCCGGCATCCGTAAAGGCGGTAATGCCGTAGCCGCAGGTGGAGATATGCCATTTGCGGTCGCCTATGCTCACCAGCAGCAGCACGCCGTCCCGGTTTTCACCGTAGCCGAACTGGCAGTAATCGTACAGGTCATCGGCATATTCCTCCATGCTGGTGCAGCCCTCGCTTTCCAGCGAGTCGATGGTAGCAATGATCACATCAAAGCTCTGGCGGACGCTCAGTTCCTCCAGTGAAGCTTCCAGCTCGCCGTCCTCGTCCTCGGTCAGAACTTCTGCGCTGTCGTTCATGCGGTAATACAGGTCGGCAAAGCCGTCTGCGGCAAAGGCCGGTGCGGCCAGCGCGACCAGCAGCACCAGTGCTGCCAGCGCGGCACAGAGGGAGCGCAGTGGGGTAACAGTCTTTTTCATCTTCCGTCCCTCCTTTACAGAATCCCGGCCAGCCACAGCAGCCACATCACCGCATAGGATGCTGCACCGACGGCTGCCGTAAGTCCCAGCGTCCACTTGCGGGCGGCGACCTTATCCACCGGCAGGTTGCCCACAAACTTGCCGGTCTGGCCGTTCATGGCAAAAATGTAGTTGTTGCCATGCCAGCTGGTGCTCAGCACCCACACCGGGAACAGGGCATACTTTGCCTTGCCGCCGTGCAGCTGGATGCTGCTGTTTTCCATTTTCACGGAGTCGTAGCCGGTAACGGTCTGGGTAAAGGCGTCCTCGGTGGACTGACGGATACGCTCGTTGGCGCGCTGGATGCTCTTTTGGGCGTCCACATCGTACTTATCGGCCACATAGCCTGCCAGATACGCGGTCTTGAAGGGCACGGCATCCTGCATGGCAAAGGGCTCGATGGATTCCATCAGGTCGTCCTCCATCTTGGAGGAGCCGTCCACCGGAACTGCATCAAAGCCCAGCACGCCGTCCCGGCGCACGGAGTAGTAGCTGGTCTCGGTATAATCGTAGTCGTCATCCGACCAAAAGCGGGTGCGGGTAGCGGTAAAGCGCAGCTGGGCATCGGCGTCGCTGTCGTACAGCCAGAAGGGCACATACACGCCCTTGATCTCGTCGATGTGGTTCTGGCTGCGGA
>ENA-OUQH01001958-OUQH01001958.1-human-gut-metagenome-genome-assembly--contig:-NODE-1958-length-13147-cov-3.721968_pt1 | contig 13147 bp, 11 predicted proteins | sample MGYA00237948_ERZ548828 | MGnify/ENA primary metagenome ERZ548828 (study PRJEB26490, sample SAMN05194711) | human gut metagenome | biome: terrestrial biome; feature: human-associated habitat; material...
CGCGCAGACGCACCAAGGGCGGCTGAGACCCCAAGCGCGTAGAAGGAAAAATCCGCGCAGGTACAGCAGTGCGACGGCGGTGAGGCAAGCTGTTATGAAAGTAAAAGCATCCATCACTCCATAGTAGCAAATCAAAAGGGGAAATCGATTTCGCGACAGCGTGATATTTCGATTGTTTTCACGTTTCATCAGGCATGAAGCAATAATGCTGATTTAACCTAAGTCCATAAATCACACGACGTCCATCGTCGCTCGGTTTCGTCACGACAGGAGGATCTATGGAGAAGATCGCTAGTTTCACCATCGACCATTTGCGTTTGGTTCCCGGTATTTACGTTTCGCGTAAAGATACCGATCCGGTGAAGGGCGGTGTTGTCACCACGTTTGATCTGCGCATGACTGCCCCGAATCGCGAGCCTGTTATCAACACCGCTCCGCTCCATGCGATCGAGCACCTGGGCGCGACGTTCCTTCGTAACGACGAGGAGTGGAAGGACCGCGTGCTCTATTTCGGTCCGATGGGTTGCCGCGCGGGCTTTTATCTTCTTTTGTTCGGTGATCTTGAGCCTGCTGACATCGCCGATCTCGTTCGTCGTATGTTCGAGTTCATGGCTGCATTCGAAGGCGAGATACCCGGTGCTCGTCCTGAGGAGTGCGGTAACTGGCACGACGCCGATCTGGTTAGCGCTAAGTGGTGGGCTGATCGCTACCTTGCCAATACTCTCACCAAGCTTGACGAGTCGAACACGGTTTACTCTCAACTGTAAGAGGGAAGCCGTATGAAAGAACAGTTAGTGACGGGCGCGATGATTCGCGCCCGCTTTTCGTTTGCTATGCGGTATGTGATCATCCAAGCAAAAGGAACCGTACTCACTATGGAGTACGGTTCCTGAAAAGATCGAGCTCTGTAACGAACTCGAATCTACCTGCGGCGCTTGTCGATCTTGCGTGCGGTCACATCGCCGATCGCCTGGAACACGATGACGAGCACGACGCACAAAAGCACGGCGAAGATCATGACGTCGGTCTGGAAGCGCTGGTAGCCGTAGCGAATGGCGATATCGCCCAAGCCGCCGGCGCCCACGGTGCCCGCCATGGCGGAGTACCCGAACAGCGTGACGAACGTGATGGCCGCGCCGCGCACGAGCGAGGGCAGCGTCTCTTTCAGATACACCTTCCACACAATCTGCCAGGTGGAGGCGCCGAAGCTCTGAGCTGCCTCGACAAGCCCGCTGTCGGTCTCCTCAAGGCTCTGCTCGACCATGCGCGCAGCGAAGGGCGCAGCCGTCACCACAAGGGGCACGACGGCTCCCGGCACGCCGAGCGAAGTTCCCACGATAAAGCGTGTGAACGGGATGAGCGCGACGAGCAGAATGATGAAAGGAACCGAGCGGCCGATGTTGACGATCCATCCGACGATGGTCGAGACGATTCGGTTAGGGCGCAGCCCGTTCGGGCTGGTCACCACCAGAAGGATGCCAAGGGGGATTCCGATGACGTATGCCAAGATGGTTGCCACGCACGTCATGATGAGCGTGTCGACGGTGCCCTGCAAAAACAAGTTGCCGTATTGGGCGAAAAAGGCGGAGAAATCGAACATGGCCTACTTCACCTCCAGGCTGTCGAAGGAAACGAGCTCGCGGGCTGCTTCGCTTTGCGGGTTCTCGAGCACTTGACGCGTCGGGCCTTCCTCCACGATGACACCCTCGTCGATCACGGCGACGCGGTCGCAGATGTGGCGCGCCACGGCGAGGGAGTGGGTGATCACCACGAGCGTCACGCCGAGTTCTTTGTTGATCTTTGCGAGCAGGTTCAATACCGACACCGTCGTGCGCGTATCGAGCGCGCTTGTGGCTTCGTCGCAGAGCATGATGCGAGGGTTGTTCGCGAGGGCGCGCGCAATTGCCACGCGCTGCTGCTGGCCACCGGAAAGCTCGCTTGGGTAACGATGCGCCTTGTCGGCCAGCTCGACCACGTCGAGCAGCTCGAGGGCGCGCTTCTTGGCGGCATCCTTCTTCTCGCCGCGAATGGTGAGCGGGAACATTACGTTGTCGAGGACTGTGCGCTGCTGGAACAGGCTGAAATTCTGGAAGATCATGCCGATTCCCTCGCGCAGGCACCGCAGGTCACGGCCCTGATAGTTCGTCACGTCGACGCCATCGATGAGAATGCGCCCCGACGTGGGACGCTCGAGCAGGTTGATGCAGCGCACGAGTGTGGACTTGCCCGCGCCCGACTGGCCGATGATGCCGAAGATCTCCCCCTCGCCAATGGTAAGGCTCACATCATGCAGGGCACGATGTGAGCCTTCGCGAGCGAGGTAGACCTTTTCCAGATGGTCTAGCTCTATCATTCGCTTTCTAACTCCTTTGTGGGCGTCCCCTAGAACACGGGGACGACAGCGCCGGCGTAGGTGTCGTTGATGTAGGTGCGAACCTCGTCGGACGTGAGTGCCTTCACAAGAGCCTTGATTTTATCAGAATCCTGGTTGCCATCCTTCACGACGAGCACATTCGCATAAGCTTCAGCGGCGAGCGAGGTGGCGGACTCGGTTGCGAGCGCGTCGGTGGTCTTGAAGCCCGCGGGAATGGCGTAGTTGCCGTTGATGCAGGCGAGGTCGACATCGGCGACGATGCTGGGAACCGTTGCAGCCTCGACTTCTTTCAGCTGGAGGTCCTTCTGGTAGGAAACGATGTCGTTTCTGGTGGCGTTGATGCCTGCGTCGTCTTTCAGCGTGATAAGACCGGCATCCTGGAGCAGCAGCAGCGCGCGCGCCTCGTTGGTGGCGTCGTTGGGAACGGCGACGGTCGCGCCGTCGGGCAGGGCATCGAGGCTCTTGGTCTTGCCCGGGTACAGGCCGAACGGCTCGTAGTGAACGTCAGCGACGCTCACAAGATGCGTGCCCTTCTCCTCGTTGAAGTTGTTGAGGTAGGTGATGTGCTGGAAGTAGTTGGCGTCGACCTCGCCTTCCTCGGTCACCGTGTTGGGCTGCACGTAGTCGGTGAACTCCTTCACCTCGAGGGTGTAGCCTTCCTTCTCGAGCAGCGGCTTCACGGCGTTGTTCAGGATTTCCGCATGAGGGGAGGGGGTTGCCGCGACAGTGATGGTCTTGTCGTCGGAAGAGCCTGCCGACTTGTCGGAGCTTGCGCTCTGCGCACCGCAGCCCGCCAAGCCGAATGCGAGGACCGCGCCGAGGGCGAGCGTTGCGACGAGCGCCGCCTTCTTCTTTTTGAAATTGATTGCCATTGATGATGTCCTTTCCTGGGACGCGTTGCCTCGGGGGAACGCGTTTGCTTCCATTCGATGTTTTCCCATAGTATCGCGAGCGCGGAATAAGTGGTAGTTCGAAAAACAAATGCCTGGATATCGTAATTCGCGATATCTAGGCAATGTTGTCCCGACTAAGCGCCGTTTCCCCGACGCGAAGGGGAGGAGCCGAAGCTTTACAAAGCTGTTAACCCCATCGAAACATGGGTCGATATAATAGGAGGATATTCACTGGGCGTGGCCTGCTGTGCGGCTGCGCTTGAGCGGTGCGGGGCACACCGCGAAGAACGACCGAACGCAAGGAGCATATGCCATGTCATCGAATCCGGAACAAGATTTCGTGCTCAAGACCATCAAGAGTCGTGATGTCCACTTCGTTCGTTTCTGGTTTACTGATGTTCTCGGCAACATGAAGTCGTTCGCCGTCATCCCGAGCGAGCTCGAGAACGCCTTCGATGACGGCATGGGCTTCGACGGCAGTTGCGTCGAGGGCTTTTGCCGCACGCGGGAAAGCGACATGCTCGCCTTCCCCGACGCCTCGACCTTCCAGGTGCTTCCGTGGCGCCCCGAAAGCAACGCCGTCGGTCGCATGTTCTGCGACATCCGCACACCCGATGGCAAGCCCTTCGAGGGCGATCCGCGCCAGGTGCTCGCGCGCGAGGTCCAGCGCGCGCTCGACATGGGCTATGTGCTCAACGTCGGGCCCGAGCTCGAGTTCTTTTACTTCAAGGACCAGCATTCCACCGAGGTGCTCGACCGCGGCGGGTATTTCGATCTGACGAGCCTCGACTATGCCTCCGACCTGCGCCGCGACACGGTGCTCACCCTGGAGAAGATGGGCATTCCAGTGGAGTACTCCCACCACGAGAATGGCCCTTCCCAGCACGAGATTGACCTGCGTTTCACCGACGCGCTCTCCATGGCCGACGCCGTGATGACCTATAAGCTGGTCGTGAAGGAAATTGCCATGAAGCACGGCGTGTACGCGTCGTTCATGCCCAAGCCCTTAGCCGATGCCCCCGGGTCGGGCATGCACGTGCACCAGAGCCTGTTTGACCTCGATGGCAACAATGCCTTCTTCGATCCGAACGATCCGCTCGGCTACAACCTTTCCGATTTGGCGAAACACTACATCGCCGGTCTTTTGAAGTACGCTCCCGAGTTCTGCTGCATCACCAATCAGTACGTGAACTCCTACAAGCGCTTGGTTTCCGGCGGGGAGGCGCCTACCTACATTTCCTGGGGAGCCCGCAACCGCTCGACGCTCGTGCGCATCCCCGCATATCGTCCGAATCGCGAAGTCGCGTGTCGCGTGGAGCTGCGCAACCCCGACCCGGCGGCGAACCCGTATCTGGCGTTTGCCTGCATGCTTGCCGCAGGCCTTGCCGGCATTGAAGAGGAGCTGCCCTTGCAAGATCCGACCGAGGGTCTCGACCTGTTCGAGCTTTCGCGTCAGGACTTGCGCAAGCAGGGTGTCCGCACGCTGCCTGAGAGCCTGGGCGAGGCGGTGGAGCTCTTCGCCGAGTCCGAGCTCATGAAGAAGACGCTCGGCGAGCATATCCACGGCTATCTGGTGGAGACGAAGCGCGCCGAATGGAACGAATACCAGGGCACCGTTTCCGAATGGGAGCGCAATCGCTACCTCGAGGTCCTCTAGATGTGCGCCCTGCATGCGGGAAAGGTTGAGCCATGATGCAAAGGAAGACGGTTCTTTTCATCGCCGACAGTCTCGACAACGCCCATAAGTTCCAGTCCGTGCTCTCGGGACTCGATGTTGACGTGGTGGCGGGTTCGTCTGCGCAGTTCAAGAAGCTGCTCGCCCAGCATCCCTCGCACGACCTCGTTATCTACGAGGCTCGCGGTGATGCGCTCGACACGGTGGCGCAGGCCGAGTCGCTTTTGGTGGAAGACGGCTCCACGTCGATGCTCGTCATCGTGAACGAGGCGCAGCTGTCCGAGTTCCGCCTTCCCGTGCAGATCAAGGCGGACTTCGTGGTGCATGGCGCATCCGCCGAGGAGTGCGCTGCCCGCATCCGCCAGCTTTTGTGGCCCGGCAACGAGAGCTCCACCTCAGATTACATCTCCGTCGACAACATGACGATCAATTTGGCGACCTATCAGGTGAAGGTGAACGGTGAGCCGCTCGACTTCACGTATTTGGAGTATGCGCTGCTCGCGTTTTTGGTGACGCATCCTGGCCGCACGTATTCCCGCGATGCGCTCCTGCGCCGCGTGTGGGGCTTCGATTACTACGGCGGCAGCCGCACGGTCGATGTCCACGTGAGGCGCGTGCGCGCGAAGCTTGGTCCTGAGCTGGCGCAACGTCTGGAGACCGTGCGCGGCGTCGGCTATCTCTGGAGCGCATAGGCGCTTGCGCTCCAGAGGCGAAAGCGCCTAGCGGCGTTTGCTGTGCTGGCGAGCCACCTCGGCGCGGTGTGCGCGGCCGGGGCGGAAGTCTCCCTTCGGCTTCGTGGCGCCCGCTTGCTTGCGTGTGGCTCCACCCTGCGGCTTGCGCGAGTGTTCATTCTGAGCCTGTGCGCCCTTGCGCGAACGCTCGGCCTGCACCTTCGCGCCCTTGGCGGGCCTGCTCGTCTCAGGTGAGCTCTTGCGGGTGCGCTGCCCGTCAGCATGCGATGTCTTCTTGCTGTTGTGAGTTTTGGCGCCCTTGCCCGCCGCCTTCCCGTTGCGTCCGCCGTTCCCGCTGCGCGCTTCCTCGCGCTCCTCAGCGGTGCGGGCCTGCGCCTTCTTCTTTTTCTTCTCGCGCTTGTCCATCTCGCGCTTCGCCTCGGCGATGTCGGGGTCGCGTTTCGCTGCGGCCTTCGTGGCGCGTTCGGCGGCGGCCACGGCGCATGCCTCCTCGTCAAAACCCTCGATGCGCACCTCGGGAATCTCGCGCTTCGTGAACTTCTCGATGTCGGCGAGCGCTTCCTGCGTCTCGGGCGTGACGAAGGAAATCGCGCGGCCCTTCGCGCCTGCGCGCCCCGTGCGCCCGATGCGGTGCACGTAGTCCTCCGCCTGCGTGGGCAAATCGTAGTTCACGACGTAGTTCACCTCGTCGACATCGATGCCGCGGGCGAGCACGTCGGTGGCCACCAGGATGTCGGTCGTCCCGGCTGCGAAGTTCTCGAGCGCACGACGGCGCTGGTTCTGCGTGCGGCTCGAGTGGATGGCCTCCACCGAGTACCCGGCGCGCTTCAGGCGGCGACACGTCGCGTCGGCGCGGCTGCGCGTGCGGGCGAACACGATGACGCGCTCGTGCCCCCATGCGGCGATCGTCGCGCGCAGGAGGTCGGCCTTGAGCACCTGCGGCACACGCACGATGCACTGGTCGACCGTGTCGGCGGTCTCGCCCTTGTGCGCGATCTCCACCACCTCGGGGTCGTGCAAGAACGTGCCCGCAACCCCCTCGATCGAGCGATCGATGGTGGCGGAGAACAAAAGCGTCTGGCGCGTTTTCGGCGTGGCGGCGACGATCTTTTTCACCGACGGCAGAAAACCCATGTCGAGCATGCGGTCGGCCTCGTCGAGCACGAGCACCTCCACGCGATCGAGATGCGCGGCCTTCTGCTCCATGAGGTCGATCAGGCGCCCCGGCGTGGCGATGAGCACGTCGGTTCCGCGTTTCAGGGCGCTGATCTGCGGGTTGTACGACACGCCGCCCACGACGGAAAGCACGCGGTGGTGGGTCGATTTCGCCACGGCCTCACAGACCTCTGCGATCTGTGCGGCGAGCTCGCGCGTCGGGGTGACGACGAGCATGAGCGGCCCGCGCTCACCCTTCGCGTGCCCGAGCTTATCCATCGAGGGAAGCGAGAAAGCGGCGGTTTTTCCTGTTCCCGTCTTCGCGGCGGCAATGATGTCGTGTCCTTCGAGGACAAGCGGAATCGCGCGTTCTTGCACGGGGGTCGGCTCTTCGTAGCCGAGGGACGCGACGGCGGCAAGCGCCTTGGGGCTAAGCCCCAGATCGTCGAATGAAGCCATAATCGTTCGGTTGTTCCTTTCCATCTCGGCGCGATGCCGAGTGCATTAGCGGATGTGTGCGGGGGTGTGCCCCCAGTAGAAGTGGAGGAAGTGCTTCTTGCGCATGCGCGCATCAGTGCTCGGCTCGGCTGCGGCCAGGCGCAACGCGTTGCGAGCGATGTCGATCGCCGCGTTCGGGCGGCGCAGGAAGGAGCCCTGCGTGAGCATCGCCTCCACGATGGCGGGGTTCGCATCGACATGCCCCATCGCTCCGACGAGCTCGCGCGCGGTCGTTACGTGCAGGGCGGCACCGAGCGAGGTCAGCATGCGCACGTTGATGTTCTCCTGGCCATAGGCGCGCCCGAGCAAAATCATGGGCGCTTCCGCGCAGAGGCACTCGGTCACGGTGAGCCCGCCCGGCTTGCAAATCACAAGATCGCTCGCGGCCATGAGCTCGGCCATGCCTTCCACGTACTCGAGCACCGTGGCGTTTAGAATTCCCAGCTCCTCGCATTCCCGTCGCAGATGGGCGGCGTATTCCGCGTCGGCGCCCGCCACGATCACGAGGTGGGTGTTCTTGAAACGGTGCAGGTAGGGAAGCATCTTGTCAAGCGCCTCTCGAAAGCGCACGTAGGGCGTGGGGAGATACGCGCCCGCGAGCGCCAGTACGATGCGCTTGTCCTGCGGCAGTCCGAACCTCTCGCGCCCTGCGGCCTTGTCGTAGGTCTTGCGGAACGCGGGCCGCGCGGGGATGCCCGTGATTGTGATGCGTTCTTCGGGCACTTTGCGCGGGCGCAGGGTCTCGGCCATCGACTCGTTCGCGACGCAGAAAAGGTCGCTGTGCAGATGGGGCCACAGCCCTTCGGTCTCGTAGTCGGTGGGGACGCATACGATGGGGAAGGACTGCCCGGTGATCATGCGCGCGCCGACGGCGACGTTGGCGGCGGTGATGTGCGTGCAGACGATGGCGAGGGGCTTGGTTTTGCGCACGTGCTCGGTGAAACGGGGGAACATGATGCGCGACCAGGCGGTGCCGCCTGCCCACAGAAGGCGCCCCGTGAGGGTGTAGCGCCAGGTGAGGTCGTAGATGGGGCGCGTTGGGCCGGTGAACATCGACGCCATCTTGTCGCCGTTCATGCGCATGCGGCCGAAGTCGAGCACGTCGAGCACTTCGACATTCAGGTCCTCGGGGCAGGGAACACCATCGCGAAGGGATGGGTCGTCGCGCAAAAGCTCGAGCGCCTGTGCGACAGCGTTCGCCGCACTGCGATGGCCCGAGCCGACGGAGGCGTGCATCACGATGACCGTCGGGCGCGTTGCGTCGCCGGGGGCGCTGGCCCCGGGCTGCTGCTCGGGTGCGTCGTCGGGCGAGCCCTCGTTTGTGTCGGCAAGCACCTGCTCAGGAGCATCTTTGCGCGCAACCCCCGATGCCCCTTCGGGCGTGGTAGGCTGCTGCGCGAGCTCGTTGTCCATTTCGCCAGTGTGTTCCATAGCTTCCATCGTAAACGCTGTGGCCTAGCTCTCGCTCGGCGTTTCGGCGGGCGCGTCTCCGCCATCGAGGAAGATCTTCCTCGTGACGAAGTTCCACACCATGACGATGAACGTGGCGCCGATCTTGGTGATGAGGTAGTGGATATGCGCGAGCTCGACGCCTGCCCACATGCAGAGGTTGTTGATGATAAGGCCGATCACCGACAAGGTCACGAAGATGATGAACTCGCGGCGCCGGCTCATCCCCTCTTTGTGGGTGAAAACGTAGCGCATCGAGGCCAGGTAGTTGAAGATGACGGACGCGGTGAAAGAAATCGTGGCGCTCACCAGGTAGTTCACGCCGAAAACTTCCGTCAAAAGAGCGAGCAGGCCGTAGTCGATGATAAACGCGATCACGCCGACGACGCCGAATTTCATAAGCTGTGCGATAAGTTTCTTCACGATACCCGAGTGCCTTTCGAGCGCGCGTCTTAAGCGTGCGCCCCCATATGCGGTCCCAATAAGCGCGCTCAAGTCTCGCGCGCAGGCGGTTTCAACCCGCGTGAACTCTATCACAGCGAGCTGCTCGCGGCGCGTTCTCCTCTGATTCCCTGTTTTTCCCTTGACGCCGCCTCGGTTCGGGCTTTCATCCCCTAGCATTCACTGGTTAGAAGTTTTGAGTTGCGCGCTGCGGCGCGGCTGATTGCACATATTTGCGAGGAGCACCTACATGAGCCTTGAGGCTGCCGATAACACCACCGATCGCACGGGGAAGCCCTCCGTCGCCGTCATCATTCCCTGCTACAACGAAGCGCTTACCATCGCGAAGGTGGTCGACGACTTCAAGCGCGTCTTGCCCGACGCTTCAATTTACGTCTACGACAACAACTCCACCGACGGCACGGGCGACATCGCGCGCGAGCATGGTGCGCAGGTTCGCGTCGAGCGTCGCCAGGGGAAGGGCAACGTCGTGCGTCAGATGATGCGCGATATCGACGCCGACTACTACATTATGGTTGACGGCGACGACACCTATCCCGCCGAGGCCGCGCCCGAGCTTTTGGCGCCGCTTATGAACGACGAGGCCGACATGGTGGTGGGCGACCGCCTGTCGAACGGCACTTACGGCGAGGAAAACGATCGCGCCTTCCACGGCTTCGGAAACAATCTCGTCCGTTTCCTCATCAAGGCGATCTACGGGTTCGAGTTCTCCGACGTCATGACGGGGTATCGCGCCTACAACGAGGTGTTCGCGAAGTCGATGCCGGTGCTCTCGCCGGGATTCGAGATCGAGACGGAGCTGTCGATCCATGCGGTCGACAAGCGCTGGCGCATCGCTGAGGTTCCTATCGATTATCGCGACCGCCCCGAAGGCTCCGAAAGCAAGCTCAACACCTTCTCCGACGGCATGAAGGTGCTCATGATGATCCTCTCGCTGTTCAAGGATTACCGCCCGCTCGCGCTGTTCTCGCTTCTGGGTCTTCTGCTGTGCGTGGTCGGTCTTTTGTTCGGCGTGCCTGTGATCTGGGAGTTCGCTCATACGGGGCTCGTCCCGAAGCTGCCGACCGCGCTTTTGGCCGTGGCGTTCATCTTCTTGGGGATGATGTCGTTCTCGTGCGGCCTGATCCTGGACACGGTGGTGAAGGGAGCGCGCAAGCAATACGAGCTCGAGGTCACGCGCATTTACGAGGAATGCGGCAAGACTACGCACGCATAGCTGCGGAATAAGTTGGTGGCAGCGTCTCGCCGCGCCCGCAGCCTCAGGTGACGGTGTCGAGCGTGCCCGGGCGGTCCCGCGCCGTGTGCTCGCTCAGCGTGCGGCGGCCTCAACCCTCTTTGTGTATCGGGACGCGGCGGCATATGTGATTGCAGGCGAACTGTGGCTTTCCGACCAGGTGTTTTGTGCCGCCTGAGTAGTCTTTCCGACTTTCTCTCCCCAAAAAGTATCTCGTGGGTTACTATTAGCCAGATATAACTTTTTAACTTCATACAAGTGAAAACGGGGAAGACGTGTTCGATAAACGTTTGCTTTCGATGGTGCCGGGCGCTGTCAAGTTCATCGTCGCCGATGTGGCGCTTCAATGGGTGGCCCTTGCGTGCAATATCGCGCTGTTCGTGGTCATCGGCCTGTTCTTGCAGGCGACGCTCGAGGGCGCGGCTGACGCGGGCATGGCAATCGGTGTGTTTACGGTGTCGGCGGCGGCAATCGTGGTGCGCATGATATGCCAGACGGCGGCGCAGCGCATGGGCCGTAAGGCCGCTTCTTGCGCGAAATGTTCCATCCGCCAGCAGGTCTACGACAAGCTCGCAGCGCTCGGGCCCGCTTACAGCGAGACTGTGGCGACGGCCGTCGCCGTGCAGGTGAGCGTCGAGGGCACCGAGCAGCTCGAGAGCTACTTCGGCCAATACTTGCCACAGCTCTTCTACGCCCTGCTCGCGCCCTTGACGCTGTTCGTGGCGCTTTCGCCCCTGTCGCTTCCCGCCGCCGTGGCGCTGCTCGTGTGTGTGCCGTTCATTCCCGCATCCATCGTCTGCGTGCAGAAAATTGCGCGCCGTACCATGCGCAACTACTGGGGCAGCTACACCGATCTGGGCAGCATGTTCCTCGAAGCGATCCAGGGCCTCACGACCCTCAAGATCTATTCCGCCGACGCGCGCAAGCACGAGGAGATGAACGGGGCGGCGGAGAGCTTCCGCAAGGCGACGATGCGCCTGCTCACGATGCAGTTGAACTCGATTACCGTCATGGATCTCTTCGCGTTCGGCGGCGCGGCGGTGGGAATGATCGCCGTGCTGTGGCAGTTCTCTTGCGGCGCGGCGACGTTCGCGGCGGCATTCTCCATCGTGTTTTTGTCGAGCGAGTTCTTCATCCCCATGCGCACGCTGGGCTCGTTCTTCCACACGGCCATGGGTGGCATGGCTGCGGCGGAGAAGATGTATGCAATCCTCGATGCGCCCCTGCCCGTCGACGGCGCCTGCGAGGTCGATCCGCACGATGCGCGCGTGGAATGCCGCGGTGTCGGGTACTCCTACGACGGGAAGCGCCAGGTGCTCGAGGGGGTTGACTTCTCGGCGCCGTGCGGCAGCTTCATCGGCGTGACGGGCGAGAGCGGTTCGGGCAAGTCGACGCTTGCGGGCATTTTGTCGGGCGCGAACGCGCGCTATACGGGCGAGGTCAGCATTGGCGGGATCGACTTGCGCGACATCTCGGCCGAATCGCTGCGCAAGACCATCACCACGGTGCCGTTTTCGAGCTACGTGTTCAAGGGAACGCTTCGCTCGAACTTGCTGCTTGCCAAGTCCGACGCGGGCGACGAGGAGCTGTGGGGGGCCCTCGCGAAGTGCCGGCTGGCGGGCTTCGTGCGCGAATCGGGTGGGCTCGACATGGAGATTGCAGCCGAGGGCGCGAACCTTTCGGGCGGCCAGCGTCAGCGCCTGGCGTTCGCTCGGGCCCTGCTGCACGACTCGCCCATCTACATCTTCGACGAGGCTACGAGCAATATCGATGCCGAAAGCGAGGCTGCTATCATCTCTGCCGCGCGCGAGCTTGCGGGCAGGCACACGGTCATCATGATTTCGCACCGCTTGTCGGCAATCGAGCAAGCCGATGCGATTTATGTCCTTGAACAGGGGAAACTCGCGGAGCATGGCACGCATTCCCAGCTGCTCGCACGGGAAGGCGCCTATGCGCGGCTGTGGGAGAGCCAGTCGCAGCTGGAGGCGTTCGCGCAGAGCGACGGGGATGCCGCCTCGAGCGCGTTGACCCCGGGCGCGGTTTCGGGCGTGGACGCTCTGGAGATGCCGGGCGAAGCCGGTGAGCCGGTTTGCGCCGCGGGTGCCGACCGGCGCGGGGCAAAGGGCGCCGCTCCGGCGCGCCGCCGCTCCAATTTCTCCATCATGGCGCGGCTTGTGGGGCTTACGCGCCCGCTTCTTCCCGTGATGGCGCTTGCCATCGTGCTGGGCGTGCTCGGCTTTCTCGCGGCGATCTTCCTCACTGTGTTCGCAGCGTACGGCCTGCTCGGCGCGGCGGGCGTGTGGGGTGCGCTCCCCATGGGCGCGGCGTGCGCGCTCGTGGTCGTGTGCGGCGTAGTTCGCGGGCCGCTTCGCTACGGCGAGCAGCTGTGCAACCACTACCTGGCGTTCAAGATCCTCGCGCTTGTGCGCGACAAGGTGTTCGGCAAGATGCGCACGCTTGCGCCCGCAAAGCTCGAGGGCCGCGACAAGGGTGACCTTGTGTCCCTGCTCACAGGCGACATCGAGCTTCTCGAGGTGTTCTATGCACACACGCTCTCGCCTGCCGCGATTGCCCTTGTCGTGTCGGTCGTCATGGTGGCGTTCACGGCGACGCTCTCGCCGCTTTTGGCCGTCTACGCCGCCTTCTCCTATGCGGTCGTGGGCATTACGGTGCCGTGGATTTCGTCGAAGGCGAGCGGCACGGGCGGGCGCGAGG
>ENA-OUQH01001971-OUQH01001971.1-human-gut-metagenome-genome-assembly--contig:-NODE-1971-length-13102-cov-8.698858_pt1 | contig 13102 bp, 10 predicted proteins | sample MGYA00237948_ERZ548828 | MGnify/ENA primary metagenome ERZ548828 (study PRJEB26490, sample SAMN05194711) | human gut metagenome | biome: terrestrial biome; feature: human-associated habitat; material...
GGGCATACGGTGTTATTGACCGATATGCCCGATAAGCCTTCTTTTGAACCATAGTCAAGTAAGTAGACACAAAAAAGCACAATTTTTTAGGGGATCAGGCTATTTTGTCTGTTCCCAGTATAAAGCTTCCGCTTCACTTGGCGTAAGCATATTAAGCGTCCCGTGTGGTCTTTTTGTGTTGTAATACCCTTCAATATATTCAAAAACAGATAGCTGAAGCTCCATCAAAGAGTGATAACATTTGCGATTTGTTTCTTCTTTTTTGAGGTACTTGAAAAAACATTCACAGCAAGCATTGTCAAAAGGATAACCTTTCTTAGAAAACGACTGCACAACATTAAGAGAATCGAGAAGCTGCCTGAATGAGAAGGCAGTATACTGCGAACCTCTGTCGGAATGAAACATAAGTCCATGCGGAGTATTTCGTTTTTCATATGCCTTTTTAAAAGCTGTAATAACCAATTCAACATTGGCTTTTGAGGATATATGCCACGAAATCACCTTTCGTGAGAATAGATCCATAACAATGCACAAATAGTACCATATTCCTCCGGCTTTAATATAAGTAATGTCGCTAACTCACACAAGATTGGGAGCTTTCTGATTAAATTTCTGCTGCAGATGATTGCAGCAAGCTTCGGCATCAGAAGAATTGCTGCGGATAACAGGTTTATCCGTAGACATTTTTGGCAGCTGCAATTGTTTCATCAAGCGGTACACTCGTCCGACACTGATGTTTATGCCATAATCACGCTGAAGGACATATGTGATTTTGTAAGCGCCGAGCCGCTTGTTGTAATCAGCATAGATATGAAGAATTAAAGAAGCAATATATTGATTTTCTTTAATACGCGGAGAGGGTTCGGCAGAAAAATGCTTGTAATAGGTACTCCTGTTTACTCTGAGAACCTTGCACAATATCTTAATGCTATGCTGGAAGCGGAGCTTATGTACAGCGTCTAATCTTTGCTTGAGTGTGGCGTGAATATGGCAATCGCTTTTTTTAGGATTAAGTTTTCCTCTTCTAATTGGGCATTGCGTTTTTGGAGTTCCTTTACTTGCTTGGCGGTAAGCAGCTCTCCGTTGCCGACTTCAACGGTAGAGTATTGCTTAATCCATTTTCCGAGTGCGGATTGAGAAACACCATATTCTTTGCAGAGCTGAGATTGAGTTTTTCCGTTTCGGTGCAGAGAAACAAGGGATTTTTTAAAATCCTCGTCATATTTGGTATAATTGTTGTTACCCATTTGTCTTTCCTCCTGTTTTTGTGTTTATTTTATTATATCATATTTTGCATATTTGTGTCTACTTTTTTTAGTATAGCACCAGGATATAAATTACTCCGTGAAAACAAAATCGAAAGTATAAAAGTCGGTCGAGAGTATTGTATAACAAAAATCAGTGTAGTTGATTTCTTGATGAGAAAAAATAAAACAACATCGTGATTTTTTGCGTTTGATACCTGTTGTTGATATAATAGTAATGTCAATGATAGGTGTTTGTTTTTTCTCTCAAAAAACAAAGGAGGTCTAAAAAATTGAGCAAAAATGTAACAGGAACTATACGAGAGAAGAAAGGACTGTACTATGCAGTCATAAACTATTATGGAGAAAACGAGGAAAGGAAGCAGAAATGGTTTCCGACAAAACTCCCCGTGCGTGGCAATAAGAAAAAAGCAGAGGCAATTCTCAAACAGGTTTTATGTGAGTTTGAAATACCGATAAGCAAAGGCGAGAAGGCTAATCTTTGTATAAATCAAAAAATACAGATTGAGAACACAGGAGATGCCGCCATAGTAAATGTTAAAAGCGTTATTTCAACAGAAGCGGCAGAGGATATGAGTTTAGATGATTTTCCGAAAGACCAAGTGCAGTTTTTATTGTTTTCGGATTATCTGAAAAAATATGTGCCTTTAACGCTCAAAAGAAAAAAGAAAATTGAAGTGACAACTTATTCAGCTTATGTTGGAAACATAAATAATCCGATAGCTCCTTATTTCAAGGAAAAAGGGATAACACTCGGCGAACTTACCGCAGAGGATATTCAAGATTTTTATGATGTTCAGCTTGAGCGTGTAACGGCAAATACGGTAATTCATTATCACGCAATTATAAGACTTGCGTTGTGCTATGCGAGGAAAATGGGATATATTAAAGAAAATCCCATTGAAGAAGTTGACAAGCCGGAGAAAAATCAATTTGTCGGAAAGTTTTATAACAGCAGCGAATTGAGCGAGGTAATAAGACTGACAAAGAACACAAAATTGGAATTACCCGTAATCTTCGGTGGCTTTTACGGACTTCGTAGGAGCGAAATTGTAGGCTTGCGATGGTCGGCAATAGATTTTGACAACAATGTCTTTTATGTTAATCACACCGTTACCACGCCTAATATAGACGGCAAGAAAACTATCGTCGCAAAGGACAGAGCAAAGACGAAATCAAGTTTAAGAGCTTTGCCGCTCAATACGGACTTAAAGGACAGACTGCTTGAAATAAAAAAACAGCAGGAGATGTATCAAAAGAAGTTTAAGCGGTCATACGACAGAAAATGGCTTGATTATGTAATGGTGGACGAGCTGGGAGGGTTAATCTTGCCCGATTATATCACTCCGGCTTGGAAACGGCTTTTAGAGAAGAATATGCGTGTGATTCGTTTTCACGATTTAAGACATACTTGTGCGTCGCTTCTATTGAACAAGGGCAAGCACGACGGAATAACGCTGAAAGATATTCAAGTCTGGCTTGGACATAGTGATTTTTCAACGACAGCGAATACATACTCACATCTTGATGCAACATCGAAGGTATCGTCGCTCAGCGCATTATCAGGAGCCGTAAGCCTTGCAGGGTGCCCGTGAGGGAACTTTTTGAGGGAACTCATAAAAAAACAAGGTTTTTGCTCGCAACAAAAACCTTGTAATTGGCGGACGGGGTGGGATTCGAACCCACGTGCCGGTATTACCGACAAACTGATTTCGAGGGGCGTTAAACGCAAAAAAACGCTTATATTGCTTTATATCTTTTTATAAAACATCTCTTAAAACCGTGTAAAATAGGCGGTTTCTTCATATCTTGTTATTTTCAAAAATATCTCTTTATAACTCTTTTTTTGATAGTGTGGCACCATTTTGGCACCAGAGCACCACAAACGAAAGGAGTCTTTTTATGTCTAAATCAATCCTGATTGATAAAGGAATTATATTAAAAAACGGGGAAATATGCAAAGACAAAATAAATCTTGTTTCAGGAGCAATCACCCAGCCGTTTGCAGAAATGGTCTGGGCATCAACGGGTGGCGACAAGGAAACGATAAACCGTTTTACCGATATACTTGTAACTATGAATAATGATACCGAAAGAGATAGGCTATTTAATATTATTCAAATGTGTTACGGACTTATGGGCGTTATGTTTTCCGACGAGGCGGCGTGTATGAATGAAAATTCGGCTGTGCTGAAATATTTTATTTTTTCATTCATAGCTGATTTCGGAGAAATTATGCAGGAATATTTATCAGAAAAATTTAATAAAGACAACACGGCAATGTCAAATTGACATTGTTTTTTTGTTGTAAAATTGAAAGGAATTTTGAAAATGAAACAGAAAAATAATGAGCAGCTATGCCCTAAATGTCAGACGGGATATGACACATATTTGCTCGACAACAGAAATCCGTTTTGTTCGTACTTGCATTGCCATAACGGCAAAACGTGTTCGGCGTATGTGCCGCTTGAAAAACAGAATAAACCGGAGCAACGGCGTCAGGATTGATAAAAAATCCCGGCGCTTTTTTAATTTCACAGGAAAGGAGATTTTTGAAATGGCAGTTTTCAGAATAGACAAAACGCGCGACTACACCGTAATGAGCAACCACCATTTGAGAAATACGGAATTATCGTTAAAGGCAAAGGGGCTGTTATCTCTTATGCTTTCGCTCCCCGAAAATTGGGACTACACAACAAAAGGGCTTGCTGCAATCTGCAAGGACGGAATCGACAGCATAAGCTCCTGTATCAGAGAACTTGAAAAGCACGGATATATTATCCGCGAGCGTATGAGAAACGAAAAGGGACAGCTCACCACGATTGAGTACACGATTTTGGAGCAGCCTAAAAACACGCCGCCTGAACGGGAAAAACCTATACGGGAAAATCCTGTATTGGATATTCCTGCACAGGCAGAGCCTATACAGGAAAACACCGCACAATTAAATACTAATAAATCAAATATAAAAGAATTAAATACGTATATATCAAATACTTATCCTATCAAATCATATCAAAAAGAGCCGGAGCCGGCAAAAGCGGCACAGCCCACAAAAGAAAAATCGGATAGGATTGGATATGATGAGGTGGAAACATACAGACAGATAATCAAAGAAAATATCGACTATGACGTTTTAAGCGTCAACCTTAACCGTGACGCTGCTATGCTTGACGAAATCGTTGACCTTATGACAGAAACGGTTTGCACACAGAAATCAAGTCTTGTCATTGCCGGTGATACCTACCCGGCGGCAATCGTGAAATCAAAGCTGTTAAAGCTGACCTCCGAGCATATTGAGTATGTTATCGACTGTATGAGGGAAAATACTTCGGATATTCGCAATATCAAAAAATATTTGTTGGCGGCGCTGTTTAATGCTCCCTCCACCATTGACAGCTATTACACGACAAAAGTACATCACGATATGGCAAACTTTTAAGGCGGTGCGTCTATGAAAAAATCCGATTACAAAAAGTGCAGACCGCCTTAAAAACAGTGTTTTGAGAGTAAAACGCGTTTTAACAAATCAAACCAGAGAAAGGAAAAAGATAAAATGAATTTCAAAAGCAAATTAAAAAATATTCTGTCGGCGGCATTGGCAGTGTCAACGCTGCTTTCGGGATTTACGCCGATAACGACCTATGCGGCACAGGTAAATGAGTATGTCGATCCTGCGGATATATGGGTATCTGCAAACGGCAGAACAAACGAGCTTGATTTTAATGCGACTATCACACAGGAAACAAGCTGGTGCACGGTATGCAACAAAGACACGATAATGCTTACTTACAGAACACCCGAATATACCAAAAGCGGAACAACCGCATTAAACAGGGGCGTTAAATTTTCGGACGGAACAATGGTTGACGGAAAAACAAAGGGCAATCTTGACAACGGACGACCGAATCAGGACGCAAGCTACACAACATACCATTGGACTAAATCTATCTGTCAGACCTGCGGAACAATAAACTCTGTTGACGGCAGAGACGCATACGGATTCAGCCGTAATGTTTACGGGCTAAATTCCTGCGACCATAATTTTTTCTTGGACTTTGACAATACCACCTACACCCCGTACAGTGAAAGCTATCATACAACAGTATTAAAGGCAGGACGATATTGTCAGTTTTGCAAGGGTACGAAAGCAAGAGCCTCCGAAAAAAGAGAGCAGCACGACTTTTCCGAAACGGTTGACGGTCAGATTGGCAACAACCGCTTTTTCATTTCCGAAACGTGCGGCGACTGCGGATATTCAACAAGCGAGTATGTAACCGCAAAATCTGTTGTGTCATCATACTACGGAAATGTGGATAACAAGTCCCATACCGTAACCGTGAGCGACCTGTCGGACAGCGGCGTACATACAAGTATTCGCTACGGCACATCTGCCGGAAAATGCAACCTCACCTCTGCGCCGAACTATACCGACGCCGGATATTATCCTGTTTACTATGAAATCTCATATAAGTATCAGGGTGAAACAATGACGGAAAACGGTGTATCATATGTGTGGTTGCTGGAGGACAAAAAGGACGATAACAGCGGCGGAACTGTTATCGTACTTCCGCCCGAAAAGCACGAACACGATTACAGATATTTAGAAACCGTTGCTCCCTCTTGCGATAACTTGGGATATGAACGCTGGCAGTGCGACGGCTGCGGAAATCTTGACAAGAGAAATTACACAAAGGCAACCGGGCATAATTACAAGGCAATCACCATAAGAGAAGCGACCTGCAAGCAAGGCGGCTTGAAGCTCAATTTGTGTGATAAGTGCGGCAGCTTTTATGAAGAAAGCACACCAACGGGCGAACATAAATACAAGACTGAAAAAATACAGCCCACTTGCAGAAATGTAGGTTATACAAATCACATCTGCGAAATTTGCGGCAATTCATATATTACCGATATGACGCCGATTATCTCACACGCTTATGAGCGTATCACCAAAGAGCCAACCTGTACCGATAAGGGTTATACGACCTCAACCTGTACTATGTGCGGACTGAATTATGTTTCGGACTACACCGAGCCGACAGGACACGATTGGGACGAAGGCCATACCGTTACAAATTCCACTTGTGAGAGCGAGGGCGTAATTGAGTACCGCTGCACAAATACAGGCTGCAAGGAAAAAATGATTAAAGCGGAATCTGCAACGGGACATACACCGGGCAAGGAAGCTACTTGCACAGAGCCGCAAACTTGTGAAAAATGCAGTACGGTTTTAGAACTTCCGAAAGGACACAGCTATTCCGAAAAGATAGTTGCTCCGACTTGCACAGCTATGGGCTATACAGAATACAAATGCGATAATTGCGACGACAGCTATATCGGCGATTACACCGATAAGGCAGAACACAAATATGCGAAAAATATTACTGCTCCCACTTGTACCGAACACGGCTACACAACGAATACTTGTGTAAACTGCGGTGATGAATTTGTTTCGGACTACACAGAAAAGAAACCGCATAACTACAATGCGGAAATCACAAAGCCGACTTGTACCGGGTTTGGTTATACAACTTACACTTGTGCAGACTGCGGCGATAAATATATTTCCGACTACACGGATAAGACCGAACACAATTACAGCAAAAAAGTAATTGAGCCGACCTGCACCGAGCACGGATATACAATCTACACCTGCCCCGACTGCGGAAAGGAATATATCGCAGACTATACGGAACATAAAAATCACAGCTACACCGAAACCGTAATTGTCCCCACTTGCACAGAAATGGGCTACACGATTTTCACTTGTGATTGCGGCGATAGCTACAAGGGAAATTATACGGATAAAATTCCTCACAATTACAAAAAGACCGTAACCGAGCCGACCTGTACTGAAATCGGATTTACAACTTCCGTTTGCGAGGTTTGCGGCGACACGGTTAAGAGCGATTACAAAAACGCAAAGGGACACGCACCGTCAGAATGGATAATTGACGAAGCGGCTACCATTGAGCACGGCGGCAGAAAGCATATTGAATGTATTGAGTGTAAAGCGATATTGCAGACTGCGGATATTCCCCGGCTTGTGGCAAAGGATAATTCGGACGAGGACGGAAAGGCTGAAATCGGCGGATATTCCGTTATTCTCACGGATAAAAACAATAAGCCTGTGTTTAATTCCGAAATCACGATTGACAAGGACGATAATATTTCAATCCGCTTGCCGAAAAACAGACTTCTTGACTTTGCGGACAGAACAACGATAACTATATTCAACACCGAAAATCAGACGGCGGCAAATGGCTTGAATATCTTTATTGCCGATGACAACGGTAATAACGCAACAGGCGTAACGGACGAAAACGGACAGTTTATTGCACCCGATAAAAAATCCTCGACAGGCGACGATAACGGAACAATCGGCAAAGAGGACGGCGACAGTAAATTTACCTATGTTGTCAAGGTTACGGATAAGCTCAATGTTACAATTCCGAACTGCGAAACCTATATCGGCGAAAGCAATAACATTGTTGTGAAGCTGCCCTACGGCTTGATTTTAACACAGGAAAGCCCTGCAATCATCACCGTTACCGACCAGAACGGCAATCCGCAAAAGGGCGTATCTGTTATCGTAATAGCCGACAAGGACTATATCGAAAAAGGCACGACCGATATGTACGGAAAGCTGACTGTACCGCCCGTAAATTCGGGGCTTACCGATAAAGACGGAAAGGTTAATTTGCAGAGTTATTATGTTTTCGTAAATGATGAAAAGGGCTATATCGAAAACGCTCTTGTTACTCTGAATGAGGACAATTCTTTCAGCGTAAAACTTCCGGCTGAAAATATGATTGATTATGCAAACCGAATCACCGTAACCGTGCTTGACAAGGACGGCGCACCGCTTAAAGATATTTCCGTTACCGTTTCGGACGCAGAAAAATCTATGACCGATACAACAAATGCGGACGGGAAAATCATTGTACCGCCTATGAGCGAGGACTACACAGATAATGACGGCATTGCAAAAGTCGGCAGCTATACAATTCTCGTTGAGAATGTAAAAGCAAAAATCGAAAACGCATATATAACCTTAAATGCCGACAATACAATTTCGGTTTTACTTCCCGAAAATATAAATATTGAGCATAGTAACAGAATCACCGTAACCGTGCTTGATAAGGATAACAAGGGTGTTAAGGATATTTCCGTAACCGTAAAAGAAACTGTTTCCGAAAATGCGGAAAATGAAAATGCGGCTGGGTCTAAAACCGCAACGGATGTTACCGACAAAGACGGTAAAATCTATATCCCCCCTACAAGCGAGGACATTACCGATAAAGACGGCAAAACAGATATTTCCGAAACCATACCGGGCAAGGACACAGACGGCGACGGAAAATCCGATATGGAGGAAATAAAAACGGAATACAATATCACGGTTGAGGACACAAAGGGCAAAATCGAAAATGCCTTTATCGAAATTAGGGACGGTAAAATCACCGTTACACTTCCAGAAACACATACGCTCACAACTTCAAATCAGACAACCGTAACCGTGACGGATAAGGATAACAAAGCCGTAAAAGGTATATCTGTTACCATTAAGGATAAAACAACCGAAAAGACAGCAACTACCGACGCAAACGGCAAGGTTACACTTCCCGTTAAATCATCGGGCGGCGGCTCATCTTCCGGCGGTGGCGGTGGTCGCGGCGGCAGCTCCGGCGGCGGATATATCAGCACCAACATCACAAACATCACCGTAACCGATAAAAACGGCAAAAATGTATCTGCTTCAAAATCAACCGATAAGGACGGCAAAATCACACTGACGCTACCGAACGGCACAGACCTCACAGGCGATAACTATTACACAATTAAAGCAACCGACAACAAGGGAAATGCAAAGGCTGATGTGGCAATTATCTTAAAGGACAGAAAGAATAACTCCGCAAACGGCACAACCGATAAAAACGGTATGCTCATACTTCCGGCAGAAACGCATACGGCATATATTTTCGGGTACGATGACGGAACATTCCGACCGGACAAAAATATGAGCCGTGCCGAAGCTGCTGCTATCTTTGCAAGACTTATTTCCGAACAGAAAGGCGAAAAAATCAGCGGCAAATCCGATTTTGCAGATGTCAAGTCAAGTGAATGGTATTCAAAGTTTATCGGATATATCGAGAAATACGGCATTATCAAGGGATATGATAACAATACATTTAAGCCGGACGAGAATATATCCCGTGCGGAATTTGTGGCTATTACGGTCAGATTTAATTCTCTGTTTAATGATGTCAAGAAAGGCAGCTACACAGTAAAATATACTGATGTTGCAAATAACTATTGGGCGTATTCTGACATTGCTTATGCAAAACACGCGGGCTGGCTTAATGGCTACGCTGACGGAACATTTAAGGGCGACAACGCTATCACCCGTGCAGAAGTCGTAACCGTCGTAAATAAAGCAACCGGCAGAATTGCTGACGAGGGGTATATCAATAAAAATCTTTCATCGCTAAATAAATTTACTGACCTTAAAAATACTTCGCATTGGGCATTTTATTCAATATGCGAATCGGCAAATACGCACCTTGCAAACTCTCACGACAATTCCGAAACTTGGGTAAAATAAATGTCAATGAGCAAAAATTGAGCGTAAATTGACAGATTTCAATGTGGGAGCAACTTTTCTGTTCCCACTAAAATTTTCAAGGAGGTGTTGCCTATTGCAGGAAGAAATTGAAAAGAAAACGATTGCGCTTGCCATATCGGGCAGCAAGATTACCGGACGGACGCTTGCAAAAGCGATTGCCGTTTACTTAAATCACCGCAAAGGAAAACTGCCGGACTTAAAGCACGGCAGGCAGACCATTAAAGACCTGATGAAACACAACACGGCTCTTTCAAACATTGAAATTACCGATAAAAATGTCAGGTCGTTTGAATCTACGGCGAAAAAGTACGGGATTGATTTTGCACTCAAAAAAGACAATTCCGAAAAAACGCCCCGATATCTTGTGTTTTTCAAGGGGCGTGACGCAGATGTTCTGACAATGGCATTTAACGAGTATTCGCAGAAAATATTAAGGCAGAAAGAAAAGCCCTCTGTTAGGCAGGCTATCCGCAAATTGGCGGAAATTGCAAAATCACAGCACAAAGACCGTGAAAAAATCAAGGACAGGAGCATTGAGCGATGACGGCGGCGGATAAGAAAAAAATCATTTCAAATCTGCCGTTTCTCATTTTCTTTTGGATATTCGATAAGCTGTCATACACCGTGCGGCTGTCGGAGGAAAACATTTTAATATCGGTTGTTAAGGGAGTATCGGAGCTTACAAAAGCGCCGCTGCTCTCTTTTCATTTTACCGATATTTCCGTCGGAATTGTCGGAGCGTTAGCGGTCAAGGGCATTTTGTATCTGCGGAGCAAAAACGCAAAGAAATTCAGAAAAGGCATTGAATACGGCTCGGCGCGCTGGGGCACGCCGGAGGATATTAAGCCGTACATTGACGAGGATTTTTACAATAATATTCTGCTGACGAACACGGAACGGCTGACAATGAACAGCCGACCGAAAAATCCGAAATTCGCACGAAACAAGAATGTGCTTGTAATCGGCGGCAGCGGTAGCGGAAAAACAAGGTTTTTTGTAAAACCAAATCTTATGCAGATGACGACAAGCTACTGCGTGACCGATCCGAAAGGGACTATCCTTGTCGAGTGTGGAAAAATGTTGCAAAAAGGCGGCTACAAAATCCGTTCACTCAATACGATAAATTTCAAAAAGAGTATGCACTACAACCCATTTGCCTACATACGCAGCGAAAAGGATATTTTGAAGCTGGTAAATGTCATAATCGCAAACACAAAAGGCGACGGCGAAAAGTCCGGCGAGGATTTTTGGGTAAAGGCAGAACGGCTTTTGTACTGCGCCTTAATCGGCTATATCTACTATGAAGCGCCGGAGGAAGAAAAAAACTTTACCACGCTTTTGGATTTAATCAATGCGTCGGAAGCCCGTGAGGACGACGAGAATTTCAAAAGTCCTGTCGATATGCTCTTTGACAGGCTTGCCGAGCGTGAGCCGGAGCATTTTGCGGTTAAGCAATATGTCAAATTTAAGCAGGCGGCGGGCAAAACACTCAAAAGCATTTTGATTTCGTGCGGTGCGCGCCTTGCGCCGTTTGACATAAAAGAGCTTCGGGACTTAACCGAATATGACGAATTGGAGCTTGATACATTGGGCGATGAAAAATCGGCATTGTTTGTAATCATATCCGACACGGACGATACCTTTAACTTCATTGTCGCAATAATGTATTCCCAGCTTTTTAATCTCTTGTGCGATAAAGCGGATAACGAATACGGCGGCAGGCTTCCGGTGCACGTGAGGTGCTTGCTTGATGAATTTTCAAATATCGGGCAAATACCGAAATTTGAAAAGCTGATTGCGACTATCCGAAGCCGTGAGATTTCAGCTTGTATTATCTTGCAGGCACAAAGCCAGTTAAAGGCAATTTACAAAGACAATGCCGACACCATAATCGGAAACTGTGATACAACCCTCTTTTTGGGCGGAAAGGAAAAATCAACGCTCAAAGAGCTTTCGGAAACTTTGGGAAAAGAAACGATTGATATGTATAACACTTCCGAAACACGCAGTAATCAGAACTCTTACGGAACGAATTATCAAAAGCTCGGAAAGGAGCTGCTATAATAGTTGGTGATGAGTTTGATTACCTATGTTAAAATAATAAAACGAACAGGGACACGAATAATCATACTCATACACTACACAGAAAGGAGAGCTTTTATAATGAGTTTCATTGAAGAGTTGTATTATGGAAATATTAACCCGTACGAAATTCGGTGTACACCAAGCAAAAAATATGATGAGGCTTCAAAGTTAATTTTGCGTTTTGAAAACAAGTTAAAAAATGCACTCAATGAACCCGAACTTACGGCGTTAAATCGAATGATTGAGGCACAATCTGAGGCTGATGAGGAAATGCAGCTTGCAAAATTCAAACTCGGTTTCAAGCTGGGAGTACAAACGATTATAGACTGTTTATCACCAAATGATGACTTTATAAAAAACGATTGAACATTAGAACGGAGGTTCAAAATGAAAAAAGTATTAAAAGTAATCACGCTCTTATCTCTTGCATTGTCTTTTACAACATCTGTATTTGCCGCCGACATTCCCGTTGAAAGCTATCCCGACAATGCCACAGAGGAAAGCGTTGCAATAACGCAAAATCTGATAGGCGGAATTTTAGACGAGATGCAAAACGGACTCGGTTATCAGCCCGCTTGGTGCAAGGCAAATAACGCCGTGTTTGCCGCCGTGCTTGCAAATGAAACAGGTGGTTACGGTTATGCGGATTTAGCAGCCATTGCCCGAAATGCTATACTGCAATGCAGAGATATGTATTTACGCCCCGAATATTACGCCGAAAAGGAAAATACAGTCAGAGCCTTAATATCCGACTTGATAAATGCGGTCGAAATCGGAGCAACGGACTACAAAACCGCCGAAAAACAAGCCTATACAAGAATATATCAAATGGCAGAGCCGACATTCAACCCCGACATCGACTGCGTGGGCGACTTCTGCTATTGGGATATGCCCTCGGTAGACAGTGCGTTACTCACGCAAGCAAGAAAATTACTCAAAAACGCAAGGTTAAGAGCCGAGCAGATGAGCGTAACACAGTAAAATAACATAAACAAACGCAAAGCCGTTTCCGAATATTCGGAGGCGGCTTTTGACTTGAAAAAATTAAGCGAAAAAAGGAGATTACACCACAATGAAATGCAGACTTACAAAATACGAAAAAGAAACTATAATCTTATTCAAC
>ENA-OUQH01001972-OUQH01001972.1-human-gut-metagenome-genome-assembly--contig:-NODE-1972-length-13086-cov-12.377715_pt1 | contig 13086 bp, 13 predicted proteins | sample MGYA00237948_ERZ548828 | MGnify/ENA primary metagenome ERZ548828 (study PRJEB26490, sample SAMN05194711) | human gut metagenome | biome: terrestrial biome; feature: human-associated habitat...
CTGCGTTGCAGTGCCCCGGGTGTTGTTACATGGCATATTTTTTTGCTAACACTTACCCTTTATTCACCTTGCCTTGCGGTGGCGCAAGCTGTTTAGAGCGGGCTACCAAATAGGTAGTCCGCTCCATTTACGCATATATCAGTTCGCTGTTTGTGATTTCTACCGCTCGGTTCCGGATGCTATTCATCTTCCGCACCCACTCCATTGAATCGGCTGCTTTCAGCTGCTCGGTCACACCTTCACGCTTAGCCATTTGCTTTACCAGCCGCTCGAATATTTCCTCAGCCTGCTGGTCAATGTCCGCAAGATAGCTGTTCAGCTTGCCGCTGGTCTGCAGGTTGGCATAGCGTACACGATGATGTTTCTTGAGATACCGAAGATGCCGTTGACCCCATATCCCGATATGTACCTGTTCTTCCTCCGGCAGTTTCAGGCAAGGCAAGTAATAGTCGCCCTGCAATTCATACCACAACCCGTTTCTGTCATCAAACTTGTATTTCTCCATATTCATATCCTCCGTTCTGTGACCTTAAATTTCTTAACTTTTGCGTTTGCCGCTTTGATCAGCAGTTCATCCACGGCATCGGTATACCGACCTGCTGAAATAAGTTTGTTGCGAAGTCTGTTCAGACTTTCAATCATTAACCGCCGCTCTTGGTCAGTCAGAGCTACATAGTATTTCTGCTTCATCCTCTGTTCCTCCTTTGAATTTCTGCAACCATTGTAGCAGGGGAAATGGAAGAAATCGAATGTGCGGATACAAAAAGACATCCGAGCAGCATTTCTGCCACTCGGATGTCTTTCCCATTGCCAGTCTGGTCATGATTATAATTTGATTTACTGCCTCGCCACCAAAAGTCGAGGCTTTTCGGGGGCTTAGAGCGATTTGAAAAAGCCCACCTGGAGCTTATCCTAAGCGAAAGGTCGTGCGTTCGAATCGCGCCGGGCGTGTCAAAAGACCACACTCTTGGTTGCTCCTTGTGTGTGGCCTTGATTCATTTTAACCCTTAGGCGGACATGGATCGTTTCCGTAGGAGTTCTTTTCTCGGATACGCCCGTCTGTACCATGCACAACAAGCTCAGACCTGTTGTTTATTGCAATTTCTCTTGCAATGGCTCTGGCCTCGGCTTGCGTCTCTGTTCGCACAGTTGCTCGCTGGTTTCCAGCGCCTTTAACCTGCCAACCGCCCTGATGGTGTGGTGTAACGTGTTGGTTTTTACCCATTTTTACCCTCCATTATCTTATCAAAGTTTATCTGCCAGTTTTCCGAATGGATGATGCGCGCTTTATGCAACTGCTGGGAGAGTATCTCTGCTTTTGAGAGCTGCGAAATTGTTTCCCAGTCATTTTCCAAAACATATGTTGCATTATTGGGCATGATGCTTTCAAGGATGTAAAGATTTCTGTCCGTGAAGCCAAAAACGGCGTATCCCTTGAAACCCGACCTTCCGTATGCAACGAAGTCCGGGTGATTAGCGTAAATCGCTTCGCAATTTCTAAGCATCATCTCAGTTCTGGTTTTGGTTTGTCCTTTTGTATAGTTACCAAGTGTCTCCTTAACGATACTCCAAGGATATTCGCCTTTAGGAAGAATGTCCCAATTTACGACAACGCGTTTTGTGTTGCTTTCTTTTTCGGTAAAATCGACCGCACATTCGCCAAACAAGCCCAACAGCATATTGACTGTATTCAGTAACTTGTCATGATTTTCTTCAGAAAAAAGAATGTCGTCTGATACGATGCATTGTTTTTCTCCATCCGTAATTAGTGTAAAATAGACCGAAAACGGCGCAAAGTAGTCCCTGTGATATCTCTGCTTCTTGATGTAGGAAAAATCTGTGACAGGATTAAGCTGACCTTTTCCCGCCCACTCATATCTTGTCCAATATACAGTCTGAGTGTAATCTTCCAAAGGCAGGCTTTTATCCACGGTAAAGAACGGCTCAGCATTTTTCTTGGCGTAGCGGTTCACACCGCTTGGTAATATTGTTGTGCCATTCTCATCGGTTTCTTTGAAGCCAAAGGCTCTAAGTTTATTTTCAAATCGTCCTACATCTTCAACCCTCAAACGCACAGGTGTGCCGGGTACGACCGCCGCAAAACAATTGCAGCTGTTAATTCGTGTTTGCTTGATTAAAATAACAATCACCTCATTAGTTATATTAACAAGGCAAAAAGAACAGACTCCTACATTTTTCACTCCCCGGAGTTCAAATTTGTCAGAAGCAATTGACGAGCAAGACCATTTGTGATATCATATTTAAGTATATTATTGGGAAATGATATCGTTGAGATTGTTTCCGAAAGCCTTGCCAAGATTAGGCCCTTGGTGAGGCTTTTCTTTTTGCTATTGTTTTCATCTGTGGCGTGCGACCAATTTTTGCCACACGCTACTGTGTTTACCCTCTGTATGATGTTATGTTCCTCTGGCGAGGTCGATCAACTCAGCAAAGAAGTATGTTTTACCTCGCTTTCGATCATCACACAGTAACACGTGCTTTTCTTCGAGTGCATTCAAATACCGTACAGCTTGACCGCGAGACACCGCTAACTCATCCTCCAGCATATTTGCATTAAGTACCGGGTGCGTAAAAAGGCACTCAATAATTTCATCAAACTTTGGGCTGTTAATGCACTCCTTGACCGTGTTCTTTGTTTTGGTATATAAAGCATTTAATGCATCAATATATCCGATATGCTTTATGGTTTGTACTGACACCTTGTGGAGAAAGTACTTAATCCATTCGTCAAGCGAATTCGTTCTGGAATCAGTAAGCATGCGATAGTATACCGCCTTATCCATGTTGATTGCTTCACTGATGTAGAAGAACGGGAAATTTATCACCTTCGCTTTGTAAAGATACAAGCTTATCAGTACACGTCCGATACGCCCGTTGCCGTCAGAAAACGGATGTATCGATTCAAATTGCGAGTGAATCATGGCTGCCTTGATCAGGGGATTAAGCCCATCTTCGGAATTATTCATGAAGGAAATCAACTCGTCCATATACTTCTTTGTTTCAGATGCCGCCGGCGGAGTATAAACAACAGTACCCGTAGAGCTTTTGATTTGATTATCCTTGAGCTTATACTTTCCGAGTGTTTTTTCAAGCCCCGGTGCAATGATACCCGTCATCATGTATTCATGAATCTGCTTCATAAATGTATGCGTAAATTTACCGGTACGGAGATGCTCTGCTCCAAAAATCAATGTTTTGATATGATTCCGTACTTCAACCTGTATTTTTTCATCACTCGGCTGCGGACTGATTTCATTTTTCAATACATCGGTGATAGTAGTTTGTGTCCCCTCGATATACATCGAAGAAATAGCTTCTTTTTTCTGGAGCATCGGGATCAGGATTCCGTCAAATTGATAAGAATCGATCTTCGCCTCTAAAATGCCAAGGTTTTTTGAAGCATTGGCCAGTTCATTGACAAAGTGCCCAACATCAAAATCCTTTGCACGGTTCATGATGTACTCTAACATAGGAAAAATCTCCCTTCAAATTCACAACCATAGTATAACATACGGAATGATGATTGACAATAGTTAACGTGCATCTTTTTGCAAAAGATGCACGTTAATGTTGTTCGGTGTATATGTCCAAATAATTACTCCAGTTTTTTTCACGGATTTTTCAGAGATCTTTATGAAGCGGCTGTAAATACCCGGCGTGGTGCTTGTTCACGCGTATCCTGCTCTAATGGGCACAGCAATATGTACCGCCGTACTGCTCAAACAACGATTTTTCCATAACGCACACTCCTTATATGATTTTAAAATTCTTTGTCTTAGCATTGCAGATTTTAATGATAAGCTCGTCAACTGCATCGGTATATTTACCTTCCACAATTAAGCGCTTTCGCATTTCATTGAGAGCGTTTATCATTGCACCTTGCTCGTATCTATCGAATGCTATGTAGTATTTCTTTCCTCTCATTCTATTGACCTCCTTGCAGCTACATTGTAGCAAACGGCAGTTTTCTTTACGAATGTGCGGATATAAAGAAAAGAGAAAAACCCGAACTTAATTAGGTTTCTCTCGGAATGCTTTTGCTTTTGTATCGTATAATATTCAGTTATTGAAAATCAAAGATTTTCACCTATGAAAAATCCTTTTAATCACTACACCAAAAACGAATTAAATCATTTACAAGGAAGAACAATTTATCCTTGTTATAATTCGCTTCAAGTAATGATTTTTTGAAAATACGTGTGTACTCATCTTTGGCTATTAAAGCGCCTTGATATTGATTGCTTTTATCGTTATATATTGTCCATCTAACTTGTGGAGTTCTATTTGAGTCAAAAGACAAATCCAAAAAACATTCTATTGACACGGCCTTTCCGTTGATATCCTGATAAGCATCGCCATTCGGTCCAATGGTAAGGAAATTCTTGAATTCCGGCAAATCAGGCAAATGATAAATTTTTAGATTTGGAATTGTCACTAATTTTTCTTTACATTTTTTATAAGAGAATATTCCTGCTTCATCGTTATCAAAGACGATAATAGTCTTGTTTTGGATTTTTATTTTTGTTAAACCCGATGCAAAATTGTAGAGATTTCCTGTTCCGGTAAAAGGATAATTATCTTGCATATCAATAAAGTAGAAAAAGTCCGACACTTCAGGGAATAAAGTGTTAATTGAAGTCTGCAAAATAAAAGTATCGGTTTTTCCTTCAGTTACAATCAATATTTTATCTTTATCCTCTAAATGCGGAGCTAAATCTTCCTCTTTAGACCATCCACTTTCCACGTGGTCAAGCATATACCATTGCAGAGGTAGATCCTTTGCTGTTGGGTTTTCACACAATACTCTAATAAGTAATCTTGATGGAAGATTTTCATAAAACTCGCCACCATGTCCATCGCTATATCTCTTTAACAACCTTTGAATTTCGGCATCTACAAAAATGCATTTGGTAGCATACTCTCCGAAATCCCAATCATCATATTCAGTTAATGTGTTGACTTTTGATAAGTCAATTCTTGAAAACACATTAAAATACTCTTCAAAAGTAAGCACTTCTTCGGCATATTCGCCCATGCCATCGCAGTATTCGTTATATACTCCATCATATATGTTTTTAATATTATTTAAGGTATATCCTAGCAAATCTAATCTTGGTTTAACCAAAGACAGATTACGTGAGTAACCTTTTTTAGTTTCTACTATATTATCAGCATAGTAGTATTTGATGTCTTTCCAGTCTTCGGGTTGAAACAAATCACAGAAGTTATCAAATATATTATTTTTACCCCAACTGATTTCTAACTTCCCAACACCTAATGTAATCATAGTTCCCATAAGTATTTCTCCTGTCTATGATTGTATTATATCATCTTATGGTGTTTGAATCAATGGAAGTTTATAAAGTAGTAAAACCGCCACCTTAGATTTAATCTAAGATGGCAGTTTCTGTTCGTATTAGAGCATCACCTTGACGGCAAAACCGCCGCTGAAAAAATAAGTGTTCGTCCAATACCTGTTTGTGGGAGGACTATAAAAAAGATTTTTTAGCCTTTTTAGGTTGGTATTTGTACCCTTACAAAAAATCTTGAACTTTCAAGGTTAAGGGCGGAGGTGAGCCGCTGTCATTCGGTCAGCGGCTGCACCGATTTGAGACCGCCTTTGAATATTATGGTAATCTGTTCTTTTGAGTCCACTACTACGCATTCAAGCAGTTGGCGGACGATTCGGTCATCGTATTCCATCGGGCGGTTCTTTATGCCGTCAAGTATCGTGTAGATGTCATCGAGTCGGGATTTTGCGTTTTCTCGCCGCTGCGCTGCGTCAGCTATGCTGTCGAGCTGCTGTTGCAAGCGGCTTTTTTCATTCATAAGCCGAGTTGCGGTTTCCTCGTCAAAGGCTTCGATGGTGTCGGTGGATACCCGGTCGAGCATCTTTTTGAACTCTGCGTCGATCTCGGCGATCAGTATCTGTAGATCGATGCTGTTATCCTCGCTCTTTTCTCCCGCCAAGCCCATGCCGATGTGCAGTTTCAGTGTTCGCAGCACCTCGGTATTTTGGTTGGCTGTTTCCATGATCGCCGCCATCACAGCCCGTTGCAGTACGCTTTCCTCTACGGAGGGTGAATTATGACAGTATTTCTTGGCATATTCAATGCGGTTGATGCATCGCCACACGATTTTCTTTTTACCGCTTGCCGTCCATGTGCATCGGCGGTAGGCGGACTTGCATTCACCGCAGACGAGCAGTTCTGTCAGAGCGTATTTGCTTGAGTATTTGCCTTGCTCGGTCTTGGCTTTTCGGCTGATCTTGCGTTTGCCGGAGCGCCTTGCGAGTTCCTCCTGAACTCTGCCGAAGGTAGCCGAGTCGATGATGGCAGGGTGACTATTCTCTACATAGTATTTCGGGCGTTCGCCGTTGTTGACTCTGACCTTTTTGCTGATGCAGTCGGTGATGTAGGTCTTATTGATGATGGCATCGCCTTTGTATCTCTCGTTGGAGAGAATGGACTGTATCGTGGAAAACTGCCATTCTGCTTTTCCCGTCGGGCTTTTGATGTCCTTTTCTTCAAGTAGGTTGGCAATTCCCTTTAAGCTGTCGCCTGCGAGGAAGCGGTCATATATAAAGCGGATTGTTTCGGCTTCTTCGGGGACGATTTCGGGTTGTCCGTCCTCGCCCTTGCGATAGCCGAGGAAGTTCTTGTATCTGAATACTACTTTGCCTTCACGGGCGGCCTGCGCCTTGCCCCATTTAATGTTGGCGCTGATATTTTCCGATTCGCTTTGGGCGATGCTGCCGTAGATGGTGATGTAAAATTCCGCACCGGGCTGATTGCTGTGGATGCCCTGTTCCTCGAAGTACACATCGACACCAAGGTCATTGAGCAGCCGGACATATTTCAAGCAGTCCACCGTGTTCCGCGCGAACCGGGCAATGGATTTCGTGATGATCATGTCGATTTTTCCTTGTTTGCATCGGCGGATCATGCGGTTGAATTCATCTCGGTTTTTCACGCTTGTGCCGGAGATGCCCTTGTCGGCGTAGATACCTTCAAGCGTCCATCCGTTTTCGGAATTGATGCGTTCGGTATAGTGCTGCACCTGATTTTCGTAGCTGTTGAGCTGTTCCTCCTGCTTAGTGGAAACGCGGCAGTATGCCGCCACCCGCAGGACTCGGTAATGGCTTTTCACGCTTTCTCTGACCGATATGGTCGGTTCGATTATCCGCACCACTCTCTGAGGGGCGACCGTTGTTTGTTGCATGACCTTGCTCCTTTCGTATGATCTGTCCGTTCAGCAGTATGATATCTGCTGTCTTGTCGGTGTACAGGCGTATTTCGCTGACCGTGCGGTTCAGCCGCTCGGCGATGTCTGCCGTACTGCCAAGTTCGGCCTTCAGCCTTTTTACGGCGCAGCACCCGTTGCCGAGTTCTTTATATTTCCGGGCGAGGCACTCCGTCATTTTGCTTCGCAACACAGCCTTGTCTATTTCCGCCATGTCAAGCATTCGGCTGATCTCGTTATTCAGCTGTATTACCTCGGTGCTCGGCTCGTAGGGTGATTCGACAGGCATTTTGATGCTGTCGGCGGTTACCGTGCCGAGAAGGTCGGCGAGTGCGGTCAGCAGTTCGACATCGGATATCTCAATTCGCAGACGGCAGGCCGTGTTCTCACAAGTCCAGCGCTCTTGGCATTTGCATCGGCTGTCGTGTCGGCGGCGCATTCGGTCGCCGCAGGTCGGGCATCGGACGGGGACGGTCAGCTTGAATATGTCCTGTGCTTTGTCCATGTTCCTTTGTGTGTTGCGCCCATGCTTTGTTTTCTGTATTTTTTCATAGGTTGCTCGGTCAATGATCGGCGGATACACCTCTGTGCCGAGATATTTTGTATTGTCAATGAGATGCTTGAGCCGCCCCTTGTTCCAACCGGTAACGCCGTCCCTGTATTCGATTTTTTCTCTGTTCAGCTGCTCGGCTATGGTCATCATAGAGGATCCGTCAAGGTAGGCGGCATATATCCGCTTCAGCACTTTGCTTTCCTGCGGCTCTGAGACGATAACGCCGTTTTTACAGCAGTAGCCGTAAGGCAGGGTTCTGTTTTTCATTCGGTTCTCACCGTCCTTTCTTGGGGATTTGCTCGGTCAGTGCAATGCCGCCGATGAGCTTGAAGGTGAGTTGTTCGCTGCTGTCCACCGTGATGCTCTCGACGATTTCGTCAAACAGCCCGTTGTCAAACTCGACGGTCGGCTCGTATTCATCGAGGATAGCATTTAAGTCTTTGAGGGTGGCGAGTAATTGGTCGTCCTCATCCTCAGTGAGCTTTTGCCGCCGCTCGATGCGCAGCTCGGTGAGGCGGTTGCCGATCCCCGAAGTCTGCATGGCGTAATCGGCGGCGTTCATAGCGCCGCTTGTGTGCAGCCTTGCAATGACATGGTTCTTCGCACCGAGGTCGGCGATCTCCTTGTCTATCTGCCGTATACGCTCCTGATTGCGGCTTGTGCGTTCCTGCATGGTTTCCATTTGGTGGATCAGCGTACCGAGCAGTTCGCCTCGGTAGGTTTTCAGCTTGATAACCATATCGGTGAATATATCGTATACGATATCCTCACGCACATGGCGGTGTTGACAGTCGGTTGCACCGGACGAGCGGCAGGAGCATATCCAATGCGCCTTGCCGTTTACCACCTGATGTCGGAAGACCCTGCCGCATTCGGGACAGCGCAGCTTTCCGGTCAGCGGATAGGACTTTCTTTTGCATCTTTCCGTTTTCCGTGAGCGCAGCAGGTTCTGCGCCGCCTGAAAGGTTTCCCGGCTGACGATGGCAGGGTTGCTGTTCTCCACATAGTATTGCGGCAGCCGTCCGTCGTTTTTCATTTTCCGAAACGGCAGGGTTTCGGTAGTGTAGCTCTTTTGCAGGAGCGCATCTCCCATATAGCGTTCATTGTTCAACACATAGTTGATGGAACTCGGCAGCCATTTTTCGTAGCCGTGCTTCCGCGGTATGCCGTCCTCATTCAGCATTTTTGCAATGGCAAGCGTTCCGTATCCTTGGAGATATAGGTCGAATATCCGCCGAATGACCGCCGCCTCCGTTTCGTTGATTACGAGCTCGCCGTCCTTGAGGTCGAAGCCGTAAGCCGGACAGGTGCAGTTGAAATTACCGGACTGCATTCGCTTTTGATAACTCCAACGCAAATTCCCCGATATGTTCACACTTTCTTGCTGTGCGGCCATACCGGGGAATGTTACGATCATTTCCATATTCAGTTTTTCGGTGTCGATGCCCTGTTCCTCGAAGTACACGCTCACGCCGATCTCTTTGCACATCCGCAGCAGTACGAGCAGCTCTTCGGTGTTCCGTGCCAGACGGGAAACCGATTTGACGATGATGCGGTCGACCTTGCCTTTCCTGCAATCGGTGATCAGTCGATTCAGCTCGTCCCGCTTTTTCATCTCGGTGCCGGTCAGACCTTCATCGGCGTAGATGTCCACCAGCGTATATTCGGGATGCTTCTTGGCATAGTCGCTGTAGTAGCGGATCTGTGCGGCGAAGGAGTGGAGTTGGTCGGTAGAGTCACTCGACACCCGGCAGTATGGGGCTAACCGAAGCCGTTCGGCTGTCTGCTTCTTTGTGCTTGTGATTTCAGTAATGTTCATGTCTTTCTCCTTTCCGCAAGGGTTCACCTTGCTGTTATTCGCCTTTTGGCACGACACACCATACCACAATAGTTCGAATACTTCCAGCGGTTTTTCGCAAAAAATTGAGAATTAAGATTTCAGACATAAATCAGATCAGCGCCGTAGTGTTCGGCGCTGATCTGAGCGATTTTTTCGTACTCGTCCTCGGTTATCAGATTCATATCAAGCAGCATTCGTAAAAGACTCACGCTGTAAGCGAATGATGCAGTGTTGATGTCGGTTCTTTTATCCATTGAGCAGTTCCTCCAAATATTTGATGCCGAGGCTTACCACAATGGCACGGTCAACGGCGGCGAGGGTTTTGCCGTCGAGCCTGCTGATGTATTCGCCGAGCCTCGCTTTGTCTATCGTCCTGATTTGTTCGAGCAGGACGGTGGATTCGGTTTTAAGCCCTTTCGCCATGATTTTCACATGGGTGGGCAGAGCCGCTTTTGTCTTTCTGCCTGTGATCGCCGCCACGATGGTGGTGGGGCTGTGCCTGTTGCCGATGTCATTTTGCAAAATCAAGGACGGGCGCGTTCCGCCTTGCTCACTGCCGAAGCCTGCGCCGAAGTCGGCGGAATAGATTTCGCCTCGTTTAATCTCTTTCATATTAGCCTCCGTTTTAAGTAAAAGGCGGTCGAGTGCTTTTGGGCAAACGACCGCCTTGGTATTTGTATCAATCGTTTTTGCTTTTGTCCGTATTTGTCCACGACGCCCCGAACAAGGGAACGCATCCTCCGGCAATGCATTTTGCCTCATGGGAATCTCACCCCTCCCAGGATCTCTGCGAGGTGCTCTCATTGGTTGCGACGGCTCACGGCACTTTTTCGTGCCGCTTCAACGCTCGACCTGTGACTGAGCACAAGTATCATTATTGCTTCTGCTTGTCATGGCCTTCGGTGCGGATGCGCCGCCCCGTTTGACTCATAGGTCGTGTGGCTCATCGGCTCTCGCCGACGGCAGAAGGAAGGTAAAGAATGCGCTGTACTATTCGGTTTTCAAAGAACGGGCGGAGGCTATTGAGAAAGCCCCCTCACTTTTTCAGCCGAAAAAGCAAGGGGGCTACAACCAAATTTTTTAATTTTCTAAAAGTTTTTTGAGTTTCGCACGGATCTTTGCGATTTTCTTGCTGATTGCCTGCTGTGAAACGCCGTAGCGCTCGGCAAGCTCCGTCTGCGGAACTTCGTCATAGAAATGTGCAACAATCAGAGCCTTTTCATCCTCCGGCAGAGCGTCCACCGTTTTTCGCAGCTTGTCCAACAATTGCTGATGGACAAGCGTATCGCACACATCCGGCAGCTCGGCAATCAGAATTTCCTCGCCGTTGAATTCATCACTGTCCAAGGCGTCATACGAAACATCGCCGTTATCCCTGCGCTGCTCGTCGAGATATTTCTGTCGACGTTTGTTGCGGTAGAATCCAATGTATTCCTTTTCACTTACCTCCATGATCATGCTGTGCAGGCCGATGAATTTCTTTTCTCGGTAGCCTGCATCGGTTTCTTTCCGAAATTCATGCTCCGCGGGAGTAATTTCCCGATAGCCGCCGTTGGCTATAATAAAAACCTTTTTAGGGTTCAGTTTTTTCAAGTTTATGTACCTCCGTTCAATCGTTTTTTGTTAGGTCAAAAACGATTGATACGGAGGGCTTCGACAGCCTACCGCAAACTTTGACAGCACGCCGCCGTTTATACAAACGCAGAAAGCCAAGCCACTTTGAAATTCCGAAATAACAGATTTATCGTTGGTCTTTTGCAGATATCGTATGGAATTCTGTTGACCGCAGAGGTCAAAAAAATATAGGTGTCTGTGTGTTTGCGCAAAGACAGCCTTTGCTATTTCAACACCTGTTTCTTTCCTGTATTCTTTTTCATTCTTTCACCTTGTCGCTTGAAAACGGCAGGGCGCCGCTTTTTATGGCACTGCGTTGTGTTGAGCTTCGTCAATTGATTCTGCAAGGCTAAACATCGTGGTCACCTCCTGTTAAGGTATTCGGGGAAACAAAAAAGCGACTGCGCTATGCTTTAAGGCATAGTACAGCCGCATGAGGGCGTGCATATAAAAACCGTTTTGTTAAGACGGTCTTGAGTGTTGCGTTTCGCTTATGTACATGATTGTTAGGGGCTTCTCCTTGTTTTCATAATTACCTCGCTGTATTTGGTATCTGTTGATATCAGTGTATCCGCTGCCGGGGCAAAAGTGAAGAGTGCATAAGTGTGATATACGCAGTATACATGGAATCCGGCAAAAAATTGTTGGGTTATGACCGAGACATTGCTTATTTCTCAAAAACAGTCGCCAAGGAAAGAAATACGGCACAGCGGTTTTTATGCCCTCTGTGCCGTATTTGCGATGTTTCCGTGATGGATCGTTAATTATTACTTATCTTTGATTATTTGACGGAATGTCTTTTCCTCTTATCAAATACCGTTACACCTGTCAGAACACCGCCGCTGATAGCCGGTGGTCTTGCATCCTTTTAAATTCGAACAATCATCCGAATTAAATAAGTTTTTTCTTCCTTACAATCGCCGCAACAAGCGAAACAATATTCCAAAGAAGAGACACTCCGGAAAGAGAAACTGCTGCGGTTGCAAGAGGCTTGGAAACACTGACTTTATCGCTGATCGCGGAAATGTTGCCGGCGTTCAGCGTTGTGTTGTCGGTCAGGGTTATTATCAGGTCTCCACCGTCGTCAATGCGGCATCCTTTAATACCGAGACCGTCTTTTCCGTCCTTGCCATCTTTGCCATTGGTACCATCTTTACCATTGACACCATCTTTCCCGTCCGTTCCGACGATTTTTCCGAGATTGGTTATAACTCCGTCGGTAAAGGTGAGGATAAGATTACCGTCTGCGTCGATATGAGCGGACTTGATTCCGGTTCCGTTAATGCCGTTGGTTCCTGCAGTACCGGCTTCGCCCTTTGCACCGACTACTTTCCCGAGGTTATGCACAGTGTCGTCGGTAAGGGTGATGATTAGATTGCCGTTTTCATCGATTTCGGTGGTTTTTACACCGACTCCGACATTGCCCGTATCGCCCTTGTCACCTTTATCTCCGGTCACCCGTCCGGCATTGTGTACGGTCTCATCGGTAAGAGTGATAATTAAATTGCCGCTTTCATCAATCATAACGGATTTAACACCAACGCCATTCACGCCCTGTTCGCCTTTATCTCCGACTACCTTTCCGAGATTATGCACGGTATTGTCTGTGAGAGTTATGACCAGATTTCCGTTTTCATCAATTGTGACGGATTTAACTCCTACTCCTGCGGCACCGGGAGCACCTGTTTCGCCTGGGGCACCCTTATCTCCGATCACTTTCCCGAGGTTATGCACGCTGTTGTCTGTAAGTGTTATGACCAGATTTCCGTTTTCATCAATTGTGACGGATTTAACTCCTACTCCTGCGGCACCGGGA
>ENA-OUQH01001973-OUQH01001973.1-human-gut-metagenome-genome-assembly--contig:-NODE-1973-length-13081-cov-4.134040_pt1 | contig 13081 bp, 12 predicted proteins | sample MGYA00237948_ERZ548828 | MGnify/ENA primary metagenome ERZ548828 (study PRJEB26490, sample SAMN05194711) | human gut metagenome | biome: terrestrial biome; feature: human-associated habitat; material...
TGTGTAAAGTTACCACCAACCTGATCAATGAGTTCGTCTGCAATCTTTTCCACTGTTGAAACAGGCATGTCAAAATGAAAATCAACGTGTTTGCAAAGCTCTTTATAAAGATTTTCAAGAACTACAAAATTTTTATCAGTCCCGAGGTGGCGAACAGAGGCATCAAGCAAATTCAGCTTATTTTGCAGACAAAGCTTTTTAAAGTGTGTTCCCGCAGTTGAATACAGCTTAGTGCCTTCACCTCCGTACTCCATGTTGATGGAATCTACATATTTCATAAGGTCAAGTGCTTCTGTTTTTCCGATATGTTCGTAAAGGGTTCCGCCGAAGCTGTTTGTTATATTGTATTTACCGTCCGAAAAAGCGCCGGCACCGCCGAACCCGCTCATTATAGAACAAACTTTGCATTTGATACAGCTTTTAACTTTTTTGCCGTCAATCGGACATACGCGTTTGTTTAGCGGATGACCGGATTCAAAAACCGCAACAGAAAGTTTTGGATTTTGTTTTATAAGTTCAAAAGCAGAGAATATTCCGCCCGGTCCGGCACCGATTATAATAACATCGTAATTCAAGATAATACCTCCGTTTGTGTTTTTTAACCGTATTCTATTATATAGCATAAGTTTAAAAAAGTCAAGAGAGTATGATGATGCAAACAAAAAATCCTCCGCAAAACTTACGTGCGGAGGATTTTTAATAATTTATAATTTATTCTGAAAGGTCTTCAACATAAAGTGTTCTTGTACCGCCGTCTGCCGAGGGGTTTAAAGAACCGTTTTTACGTTTTTCGAAGAATTTCAATGCAACCTGGGGAAGAAGTGCATAACTCAATACATCTTCGTCCTTTTCATAATAACCAAGGTCGCGAAGTTCTTTGCTGTACCCTTCAAGCTCCGGCTTTAAAAGATCAGCAGGACGGCATGTGATAACTTTGTCATCGCCGATTGCTTTCTTTCTTACGGCTTCGTTTACTTCGCCCGGAAGCTGACCGTATTCGCCGCGGAGGAGACCCTTTGATTCTTTGGGAATCATTTTGTATCTTTCGCCTGCGAGAACGTTCATAACTGCCTGTGTGCCGACAATCTGGCTTGTAGGAGTTACAAGCGGAGGATAACCGAAGTCTTTGCGAACTCTGGGTACCTCGGCAAGCACATCATAGTATTTGTCCTCAGCGTTTGCCTGCTTAAGCTGCGAAAGCAGATTTGAAAGCATACCGCCAGGAACCTGATACAAAAGTGTGTTTGTATCAACTTTCAGAACTTTCGGGTTCAGAATTCCTTCTGCCTGAAGCTTGTCAGCTACACCGCGGAAATGCTTTGCAATAGGCGAGAGAGCTGCAAGATCTATACCTGTATCCCTTGTTGTTCCCTTAAGTGTTGCAACAAGAGCCTCTGTTGACGGCTGTGATGTTCCGTTAGCGAGCGGAGAAAGAGCACAGTCGACAATGTCAACGCCTGCCTGAGCAGCCATAAGATTTACCATGTCACCGGTACCTGTTGTGTTATGAGTGTGCAAGTGAATCGGAATTTTAATCTCTTTTTTAAGCTTTGATACAAGCTCGTAAGCGTCAAACGGCAGAAGAAGGTTTGCCATGTCTTTAATACAGATTGAATCTGCGCCCATGTTTTCAAGCTTCTTTGCAAGTTTAACAAAGTATTCTATGTTGTGAACGGGGCTTGTTGTATAGCTTATTGCCGTTTCACACCAAGCTTTATATTTTTTGGTGTATTTAACAGCAGCTTCAAGATTTCTTACATCGTTTAATGCGTCGAAAATTCTTATTACATCAATACCGTTTTCAATTGATTTTTTAACAAACTGCTCAACAACGTCATCTGCATAGTGTTTATATCCTAAAATGTTCTGACCTCTGAAAAGCATTTGCAGTTTTGTATTGGGCATATGCTTTTTCATTGTACGGAGTCTTTCCCACGGGTCTTCATCGAGAAAACGCATGCAAGCGTCAAATGTGGCGCCGCCCCAGCACTCAAGAGACCAGTATCCGACTTTATCAAGAGCTTCAAGAGCCGGAAGCATGTCTTCAAGACGCATACGTGTTGCTGCCTGCGACTGATGCGCGTCACGCAGTATTGTATCTGTTATATATAATTTGTTGTTTGCCATGAAACATATCTCCTTTCAAGTATTATTTCATAAACAGTGTGAGGAATGCGCCTGCGGCAATAGCAGAACCTATTACGCCTGCAACATTCGGACCCATAGCGTGCATAAGGAGAAAGTTTGAGGGATTTTCCTTCTGACCTACAACCTGTGATACACGTGCTGCCATAGGAACGGCCGAAACACCTGCAGAACCGATAAGAGGATTAATTTTATTCTTTGTAAAGAGGTTCATGAATTTAGCAAGCAATACGCCGCCGGCTGTGCCGCCTGCAAATGCGATAACACCCATTACTATGATGATAAGCGTTTTTGTACTGAGGAATATTTCAGCTGTAGCCGTAGCACCAACAGATATTCCGAGGAATATTGTTACAATGTTCATGAGCTCGTTCTGTGCTGTCTTTGAAATTCTGTCAACAACACCGCACTCGCGCATAAGGTTACCGAGCATAAGGCATGCGATAAGCGGAGCAGCAGAGGGGAGAAGCAGTGATACGAATGTTGTAATAACAATCGGGAAAATAATTTTTTCCGTTTTGCTTACAGGTCTTAACTGCTTCATAACAATCTGACGTTCCTTTTTTGTTGTGAGAAGTTTCATAATAGGCGGCTGAATAACGGGAACAAGCGCCATGTATGAATATGCGGCAACAGCAATGGGACCTAAAAGGTCGGGAGCGAGTTTCGATGTTACGAATATCGCCGTAGGACCGTCAGCGCCGCCTATGATACCTGTTGAAGCGGCTTCAAAAGGATTAAATCCCAAAGCCGTGCAACCGAAGAACGCGATAAAGATACCGAGCTGTGCGGCAGCACCCAAAAGAAGACTCTTCGGGTTTGCAATAAGCGGACCGAAGTCTGTCATAGCGCCGACACCGAGGAAGATAAGGCAGGGATAAATTCCAAGCTTTACGCCGAGGTAAAGATAGTCTATAAGGCCTGCTGTGATATCCTGGGTTCCGATAATTGCGCCGGCGTTGTCGTAAATATTGATTATACCGTGAGGGAATGCTGACCACTGAATATTGCCGGCAGCAAAAATGTTTGAATGATACATTTCGGCGCCGGGAAGATTTGTAAGCAACATACCAAACGCAATGGGGAGCAGCAAAAGCGGCTCAAATTGTTTTACTATGGCAAGATACAGAAGAACAAACGAAATTGCAATCATTATAAGCACTTTCGGGTCTGCGCTGAGCATTGCAAAACCTGTATCTCCCAAGAATTTTGTAATAACTTCCATGTAAAATTACACTCCTTAAGTAAAAATATTTTACGCGATTGTGCAAAGAACAGTTCCGCTCTCAACGGCAGAGCCTTTTGAAGTCGAAACGGATGTAACTTTACCGTCGCAGGGAGCCATAATTTCGTTTTCCATTTTCATAGCCTCAAGAATCATGAGAACCTGACCTTTTTTAACAGTGTCACCTTCTGCTACATTTACGGAAAGAATTGTTCCGGGCATGGGTGATTTAACTGTTTCGCCGCCTGCGGGAGCAGAAGCTGCGGGTGCAGCAGCGGGAGCTGCTTTTTTAGCGGGAGCCGCTTTAGAAGGTGCTCCGCCTTTTATTTCTTCTACGGAAACTTCGTATTCCGTACCGTTTACGTTTACTTTGTAAGTTTTCATAATAAAAATTCTTCCTTTCAATAAATTAAAGTTTTTTTACAGATAAAATGCGGATTCCGGAAATGTCCGTTCCCATTTCTTCTGCAATAGCCGCAGAAACCGCAGCAATAAACTCGCCTCTGTTTGCAATTTGTGTTTCAGCTTTTTTTGCGGTAGCCGGAGCGGAAGCAGGCTTATCTTTAATTGCCGCTTTGCATATTGCTCCCATTACGGCGCAAAGAATAATTATGCATATAAGACCAACAAATACAAGACCGATTCCGAGACCGAAAACGGTAAGGCTTGAAATGCTTTGAGCTTCTTCCAAAGAAATAAGCATATCTTTTCCTCCTTAAATATAAACTTATAAAATTTCGGAAAGTGCAACCGCAACCGCAACCGTTGCGCCAACCATTGGGTTATTGCCCATTCCGATAAGTCCCATCATTTCAACGTGAGCCGGAACGGAGGAAGAACCTGCAAACTGTGCGTCGGAATGCATTCTTCCCATAGTATCTGTCATACCGTAAGAAGCCGGACCTGCAGCCATATTGTCGGGATGAAGCGTTCTGCCCGTACCGCCGCCGGAAGCCACGGAAAAATACTTTTTGCCCTGTTCAACACATTCTTTTTTGTATGTGCCTGCAACAGGATGCTGGAAACGTGTGGGGTTTGTGGAGTTTCCTGTAATGGAAACGTCAACACCTTCATGGTGCATGATTGCAACACCTTCACGAACATCGTCGGCGCCGAAGCAGCGTACGGATGCGCGTTCGCCTTTTGAGAAAGGTGTTTCGGATACTATTGTAAGCTTACTTGTGAAATAATCAAATTTTGTTTCTACAAATGTGAAACCGTTTATTCTGGATATAATCTGAGCGGCATCTTTACCAAGACCGTTAAGTATAACGCGGAGAGGCTGTTTTCTAACCTTATTTGCCGATTTTGCAATACCTATAGCACCCTCAGCAGCTGCAAAGGACTCATGCCCTGCGAGGAAAGCAAAGCACTTTGTTTCTTCGCGAAGAAGCATTGCACCGAGGTTTCCGTGACCGAGACCAACTTTTCTGTCATCGGCAACAGAACCGGGAATGCAGAATGCCTGAAGGCCTTCACCAAGGATTTCAGCGGCTTCACTTGCGTTTTTATATCCTTTTTTAATTGCTATTGCTGCGCCGACGATATATGCCCAGCAAGCATTTTCAAAGCATATCGGCTGAATTCCCTTTACTATATTATAAACATCGATACCCTTTTCATCGCATATTGCCTTTGCTTCTTCAACCGAAGAAATGCCATAGCTTTTAAGCGCTGCATTGATTTGATCTATTCTTCTTTCGTAACCTTCAAATAATGACATCAAAACCCCTCCTTACTGCTCACGCGGATTGATAACGCGTGCAGCGTCATCAAATCTGCCGTACTGTCCGGAAGCTTTCTGTAAAGCTTCGTTTGCGTCCATACCTTTTTTGATCATATCCATCATTTTGCCGAGGTGAACAAACTTGTAACCGATTATATGATCTTCATCGTCAATTGCAATTTCGGTTATATAACCTTCTGCAAGTTCAAGGTAGCGCGGTCCTTTTGCTTTTGTGGAGTAAACCGTACCAACCTGTGAGCGGAGACCTTTTCCGAGGTCTTCGAGACCTGCACCTATCGGAAGTCCGTCTTCCGAGAAAGCAGTCTGAGTTCTTCCGTATACAATCTGAAGGAAGAGTTCTCTCATTGCTGTGTTGATAGCGTCACAAACAAGGTCTGTGTTAAGCGCTTCAAGTATAGTTTTGCCCGTAAGAATTTCGGCAGCCATTGCGGCAGAGTGTGTCATGCCGGAGCAGCCGCACGTTTCAACCAAAGCTTCCTCAATTATGCCGTTTTTTACATTGAGAGTAAGCTTACATGCGCCCTGCTGGGGTGCACACCAGCCGATACCGTGCGTAAGACCGGAAATATCTTTAATTTCTTTTGCATGTACCCATTTGCCCTCCTCGGGAATAGGAGCGGGCTCATGACATACGCCCTTCGCAACGCATTGCATCTGTTCAACTTCTTGCGAATATTTCATCATTTGTCATAACCTTTCTGCCCACATCATTTTTACGCTCATTATCCGTGGGCAGATAAGGCGCCGAAATTATTTACGGAATACAATATAATTATGATATCCCAAATAACCCGATATTACATTAATAATAACATTTTTTCAATACTTTTTCAATACTTTTTTGAAAAAAAACAAAATTCGGCAAAATAATTATCTTTTTTAAACTATATAGATTATTTTTGTAAAATATAAAAGGGACTATATAAAACAAACGATTTTATATGATCCCTTATACATATTACTTAATTATTTACTTTTAATCACTCTTTTTATATTAATATTATCGTCAAACAAAACAATATCGGCGCTGTATCCTTCAAGAAGTTTTCCGCGGTTTTTTATATTCATTACGCGCGCAGGCGTTTCACACATCATTTTAATACATTCCGTAAGAGGTATACCGCAAAGCTTATACATTGTCCGCACGAGTCTGTCTGCTGTTGCCACGCTCCCTGCAAAAGCTGACATATCGGGCAGCATTGCAACTCCGTTTGTTATAATACAGTCCATGCCGTCGTTTTTCGGCCCGAGAACCGAAGGACCTTCCGGCATACCGGCGCCGCGCATTGAATCCGTAACAAGTGCAATTCGAGAAGCTCCTTTGATTTTGTAAATAAGTTTTAGCAATTCGGGCGGCAGATGACATCCGTCCGCAATGACTTCAACCGTTACGTCGTCGCATAAAAAAGCCGTTTCGACGGCGCCGAGTTTTCTGTAGGCATTTCTTCGTGTAACCATGTTCATTCCCGAATATAAATGTGTGGCGAGCCGGCAACCTTCATTAATACATGGCATAATCTCTTCATATATTGCGTCCGTATGAGCGAATGCCGAGACTATATTATGCTCGTGGAGAAACCGGCAAAGTTCAAGAGATCCTTCAAGCTCGGGAGCAAAGCTTATACGGCGTAATGTTCCTTCGCCGGCAGAGAAAAATTCTTCATATTCTTTTTTGTCGGGAGCTTTAATATATTCCGGATTCTGAGCGCCGCTTTGTTTTAAAGAAAAGTACGGACCTTCAAGATGTGCGCCTTCTATGTGAGGGGTCAGATCATCCTCAAGACGCATTGCTTCGCGTGTTAATCGTATGCAATTAAGCATATCATTGTGAGATGAAGATGTGCAGGTGGGAAATATGGTTGTTGTTCCGTGTTTGAAGTGTGTTTTTGCGGCAAGCAGAATAGATTCTGTATCTCCGTCTCCAAAGTCATAGCCTCCTCCGCCGTGTGTATGGATATCAATAAATCCCGGCGAGAGATAAAGATTTTCTGCATCGATTTCATTGTCGAACGGCAAATGTTCGCTTGTCAATGACAATATAATTCCATCAACAATGTATAAATATTTATCTTCAATAATTTCATTTGATATTATTCGTGCGTTTCTGATGCGTGTAATCATTAAATATTCTCCTTAAAAGTATTTTATTTGATAATAACATTTTAGGAATAATATGTCAAGGAAAAGAGGATATTAAAGAATAAAAAAGTAAAATATTTTGTATAGATATTCATATTTTTATAAAATATGAACAAAATCTTAATATCGTGTTAATTTTGTCTTGACAAACAAGTGTTTGCGGTGGTATTATAAATGCAATAAAGGCAAAGGCGTCTGTTACACAGGGCTAATTTGCCTTTTTAATTTATTACGATAGGGGTAGTAGAAATGAAAAGTATCAAAAAAGCAGCAAGTATTTTCACAGCGGCCGCAGCGGCTCTTATGAGTCTGACAGGCTGCGGAACAGGCGGCTCGTCCGAAGCGATTAAAATTGGTGCTATAGGACCTGTTACAGGTGCGGCGGCAATATACGGACAGGCAGTTAAAAACGGTGCTGAAATAGCTATAGAAGAAGTAAATGCAAAGGGAGAACTAAAATTCGAACTCAAGTTTCAAGATGACGAAAACGATGCGGAAAAAGCCGTAAATGCGTACAACAACCTCAAAGACTGGGGCATGCAGATTTCTCTCGGAACAGTTACAACGCAGCCTTGTATCGCAGTATCTACCGAGAGTGACGCGGATCATATATTCGCACTTACGCCGTCGGCATCATCTACAGATGTTCTTGGTGGTCAGCCCGATAAAAACGGCAATGTAACGATACAGCGTAAAACATCAATGTTCCAGATGTGCTTTACGGATCCTAACCAGGGTGTTGCTTCCGCAGAATATATAAAAGAACAGAGTCTCGGCAGCAAAATCGGTATTATTTACAATAACTCCGATGCTTATTCAACAGGTATATACCAGAAATTCCAGACAAAAGCCGGTGAGCTCGGTCTTGATATTGTAGCCGTTGAAACATTTACCGACGATTCGGCGAACGACTTCACATCACAGCTTAATGAACTTAAGAATTCCGGAGCCGATCTTGTGTTCCTTCCGATATATTATACACCGGCTTCTATGATTCTTAAACAGGCAAAATCAATGCAGTATGACCCCGATTTCTTCGGCGTTGACGGTATGGACGGAATACTCACACTTGAAAACTTTGACACATCGCTTGCAGAAGGCGTAATGCTCTTAACACCTTTTACAGCCGATGCACAGGATGAACTTACAAAGAACTTTGTAACAAAGTATAAAGAAAAATACGGCGAGGTTCCGAATCAGTTTGCAGCTGATGCTTATGACTGTATCTATGCAATTTATGATGCATGCAAAGCAGAGGGTATTACGGCTGATATGAGTGCTTCTGATATTTGCGATAAGCTTATATCCAGATTTACATCACCCGATTTCAAAATTAACGGACTTACAGGTACTGATATGACATGGTCCGAGACCGGTGAAATTTCCAAGGCTCCTAAGGGTATGGTAATTAAAAACGGTGCGTATGAGGGTATGGATAAATAATTTCGGATTTAATCTGAGCAGAAAATAAGGCAGCCGTCTTTGCGGCTCCTTATTTTCTCATATATAAAACATGAGGTGTAACCAATGACATTTGTTTCGAATTTAATCAACGGTATCAGTCTTGGCAGTGTTTATGCAATAATTGCCCTTGGCTATACAATGGTATACGGCATAGCTAAAATGCTCAATTTTGCACACGGCGATGTAATAATGGTCGGAGCATATATTTCGTTTTGCACTGCAACTTATTTGAAATTTCCTCCGATTGTGGCAATTCTCTGTGCGGTTATTGTTTGTACGGTTTTGGGTATTCTTATTGAGGGACTTGCATATAAACCGCTACGAAAAGCAGGGTCGCTTGCCGTTTTAATTACGGCTATCGGTGTCAGCTTCCTGCTTCAGAATATTGCTTTACTTATTTGGGGAAGTGCGCCGAAGGTATTTACATCGGTGGCACCGTTTGGATCTATATCGCTTTTTAACGGTTCGCTTATAATTACTGCGGAATCCATAATCACAGTGGCATCTTGTATAGTAATCATGGTAGCGCTCACAGTATTTACCAAAAGATCAAAAATGGGCAAGGCAATGCGAGCTGTATCAGAGGATAAAGATGCTGCAGAACTTATGGGAATAAGCGTTAATACTACAATTTCTCTCACATTTGCAATAGGAAGCGCTTTGGCGGCAATAGCCGGTGTGCTTCTTTGTTCCGCATATCCGACTTTGGTTCCGACAACTGGTTCAATGCCCGGTATAAAAGCTTTTACAGCTGCGGTATTCGGCGGAATCGGCTCAATTCCGGGAGCAATGCTTGGTGGTATATTACTTGGTATTATTGAGATTTTTGCAAAATCTTATATATCGACATCACTTTCGGATGCGATTGTTTTTGCAGTTCTGATAATTGTTCTTCTTGTTAAGCCTACGGGTATCTTGGGCAAGAAGATTACTGAGAAGGTTTGAGGTGTCGGTATGAAAAATATTAAAAGCTTAAATAAATTTACTTTAACAAATATAAAGTCTTACGGAATTGTTTTAATTGCTTTTTTAATACTTTTTCCGATGCAGTCAGCAGGGCTTATCAGTAACTCCATAAGCGGACAGCTTGTGCCAATCTGCACATATATTGTTATGGCAATTTCCCTGTCGCTTACGGTTGGCTTTTTGGGTGAGTTGAGCCTCGGTCATGCAGGTTTTATGAGTGTAGGTGCATTTACAGGTGTTATTGCCGCTTCATGCCTGAGCACGGTTGTTCATTCTAATGCTCTCCTGCTTTTCCTTTCCGTTTTAATCGGAGGTATTTTTGCCGGAATTGCGGGATTTATAATAGGCATTCCTGTTCTAAGGCTTCGCGGTGACTATTTAGCAATTGTAACATTGGCTTTCGGAGAAATTATAAAAAATATTATAAACTGTCTTTATGTCGGCGTTGACGCTTTTGGTATTCACGTTGGCATGAAAAGTGCTGAGGCACTTGAAATGGTAAACGGAAGACTTATTATAAACGGTCCGCAGGGTGCGGTCGGTATAACAAAACTTTCAAGTTTTCCGGCAGGTGTAATTCTTATTGTTTTCGCGCTTTTTATTGTTTTAAATTTTGTCAACAGTAAAAGCGGGCGTGCCGTAACGGCAATCAGAGATAACAGAATTGCTGCTGAATCCGTAGGAATAGGAGTAACCCGATATAAACTTACGGCATTTATAACATCTGCCGTTTTAGCTGGAATGGCAGGAGCTCTTTATGCTATGAATTTTTCAACAATTGCGGCGAAGAAGTTTGACTTCAACACTTCAATACTTATACTTGTATTTGTTGTTTTGGGCGGTATGAACAATATTCCCGGAATTATTATTTCAACGGCTCTTCTTTACATGCTGCCGGAGCTTTTAAGGGGTCTTTCAGACTATAGAATGCTCATTTACGCAATAGTGTTAATTGCTGTTATGCTTCTTACAAACAGTGTCGGAGCAAAGCGATTTATGGATGTTATTAAAGAAAAATTTTCAAGAAAAGCTGTAAAAGCAGAACGGAGGAATAACTGATATGTCAAAAATGGTACCTGTTCCGAGTAACTCCATTGTTCCGGAACGCGATATAGATAAACCCCCTGTTCTTGAAACACATCATCTTGGAATTGATTTCGGCGGTTTAACGGCGGTTGATGACTTTACACTTACTGTGGGAAGAACGGAGATTGCCGGATTAATAGGGCCTAACGGCGCCGGAAAGACAACTGTTTTTAACTTGCTTACAAATGTGTACAGTCCCACAAGAGGTGTTATTCTTCTGGACGGACATAACACAACAAGAAAATCAACACCTCAGCTCAGCAAAATGGGAATTGCGCGTACTTTTCAGAATATCAGACTTTTTGCCGATATGACGGTAATGGATAATGTAAGGGTCGGATTGCATAATTCAATAAAACAGTCTTTTGCCGAATCGGTTACTCATCTGTTCGGTTACCGTAATTCCGAACGTCAGTCAAAAAAAGATGCTTTGGAGCTTTTGGACTTTTTCCATATGGCTGATTTGGCTGATAAGCAGGCAGGTTCACTGCCTTACGGTGAACAAAGAAGACTTGAAATAGTGCGTGCTTTGGCAACAAAACCGCTTATTATTCTTCTTGATGAACCCGCTGCCGGAATGAATCCTTCCGAAACCGCAGAGCTTATGGAAAATATCAGGCATATCAGAGACAGCTTTAAGATTGCCGTTATGCTTATTGAGCATGATATGAATCTTGTAATGAATGTATGTGAAGGAATATGTGTTTTGGATCACGGCAAGATTATAGCAAAGGGTTCACCTGACGAAATTAAATCAAATCCTGCCGTTATAGAAGCATATCTCGGTAAGAAGACGGAGGGCTGATTTTATGATGTTGAATGTAGATAATATAAATGTTTATTACGGTCAGATTCATGCGCTTAAGGATGTATCACTTGAAGTAAAAGAAGGAGAAATTGTTGCACTTATCGGCGCTAACGGAGCGGGAAAATCCACTACATTACGCGCAATTTCCGGACTGCTTCGTTCAAGAACCGGATCTATTTCGCTTATGGGTGAAGATATATCAAAAACAGAAGCATGCAAGCTTGTGTCAAAGGGTCTTGCTCATGTCCCTGAGGGCAGACGTATTTTTCTTCAGATGACTGTTTTGGAAAATCTTGAGATGGGTGCATATACAAAACCTGACAATGTTAAAGCCGGTATACAGGATGTTTTTGAACGTTTCCCTAGACTTAAACACAGAAAAGATCAGATTGCCGGAACGCTTTCGGGCGGTGAGCAGCAAATGCTTGCAATGGGACGCGCTTTGATGAGTAAACCGAAGCTGCTCATGCTTGATGAACCTTCAATGGGATTGGCTCCTATACTGGTTCAGCAGATTTTTGATATTATTAAAGAGCTTCATAAATCCGGAACAACCATTCTTCTTGTAGAGCAAAACGCGGAAATGGCTCTTGATATAGCAGACAGAGCTTATGTGCTTGAGTCGGGAATAATTAAGCTTTCCGGCACAGGTCATGAACTTGCGCAGAGTGATGAGATAAAAAAGGCATATCTCGGAGGCTGATTTTAAAAGCAAATCCACGAATTGCTGTTTTGAAATATTTTTTGCTACAAAAAAGCAAGACATAATTGTCTTGCTTTTTTATTGTATTGCGTATTTGACTTTTTTATAAACCGAAGGTGTACACCCTTTATACCTCTTGAATATTCGGTTGAAATATGATAATGATGAAAATCCAACAAGGGAAGCAATTTCTGAAATTGTATTTTTTCCCTCAACAATGAGTTTTTCGGCTTTATATACTCTCACAAAATTAAGATATTCCGTAAAGCTTGAATTGGTTGCTTTTTTAAATATGTGACAAAAATAATTCGGGTTAAAGTTTGTTATTTTACTTAAGTCGTCAAGCTTTATTTCTTTCTGATAATTGTTGTCTATATAGTTTAATGCCGGCAAAATTCTTTCTACTGTTTCACTGTTAAAAAACGCTTCCTCATTTTGAATAATGCCGTAACGGTACAAGAGTCCGAGAATTTTGCAAATACTAGATTTGACATACATTTCATATGCAGTTTTTTTTTCGGATATTTCCGAAAGTATTTCATTTATATATTGATTAAGTTCATCGGTTTTTTTATCTCCCTTTTTAAAGCAATACATAGGTGTTTCACTGCTGGATAGAAAATATTGAAAATATTTGCTTACATTTTGCATATGATTTCGGAATATTTCGGAAACGTCAAATTGGGTCAGACCTGTGCTGGTTCCGTCAATTTCACTTCTTGTGGCATGGACAACACGGCTGTTAATAAAAATAATTTCTCCTGCTTTGGCACTTACGGATACGTAATCGTTATAAGC
>ENA-OUQH01001974-OUQH01001974.1-human-gut-metagenome-genome-assembly--contig:-NODE-1974-length-13077-cov-5.638919_pt1 | contig 13077 bp, 10 predicted proteins | sample MGYA00237948_ERZ548828 | MGnify/ENA primary metagenome ERZ548828 (study PRJEB26490, sample SAMN05194711) | human gut metagenome | biome: terrestrial biome; feature: human-associated habitat; material...
TTGGATCCGGACTCTTTGTGAAACTGGCATTTCAGGCAGCAAGAAAATATCCGGAGGAATGCCGCAGTACACGTCTGGATATTGACCGCCGGGTGAGAAATGTGGTTGCAGAATGGAAGAGTGCAGAAAGAGACTAACACAAGTTTTGACCGCTTATTTGAAATTGAAAAAGAAGCCAGATTTCTAGGATAAGATTGATTTATGCTACAGACGTGATCGGAGGAAGAAAGAATGAAAAACGAAGAATACAAAAAATTGTCAATCAGCGAATTTACAAAAGCAGCTGGAAGATATGAAAGTAACCATGCTGGTATTTACGAAATGTGTAAGAAGGATTATCCGGATATTCTGGAAGAATTAGAAAAAGAGCTATTTAATGATTTATTGGATGCAGGATGCGGACCTGCTCCAATGATTTCTTTATTATCAGAAAAATATCCGGACCGGCATTATACAGGGCTGGATCTGACTCCGGCCATGATCGAACAGGCAAAAAAGAAAAATATTCCAAATGCAACATTTGTTGTGGGAGACTGTGAAAACTGTCCTTTTGAAAACGATTCATTTGACGCAATTATTTGTTCTATGAGTTTCCATCATTATCCGAATCCACAGGCGTTTTTTGACAGTGTGAAGAGATGTCTTCGTCCAAATGGAAGATTGATACTGAGGGATGTGACAAGTGATAATAAAATATTGATATGGCTGATGAATACACTGGAAATGCCTCTGGCAAATATATGTGGGCACGGAGATGTCCGGGTTCCAACAAGAGATGTGGTCATGGAATGCAGCAGAAAAGCAGGACTAAAAGTGGAAAAATTTGAAATCCGTAAAGGTATGAGGATGCATTGCGTTGTGAGAAAAGCCTAAAGGAGACCAGCTATGAAATTTTATGAAAGTGGAGACAGTAGTAAACCAGTGATATTTTTATTTCCTGGTACCTGTTGCCTGTATAGTAGCTTTGATCATATACTGGATAGATTACATTCTTATTTTTACACGGTAACAGTTTCTTATGATGGATTTGATCCAAATGAGAAAACAGAATTTTATTCAATGGAAGATGAATGCGAAAAGATTGAGCAGGAAATCAAGAAAAAGTATGATGGAAGAATTAAAGCAGCGTATGGGTGTTCCCTTGGAGGAAGTTTTGTATCCCTTTTGATTCAGCGAAAAAGAATTCATATAGAACATGGCATCATTGGGAGCAGTGATATGGACGAAGCAGGTCGTCTTGTGGCAAAAATCAAGTCATCCATGGTAGTCCCTTTCATGTATAAAATGATACATACAGGTGCTCTTCCGAAATTTATGCAGAAAAAACTGAATAAGACAGATGAGGTTAAAAAAGAATTATATAATGGATTTTTGAATATGTTTGGAATCGGTAAAGGAGGAAATCCGTGGATTACAAAACAGAGTATTTATAATCAGTTCTATTCGGATCTGGTTACGAAAGTCCAGCATGGAATTGATGTGCCGGGAACAACTATCCATGTGTTTTACGCTACAAAGATGGGTAAAAAATATGAAAAGAGATATTGGACTTATTTCAAAAATCCGGATATTCGGAGACACAACATGCAGCATGAAGAACTGTTTTGCTGTCATAGTGCAGAGTGGGTGGAAGAAGTAAGAAAGGCAGTGGAAGGCGATAGACAATGAAAGAAAAAGTGAATGTGACAGGTGTGCCGGAAACGATGGTACAGACCCTGTATGCAAGAGCAAAAGAAACAAAAAAACAAAATGCGAAGATCAAGGACGAGATTGCCGTAGAACTTGTGGAAAAGCTGGACTATGACTTTTCTATAGCAGATAAAGATAACGCTATGAACTATGGTGTGATTGCAAGAACAATTGTATTAGACCGGATGGTTGAGCAATATTTGAAGAAGCATGAAAATACAGTTGTTGTAAATATTGCATGCGGACTGGATACCAGATGTTATCGGATGAAGGGAAAATATCTGCGCTGGTACAATGTGGATCTGCCTGAGACTATGAAGATAAGGCGGCAGTTTCTTCCAGAAACAGGTCCGATATATCAGATTGCAAAGTCTGCAATGGATGATTCCTATGTGGATGGTATCGATTATCATGGAGAAAATGTTCTGGTAATAATTGAAGGACTTACTATGTATTTGTGTGAGAAGGACATCAGAAAAATGTTTTCTATTATTGAAAAATCATTTCAGAAAGTAACCATAATGGTCGAAACCATGTCACCATTTGTTGTGAAACATGTGAAGGAAAAATCCATAGAGGGAAGCAATGCAAAATTCACATGGGGAGTTAAGAACGGAACAGAACTGCAAAGAATTGTGCCGGGATTTTCTGTTCAACAGGAAGTCAGTCTGGTTGAGGGAATGAAAGAACTTATGCCTGTTTATTGTGTGATAGGTAAAATTCCAGCTGTTCGGAATATATCGAACAAAATAATCGTTATGGAGAAACGCAGATGATATTAAGGAGATGATATAGATGAAAAAAAGACATTTTGATGTGGAAACAGATGGATTTTATGGTGCATATTGGAAATGCAAAACAGGCTCAGACTGTGCAATGATCGCCATGATCGGAGACGATTCAGAGGATTATCTGGCGCGTACATCTGTGAAATGGTTACATAAACTCGGTGTGAATGTGATGACGATGTCACCGGCAAAAAAGGATTATGGACATCATAATTATCCGCTGGAACGTATAGAAAAAGCAATCAGTTGGTTAAAAACACATGGTAATCGGAAGATAGGAATTGTCGGGGCATCCACTACAGGAACACTTGCTTTAACTGCCGCTTCTTATTTTGAAGATCTTACATTGACAATAGGTCTGACACCGAGTGATTTTATCTGGCAGGGATTTATGCAAGGGAAAAAAGATGGGTGTAAAGAATGGCCGATTGAGGGAGAATCACTTTTCTCTTATAAAGGAGAACCGCTTCCATATATGCCGTTTTGCTATAAACATCCGGACTACTGGCACGTGATTGAAAAAGAAACAAAACGGACCGGTGATATGATTAATTCGAGAAAATTGTTTGATGATTCAGAAACAGCTCATCCAATTACAGAAGAAGAAATGATCAAGATTGAAAAAATCCATGGAACATTATTGCTGATTGGTGCTGAAGATGATGTGTTGTGGGATACTGCAAAATATATACGCCGTATGGAGCAGCGTATGAAAGAATATTCACACACATGCAGATTGGATTATGTCATTTATGAGCATGGAACCCATTTCGTTTTTCCGGAGAGCATGCTAAAGACAATGCTCCCGGTTGGATCCGGACTCTTTGTGAAACTGGCATTTCAGGCAGCAAGAAAATATCCGGAAGAATGTTGCAGAGCACGACTGGATATTGACCAGCGGGTAAGAAATGCTGTTGCAGAATGGAAGAATAGAAAAGAAACAGAAAAAATCTAAGCAGCAGACTTGACAAATTCCTATAATGAGTTAAAATATAACAGTGCTATATAATACTGTTATATTTTTGAAAAGAAAATTTAGAGGATACGAAAAGCATGTCGACGAAAGCAGAAGATACACAGAAAAACATATTAGATACAGCCAGAAAACATTTTCTGAAAGATGGTTTGACAGGAGCATCTTTAAGAAATATTGTAAAAGATGCAGGACTTACTACTGGTGCATTTTACAAGTATTATCCGACGAAAGAGGCGCTTTTTGATGCGCTGACGGATCCCTATATGGAACATATTTATCAGATTTATGACCAGATCGTTGAGGAGTTTGAAAAGCTTTCTGCCAGTGATCAGACAAGGAATATGTCGGATACATCCAGTGATGGGATGGAGCAGATGGTTGATTATATCTATGATCATTATGATAATTTCAGATTATTGTTGAAATGCGGAGACAGTGGAAAATTTGAATTATTCATACACAATATGGTAGAGCGGGAAATGAAGTCCAGCTTGAATTATATGGAAAAGATGAAAGAGAACGGTGTGAAAATACCGATTGTAGAGGAAAGCCTTATGCATATGATCTATACGGGATTTTTTTCATCAGTATTTCAGATCATTGAGCATGATATAGATAGAGAGACTGCAAAGAAAAATGTGCATCAGCTGAAAGAATTCAATACAGGTGGCTGGGAACGATTGTGGAATATTGAATTTCCGGTATAACTGATACAGGTGGCTAATGCCAGTAAGCCACCTATTTTATTATATATGAGTTAGAATAAACTAATGAAAGAAACAACAATAAAACCAAAGTAAGGAGTGAACGAATGTGAAAGAAAAAAAGAAGTCGGCAGTCAGCTGGATCCTGACATGGGCCGGACAAAAAAGAATTGCCTATGTGTGGAGTGTGTTACTTGCAATAGGAAATGTGATTTTTAAGATTTTGCCGTATTTTATTATTGCAGATGTAGTAAAGCTGTTTTTAAATGGTGAAAAGGAGTTTGAAATATATCTTGCAAAAGCGGTTCTGATTGCATTATCGTTTATCATTGCAGAACTGCTTCATTCACTTTCGACAGCATTGTCACATAAAGCAACGTTTGCAGTACTTGCAAATATAAGAAAATCCTGCTGTGACAAGCTGGCGCGGGTACCTCTTGGCTATGTGAAAGACACACCTTCCGGTACATTTAAAAATATTATGGTGGAAAGAATCGACAGTATCGAGACAACACTGGCGCATATTGTCCCGGAATTCACGTCCAATCTGCTGGCACCGATTGTGATTTTGATTTATTTCTTCCTGACAGACTGGAGACTGGCACTCTGGTCATTGGTGCCGGTTATAGTGGGATTTCTTTCCTATTTTGGAATGATGCTGGATTATAAACCAAGCTTCGAGAGAACGGTTCAGACAACAAAAGATCTGAATGATGCGGCAGTGGAATATATTGACGGAATCGAAGTGATCAAGGCATTTGGAAAGACAGAAAGTTCTTATGCCAAATTTACAAAGGCGGCTTTTGAATATGCGGATTCCTTTATTTCCTGGATGAAACGGTGCTCGATCTTTCATGGACTGATGATGGTGGTCACACCTTATACGCTTCTTACGGTATTGCCGTTTGGGGCACATTATGTAGCCAATGGAACACTTGCGATTTCAGATTTTGTCATCTGCATTATTTTATCACTTGGAATCGTTGGACCGTTGATCACAGTGGGTTCCTATACAGATGATCTTGGCAAGATCGGAGTGATTGTTGGTGAAGTGGCAGGAATTCTGGAACAGCCGGAGCTTGAACGTCCGGAGAAAAGTGAAAGAGTTCCAAAAGATAATTCCGTTACGCTTGAAAATGTCAGGTTTGGTTATCACGACAAAGAGATTCTGCATGGAGTAACTATGGAGCTAAAAGCAGGAACGGTAAATGCAATCGTAGGACCTTCCGGAAGCGGCAAGTCAACCATCGCAAAGCTGATTGCGTCCTTGTGGGATGTGGATTCCGGAAGTATTAAAATCGGTGGAGTTGATGTCAAAGAAATGTCGCTTGCAGATTTTAATCGGAAAATTGCATATGTTGCACAGGATAATTATCTGTTCAATGAAACGGTACGTGAAAATATCAGACAGGGAAATCCGAATGCTACAGATGAACAGATCATCGAGGTGACAAAGAAAAGCGGATGCTATGAATTTATCATGCAGCTTGAGAACGGATTTGATACGGTTGTAGGGGGTGCAGGAGGACATCTGTCAGGAGGAGAGAGACAGCGTATCTCGATTGCAAGAGCGATGCTGAAGGATGCTCCGATCGTGATCCTTGATGAGGCAACTGCTTACACGGATCCGGAAAACGAGGCGATTCTGCAGAATTCTATCGCAAAACTGGTAGCAGGGAAGACACTGATCGTAATCGCACACAGGCTTTCTACCGTTAAGGACAGTGATCAGATCTTTGTCGTAAATGATGGAAATGTAACAGCACATGGTACACATGAGGAACTACTGATGTCATGCCCGCTTTATAAGGAAATGTGGGATGCCCATATTTCTGTAAAAGATACGGTGAAGGAGGGAGAATGATATGTTTGGAATTCTGGCAAAATTCTTTCGTTTTTCAGGCAGGGAAAATGGTAATAAATTTAAACTGTCGATAGTGATCGGACTTATAGAGGCTCTCGCTTCAGCAATGAAGATACCGGCTATTATGTACATATTGATTGGTTTGATGAGTGGAAAACCAATAGGAAAATATATTGGTGGTTCAATTGCGATCATGGTGATTGCAATTGTAGTTGATGTCATCTGTAAGAGATACTCTACAGTGCTTCAGACAGAAGGCGGATATAATGCGAGTGCTTTTATGAGAATCAAGATTGCAGAGCATCTGCGTTATCTGCCGATGGGATATTTTAATGCCAACAGCATCGGGGAAATTTCTTCTATTACGACGAATACAATGGAAACACTTGGCGATGTAGCTGCGAGAGTGGTTATGCTGACCATGCAGGGAATTCTGGAAACATCCATGATCATTCTTATGCTGTTTCTTTTTGACTGGAGAATTGGACTGACAGCTGCAGCAGGAGTGCTTATTTTCTTTGGTGTAAATGCTGTGATGCAGAATGCAGGGAAAAACGATTCAGAGCAAAAAGTGGTATGCGATACAGAGCTTGTAAATCAGATCATGGAGTATCTGCAGGGAATATCAGAAGTAAAATCATACAACCTGCTTGGAAAACAGGCAAAAAGATTAAATGATGCAAATGAAGCATGCGAAAAGATTAATACAAAGATGGAGATGTTGTTTGTCCCTTATCATTTTCTGCAAAGCGTCATAACAAAAACCACAGGTGCAGTAATCGTAGCATGCAGTGCATATTTTTATATTAATGGAACTATGAGTGCGGTCTATGCAATTGGTATGACAATCTCAGCATTTATGCTTTATGCCAGTCTGGAATGTGCAGGAAATTATTCATCTCTTTTACATGTGGTAAGCGTATGTGTAGATAAAGCAAATGCAATATTGGAGCTGGATACCATGGATATCGACGGTAAAGAAATACAGCCGGAAAATTACGATATCAGACTTTCTAATGTTTCGTTTTCTTATGACAAACGGAAGATCATTGATGATATATCGCTCTCTATTCCGCAGAAAACGACGACAGCAATCGTTGGACCATCTGGTGGAGGAAAATCAACACTTTGCAATCTGATTGCCAGGTTCTGGGATGTGGATTCCGGGGAAGTGACACTTGGAGGTGTGAATGTAAAAGACTACAGCATGAACAGTCTGATGCGTAATTTTTCATTTGTATTTCAGTCGGTGTATTTGTTCGCAGACACCATTGAGAATAATATTAAATTCGGACGCCAGGATGCAAGTCATGAGGAAGTGGTGGAAGCGGCGAAGAAAGCATGTTGTCATGATTTCATCAGCAAACTTCCGAATGGATATGACACAGTGATCGGAGAAGGAGGAGCCACACTTTCCGGTGGTGAGAAACAGCGTATTTCGATAGCCAGAGCGATTATGAAGGATGCGCCAATCGTCATATTGGATGAAGCGACGGCAAATGTTGATCCAGAGAATGAAAAGGAGCTGATGGATGCAGTAGATGCACTTACAAAGGAAAAAACGATTATTATGATTGCCCACAGATTAAAAACAGTCAGACATGCAGACCAGATTGTGGTTGTTGACAAAGGAAGAATTGTACAGCAGGGAACACATGAGCAGCTAATGAAGCAGGAAGGTATTTATAAGAGATTTGTAGATGCAAGGCAGCAGGCGGTAAGCTGGAAACTTTAAGTTTCCATTAAATCATTATGCATATGGTTCAGTGGGGGAGTGGATGTAGCGTAAATCGAGAGTGTGAAAGTTTTTCTGTAAATAATGTTTAAAAGGTTCTTCTATGATAAAATATATCTTTGAGCTTTATCTGGCAGTAAACGACCAGATCAAAGGGCTATGGCACTAATGGCGTGAAGAGACAAGCGATTATATAATTATTTGAAAGAACATTTGGTGACAAATAAAATGACATATATTTTTCTGGATGAAATACAGAACGTGCCAGATTTCCCAAAAGTGTTCTACAGTTTTTTTTGATAATATAGGAAACCCATTGTCATCAAAAAAATTGCAGATACGATGACATCAGCAGGAAGAAAGATTGATACAAGAACGATAGAAAAATATTTGGAGGCTTTCCGCGAAAGTTATATCATCTATCAGGCGAAAAGGTATGACATTAAAGGAAAACAATATCTGAAGACACTTGAAAAGTATTATATTGTTGATATTGGAATGCGTTATATGCTTTTAGGGTCAAGGCAGGCAGATGCCGGACATATTGTGTAGAGATTCTGCCAATATAAGATGAGTTAAAAAGAGATTTTTATGCCGCAATGTGTATGCAGGAAAACTGGTCAGTGCGAACACTGCGTGAAAGAAAAAAATCCATGCTTTATGAACGAACTGCAATATCGAAGAAACCAGAAGAAACGATTAAAAATGAAGTGTAGAGGAAGGCGTGAGTCATAGAAATGTGGCTTGCCATAAAAAGGATGTTCGACGCATGCTATCAGGCAAAACGGACCCGGGATATGCTCCCGCCACTGCCGGAAGGTGTCAGGGCATCCTTTATTCAGTATCTGGATGTGATCCGTTCTGATGAGAGAGAGCGGTGCGCCGCTTTCTCTTCTATGCCCCCGCCGGAGTCAGAAAATTCTTCACATAATAAAGTGCCGCTCCAATCGCCGGAGTATACTGCCCATGATTCCCAACCAGAAGCTGGTCTTCCGTCATCTGGAATAAGGAACCGGTATTGATCTGTTTTAAAAGCTCCTGCATATCTTCCTCGCGGAAATACGGAGCAAGATAGCCGCTTATGATCACAGGGCTGTCGATCACGAGGTTCAGATTACGGATCGCAAATGCAAGATGCGCAAGGTAATTCTGCCAGATTTGTACCAGTGTCGGAGTCGGCGAATTGTGGAGTATCTGGAAGAATTCCTTTACAGGCATTCCGGCTGCCTCTTTCAGGGCATTGGCGGAACAGTATGTTTCCAGACAGCCGTGGTCGCCGCAATAACATTCCGGACCATCCGGATCGATACAGATGTGTTCGATCAGTCCGCTCCGCATATGACTTCCCTGATGTACTTCATGATTGGTGATGATCGCCCCGCCGAGGTTCGGATTCAGAAGGAAGATCAGAGCACTGTCAAACTGCGGATGATTCCAGAGTTCCAGATCGGCAGCAGTCTTGGAATCATGTTCCAGATGACACGGATAAGGCAGCCGCTTTGAAAAATCAGAAAGTTTCATCTGTGTATTTCCCATAATGTCTCCATAAATAACCGAAGTTCCGTCCGGAGAGATGATGCCCTGAGTGGCAATGGATATTCCTTCAATTTTCTCGGTATCATAGTTCTGTTTTTTGATAAATCGTTCGATATTTTCAGAAAGAACATTATAATAATCATCACTGTTCTCATAAGGCAATTCAACCGTCTCTGTGGCAATGGCATCGCCGTACAGATTCACTGCTACCATATGGAACATATCTTTTAAAATCCCCACACCGATAGAAATGCGGAAATCATCTACAATTCTTATGATCTGGGCTTTGCGTCCGCCGGTAGATTCGAAATATCCATTCCGGCTGATCAGTCCGTCGGCTTCCAGTTCATTCAGATTCTGACTGACAGTGGAAAGTCCCATCTGAAGGTCCTGAACGATCTGGAGCTTGGAAGTTTCTTTTTGCTGATAAATATATTGGTAAACCTTATCGCGATTAATCTTTTTCAGTGTAATCGTCGTCATTCCTTTTTCTCTCATGCTATTCTCCTTTATCTACTTATGCGTGAATCATACGCAAAAGATCTGCATTTATTTTAATATAAATAAGTTCACAACACAAGAATTTACAGGCGTTTTATGAAAAATGCACAAAAAAAGAATGTAAAAATTATATTCTTTGTCAATGGACAAATGCTTTATGCAAGATTTATACTACACTTACAACTTAGATATAAACTTAAGTCAAAAATGTAACTAGAACAAGAAAGAGCAAAAAAACGAATCAGGGAGGAAGAAAACATGAAATTAACACTGGAAGGAATCAAGAATCAGGAAGCATGGAAGGAAGCAGAAATTGCTCTTCCGGGATATGATGTAGAGAAGGTATCACAGAAAGCAAAAGAGGAACCGGGATGGGTACACTTCGGAATTGGCAACATTTTCCGTGTCTTCATCGGCGGTATCGCAGATGGTCTTCTGGAAGAGGGCGTGCTGGACAGAGGAATTACCTGTGTGGAGACATTTGATTATGATGTAGTAGATAAGATCTATGCTCCATATGACAATCTTGGACTGAGCGTTATCCTGCACGGAGACGGCAACCGCGAGTATAAAGTACTGGGATCTCTGGCAGAAGCAGTGAAAGCACAGTCTTCGGATCAGGCACAGTGGAACCGCCTGAAAGAGATCTTTACAAGCAAGTCTCTTCAGATGATATCATTTACCATTACAGAAAAAGGATATGCACTGCAGAAAGCTGACGGAACATGGTTCCCATTCGTAGAAGCAGACATTAAAAACGGTCCGGACAAAGCAACAGGAGCGATGGCAGTTGTAGTGGCAATGCTTTATGAAAGATACAAAGCAGGAAAATATCCATTGGCACTGGTTTCTATGGATAACTGTTCACAGAATGGTGCAAAACTGCGCGAATCTGTACTGACAATGGCAGAAGAGTGGAAGAAAGCAGGATTTGTGGATGAAGACTTCCTTACATATGTAAGTGACGAAGATGTGGTAGCATTTCCATGGACAATGATCGATAAGATCACACCTCGTCCGAGCGAACAGATTGCAGCAGACCTGGAAGTACTTGGCGTGGAGGATATGCAGCCGGTGATCACTGGAAAGAAGACCTACATCGCACCATTCGTAAATGCTGAAAAACCACAGTATCTTGTAATCGAAGATCATTTCCCGAACGGACGTCCGGCACTGGAGAAAGGATTTGGTGTCTATCTTGCAGACAGAGATACCGTCAATCTGTCCGAAAGAATGAAAGTTACGGTATGCCTGAATCCGGTTCACTCCGCAACCGGACCGTTAGGAGTGGTACTCGGATATGATCTGTTCGCCCACATGCTGAATACGAATGAAGACATGATGAAGATGGCACGAATGGTAGCATATGATGAAGGACTTCCGGTTGTTGCAGATCCGAAGATCCTGTCACCACAGGCATTTGTAGACGAACTTTTTAATGACCGTTTCCCGAATGAATATCTGGGAGATACCAATCTTCGTCTGGCAGTCGATGTATCCCAGATGGTAGGTATCCGCTTCGGAGAGACAATAAAAGCTTATGTAGAAAGATTCGGAGATGCTTCCACACTTACAGCAATCCCGCTTGGAATTGCCGGATGGCTCAGATATATGCTGGCCGTAGATGATGAAGGAAAGGCATATGAGCTTGCACCGGATCCGATGAATGAAGAGATTCAGGAACAGCTGAGTGATATCGTAATCGGAAAACCAGAGACATTCAAAGACCAGCTGAAACCAATCTTATCAAATGAGCGTCTGTTCTTTACCGATCTTTATAAAGACGGTGTCGGTGAGAAGATTGAGGATATGTTCCGTGAGATGATCGCAGGAACAGGTGCAGTGCAGGCAACTATCCACAAATACGTACAGAAATAAAGGATAAGAGGGAGAAAAAATAACATGACAGATGCAGTATTTGCAGCAGATCCGGCGAGACTTTTGATCGCAGCTGCTGCGGGAATTCTATTATTATTACTGTTGATCATCAAATTCAAATTTCATCCTGTACTTTCCTTACTGATCAGTGCACTGGTAATCGGTCTTGGAGCCGGTATGCCGGTCCCGACACTGGTCGATACGGTGGAAAAGGGAGCGGGAGAGACACTGCAGGGAATTGTACTGCTGATCGGTCTGGGATCATTATTCGGTGGTATCCTGGAAGTATCGGGCGGAGCACAGTGTGTTGCGCAGACGTTGGTGAACCGTTTTGGAGAGAAAAAGGCGGGAATTGCACTTGGAATTACAGGACTTGTGGTCGGAACGACGGTTTTCTTTGAGGCAGGTGTGGTAATTCTGATTCCACTTGCATTCGGACTTGCAAAGAAGACGAAGAAGTCTACACTATATTATGTTATCCCGCTTCTGGCAGGACTGGCAACCGGATTCGCATTCATTCCACCATCAGCAGGATCGGTACTGGTAGCGAATATGCTTGGTGTAGATCTTGGTGTGATGATCGCAGTCGGTGTTCCAACCGGAATTCTGTCCCTGTTCTTTGCTGGAATCCTGTGGTCTAAATTCATTGGAACGAAGATACATACCGGACTCCCGGCAACGGTGTCAGAGGTGAGAGAAGAAAGCGAAGCCAATCTTCCGAAGTTCTCAACTGTAATTGCGATTATTCTGGTTCCACTGGTACTGATTCTGTGCAGTACACTTTCCGAGTACATACCGGCATTGAATGGAATACGTCCGATACTGGAATTCGTTGGAACTCCGTTTGTTGCACTGATCATTGCGGTTCTGTGTGCGATGTATTTCCTTGGGAAGAAACAGGGATACGACGGAGAACAGCTTAAGAAGATCATGGACCGTTCACTCCGCCCGACCGGACAGATTCTTCTGGTGATCACCGGAGGCGGAATCATCCGCTGGGTACTTCAGGACTGTGGAATGGGCGATATTATCGGACCAGCACTGGAAAAGAGCGGCTTACCGTTAATTCTGGTCGCTTTCCTGATCGCGGCACTGGTCAGGGCCTCGGTAGGTGCAGCAGTTGTTGCAATGACGATGGCGGCAGGAATCATGGCATCCATGCCGGCAGTTGCGGGACTTTCACCCTTATACCTTGCGGCAATGGTATGTGCAATTACCGGCGGTGCGACTGCATTCAGTCATGTGAATGATTCGGGATTCTGGCTGGTGAGTTCACTGCTTGAAATCGATGAAAAGACAACTTTGAAGTCATGGACCATAATGGAGACGATCATTGGATTTACCGGATTGGTCTGTGCACTGGTTATCAGCTTATTTGCCTAGGAGGAAACAAAATGGTTGCGAAA